>CEOF01050086.1_pt1 | contig 25739 bp, 21 predicted proteins | sample 361311 | NCBI WGS metagenome assembly CEOF01 (sample SAMEA2619667, study PRJEB7988) | marine metagenome | biome: marine biome (ENVO:00000447); feature: surface water layer (ENVO:00002042); material: "saline water (ENVO:00002010), including plankton (ENVO:xxxxxxxx)" | depth 5 m
GCCGAGTTCTATGACTACACCACCAAATATATTGATGACCGCTCCCAATTGATTGTGCCGGCAGAACTGCCGGAGTCGATCAGTGCCGAGATTCAGAGAATGTCGGTGGATGCGTTTCGCTCGATCGACTGTGCCGGTCTCGGACGTGTTGATTTCCTTATGACTTCTTCTGGCAAAATTTTCTTGAACGAGATCAACACCATGCCCGGTTTTACGCCCATCAGTATGTATCCCCGGCTCTGGCAGGCGAGCGGCATTGCCTATCCTGCCCTGATCGATGAATTGATCCAGCTGGCCCTGGCCAGACACCGCGAAACGCGACAAGTCAGCTTGGATCGCTAGGAAAGCAGCCCTGGCGAGTCGCTGTGGCAAAGTAGACAAGCACACCGGCAGAAACGCAGGACAACAGAAAACAAGGAAACGTATGAAATACCTTCACACCATGGTCAGGGTCAAGGACCTTGATGCGTCGCTGGATTTTTACTGCGCAAAGCTGGGTCTGGTTGAACTGCGTCGCTACGATGAGCCCAAAGGACGCTTCACGAATGTTTTTCTTGCGGCCCCTGGTGATGAGTCCGCCCAGGTGGAGTTAACCTTTAACTGGGACCCAGAAGATTATGGCGGCGGGCGAAATTTTGGACACCTGGCCTACGAGGTAGAGGACATCTACGATCTCTGCCGGCACTTGATGGCAGAGGGCGTGGTCATCAACCGTCCGCCACGGGATGGCCGTATGGCTTTTGTCCGTTCTCCGGACGGCATCTCGGTTGAACTGCTGCAAAAAGGTGAGGCTCTACCTCCGGCCGAACCTTGGCTATCCATGTCTAACACGGGATCCTGGTAACTCATTCTCTAATGCAGTCCCCCGGTGCGCCTTTGGAGATCAATACGGTTACGCTGGGAGATGGCGGCGGTGTAGTGGGTATGTGCTGTTGTCCCGGACGGATTGAGCAGCATAATGATGGCGTTCATCGCCCCAGAGATCTTTCCGAAGATCTGGCAATGGTCAGCGAGTGGCAGCCCGATTTGGTGATCTCCCTTGTTGAACTGCATGAATTTGATGTTCTGGGGGTGGCCCACCTGCCCAAAGAGTTTGAAAGAAGATTTCAGTGGCAGCATCATTCTATCAGGGATCTTTCAGCGCCCTCTGATGAGGCGGAAGAAGACTCCCTATTGGGCCAGTGGTTTGGTTTAGTGAGTCAGGGAGGTCGTATTCTGCTGCATTGCGCGGCCGGGCTGGGCCGAACCGGAACCGTGGCGGCACGGCTTCTGATGATGGCGGGCCATGATGCGGATACTGCTATTCACCGGGTTCGTGCTGTAAGGCCAGGTGCCATCGAGTCCGTCACCCAGGAACGTTTTTTGCGTCAGCCGGACTAGTTTGCTCAAGCAGGGCGGATCTGTCCGATATCCTCAATCAGCACGTCAGCGTGCGGTTGTAACTGCGCAACACTGCCCGCGCCGCCCGTCACTCCAACACAAAGCGCAGCGCCTGCCTTGCGCGCCATCGCGAGATCACTCACCGTGTCACCGACCATGATGAGATCCGCAACCGTCAGCTTGAACCCCATCGCAATGTTTTCGAGAACGGCGGTATCGGGCTTGACGGGACCGGCGTCGTCACCGCACCTGATGTCAGCAAAGAATGGTGCAAGACCGAGTGTGCCGATCATCGCTTCGGTCGCGGATCGATTGTCAGTGGTGGCGATGGCGGTCCGAATGTCTGCGTCCTTGAGTCGTTGCAGAGATTGGGTGACGGCACCTTTGGGAATGATTTCCCCTGCCGCGGGTTTGGTTGTCATCGCCTCGCCGATGTAGTTTTGGCTGAGTTCGAGCGCTCTGTCCCAGATAATGCCGTGCTGATAAACCACGCTCGCCGCAATCACTGTGAACTGGTGCAGCGGCGCTGTGGCAAGGGGCCCCTGTCCCGATGTCATGCCGTTGTCGGGGTCATAGCCCGCTGCACGATACAGGTGCGTCAGAAACTCATCGCCAAGGTCTGCGGCCTCAGCAAGTGCCGTGGCACCTCTGGCGAGTCTGGGCCCCCAGATGGCGTGGAAATCGATCAGGGTTCCGTCCTTGTCGAAGACCACACAACGGGCGGGTGCCACGATATCTGCCACTTTGATAACGGGATTGTCCATAGCCTCGCACTGTAGCGTATTCATAAAGCATCGGGCAAAGCTAAGCTCTGGCAAAACGTGAAATAATCAGCGTTATGCGTGATTGTGATTATCTGATTGTCGGTGCCGGTTCCGCCGGATGTGTCCTTGCGGCGCGCCTGAGCGAAGATCCTTCAGTAAATGTGGTGCTCCTTGAAGCGGGAGGCAGTGACCGAAGCATTATTGTGCAGATGCCTTCGGCGCTTTCCCTGCCGATGAATACCCGTCGCTTCAACTGGGGATTCCAGACTGAGGCGGAGCCCGGTCTGGATGGGCGCGTCATGGACTGCCCCCGGGGATTGGGCCTTGGCGGTTCTTCTTCGATTAACGGGATGGTCTATGTTCGCGGACATGCCGAGGATATCAATCAGTGGGAAGCCAGTGGCGCGGGCGGTTGGAATTATGCTGCTTGTCTGCCTTATTACCAGCGCGCGGAGACCTGGTATCGCGGCGCAGATCAGTATCGAGGGGGCAGCGGCCCGGTCGGTGTCTGCGCGGGAAATGACATGAAACTGAACCCGTTGTATCGGGCGTTTATCGATGCGGGGGTTGAGGCAGGTTACCCCTCCACTGAGGACTACAACGGATATCAGCAAGAAGGGTTCGGTCAAATGCATATGACGGTGGATGGGGGCCGTCGTGCATCAACCAGTCACGCCTACCTTAAGCCCGTGCGCCACCGAAAGAATCTGAGAGTGATCAGCGGCACGTTGGTAACCAAAGTGCTGCTCGAAGGTGACCGCGCGGTGGGCGTAGCCTATCAAAAAGACGGTAATGACTTTGAGATATTCGCTCGGGCAGAAGTCATTCTCTCGGCAGGATCTATCGGCTCTCCTGCTTTGCTTCAGCGTTCCGGCATTGGCTCTCCCGGGATACTTGAGGCAGCCGGAATCCCGGTAGCGCACCCTCTTCAGGGTGTTGGTCAGAATCTGCAGGATCATCTTGAAGTCTATTTTCAGTACCGTTGCCTGGAGCCGATATCCCTGAACTCACGCCTGGGTCTGGTCAGCAAAGGAATGATCGGGTTGCAGTGGCTGCTGCTCAAATCCGGACTCGGTGCAACCAATCACTTTGAATCCTGCGCGTTCATCCGTTCGGCTGTGGGAGTCAAGTCGCCGGATATCCAATATCACTTCTTGCCCGGGGCCATGCGGTACGACGGCCGCGCCGCATTTGACGGACATGGCTTTCAGGTCCATGTCGGTCCGAACAAGCCGGTCAGTCGGGGATCGGTAACGGTGGCGTCTGATGACCCCCGGCAGCATCCAAGAGTCCTGTTCAATTACCTGACTGCACAAAAAGATATTGCGGACTGGCGCGCGTGTATCCGATTGACCCGCGAGATACTCGGACAGTCTGCAATGGATCGGTTCCGGGGCGAGGAAATCGCGCCCGGCAAAGAAGTGCAAACTGACGCTCAGGTTGATGCATGGGTCCGACAAAGCGTTGAGAGCGCCTACCATCCCTCATGCACCTGCAAGATGGGCGCCGAGGATGATCCTGCCGCGGTGCTGGATGAGCACTGTTGCGTGCGCGGGATAAATCAACTCCGAGTGGTGGATTCTTCGATATTTCCAACCATCACCAACGGTAATCTCAATGCGCCGACCATCATGGTGGCTGAGCGTGCGGCCGACCTGATTGCCGGCAATAGGCCATTGCAGACATCAGATGCGCCGGTGTGGATCGATCCGTCCTGGCGCGAGGCCCAGCGCACGGGACAGCCCCAGCGCCGCCTGGATCCTGGCTCGGCGCCACAGCATTGACTCGTCAAGCAGAGGATGCCGAAATCCTGTCGGTCGTCGATTCGACAGATTTGATTATCGGTGAAGACCGCCGGGATGAGATCCATCGTCTGGGTTTGCGTCATCGGGCGATTCATGCGCTGGTGTTCAACCGGGAGGGAGCGGTGTTTTTGCAAAAGCGGGGTCTGCACAAACAGGAGAATCCCGGAATGTGGGACTCGTCAGTGGCAGGGCACGTGGACGCGGGCGAAAGTTATGACGATTGTTGTGTTCGAGAAATCGAAGAGGAGGTGGGATTGGTTCTCGACCATGTGCCGCCCCGGCTTTTTAAGCTGGATGCTACCGCGGTCACCGGTATGGAGTTTGCCTGGGTGTATCGGGTGGAAACCGATCAGGTCCTTAAGCTCAACGAGCAGGAGATGTCGGGCGGCGACTGGTTCGACTCCGCCGAGTTGGACAACTGGATTGATTCGGGTGACCCATCGCTATCCGGAGTGTTTTGCCTGATATGGAGAACCTACCGAAATCTCCCGAATCCCGGCTGAGTATGTTTCGAATCAGGATCTGCCGGTAGCGCCTTCGTGGTAGGCGCGAGCCACCTCCTCACCGATGATTGCGATACCTGATTGAACGGTCTCAGTGTCTTGTGCGTATGAAATTCTGATGCACTCATGACGATGAGCCCACGAATCCTGCATACCCGGGAAGAAATGCTCTCCCGCGATCACGAGCACTCCTCTTCGTTTTAAGCGTTGATACAAGGTCTCACTGGTAATCGGCAGATCCTCAAACCAAAGCCAGAGAAATATCGCCCCTTCAGGAGTGTGCACCCGGCAGGGCAAGTTGCCCATGGCATCGGTGATCCAACTCACCGCTTGTTGCACCTTGTCACGGTAGTAGGGCCTGATAACGTTGTCTGACAGGTCGAGAATACTGCCGTTTTCCACCATCGCACTGACGAGTGCTGGCCCCATGCTCCCAGGAGCAAGCGACACGATCGCGTTGGCCGCGGTGACCGCGCGGATGACCTGTTCGTTGGCCACAATGATGCCGGTGCGAAGGCCGGCGAGGCCGAGTTTGGAGAGGCTTAGACAGGCAATTGTGTTGTTATCCCAGAGGTTGCTCGCCGAAGGAAAGATAATATTTGGAAAGGGCCCACCGTATGCGGAATCCAGAATAAACGGAATCTCATGATGGCGCGCGAGTTCGCGAAGCTGGCGCACCTCTTCATCTGTCAGAACATTGCCTGTGGGGTTGGTTGGACGGGAAACGGCGATGGCGCCTATGTCGCCGGAGATTTCCAATCGATCAAAGTCCACGTGATACTTGAATCCCCGATCACCGACAAACGTGATAGAGGGCCGGTAGGCGTGAAAAAAATCGGTGCCCATCCCAATGTCAGCGTAGCCGATGTATTCTGGCGCAAGCGGCAAAAGGATCCTTCGGTGTTTGCCCTGCCCGAAGTCTCCGGCAAAAAGCTTGAACAGCAGATAAAAAGAACTCTGACTGCCGTTGGTGATCGCAATATTCTCGGGCCCAACCTCCCAGCCACACTGGGATTTCAACAGCGCCGCAAGCCCGTTGATCAACCGGGCGTGACCTCTTGCGCCGTCGTATTCTCCAGTGACCCTTTCGAATTGCTCGCCGTCCGCAAGCAGGTCGAGCATTGCCTGCCGGAAATGAGCCTGCACCTCGGGAATGCGGGCGGGATTGCCTCCACCGAGAAGCCGCATTTCAGCGCTGTCAGCGGCCGCGCTTTCAATATCCTCCATAAGGGTCAGGATTCCTGAGCCACAGGAAAGAAAGCGGCCGAATGGGGAAAAGTCCATCAGAGGGTTAATTCGAAAAATTATTGACCGACGGCGTTGTGATCTTTTGCTGCGCTGGAAAGCGGCGTAGAGTCTTTCTTCACTAACTGCACGACAAGCCGATTGTCGAAGTTCCCGAGTCTCAGATCCGTCAGGATGCGGGCTGATTCGAGCAGAACCGCATCTCGAGGAAGGTCCTGCAACGGTTCGTCTGCATCATCACTGACGCCGTGAGCTGCTTTCAAAGTCTCGAAGATGCGCTGTTGCGTCTCTTCTCTTTGATCCCGTTCAGCCTTGCGCTGACTCTCTAGTAGAGAAACCTCCCGGGACTGGGTTAATACTCGGTCGAGATCTCGAAGGCCGGCGAGGTAGGTGAAGTCCGGATCATCCACCACCCGCCTGTCGTGAGCTTCGCGGAGCCGTTGTAAGTCCAGCGCAGAGTCCGAAAATCGAGAAAACGCCGCCGCGCCAATTTGCGCAAAGGGCAGGGCATTGTCGAGCGCCTTTTCCCCATAGGGGAGATCGGGCTCGACACCCGGTAGCACGAAATCTGGCACGATACCCCGATGCTGGGTGCTCTCGCCGTTTATCCGGAAGAACTGCGCAATGGTGAGTTTCAACTGACCGAGGGGCTGCTCTTGATCTTCGGAGTAGGGGTCAAGGTTGATGAGATTCTGTACGGTTCCTTTCCCGTAGGTAGGTTCTCCGATGATGATGCCGCGTCGATAATCCTGTATCGCCCCTGAGAAAATCTCCGAAGCCGAGGCGCTGTTGCGATCCACGATAACCGCGAGCGGTCCGGCATAGGCAATGCCCTTGTCGGGATCCCGGTTAACACTGGTCCGTCCGCGGGCGTCACGTACCTGCACTACAGGTCCTGAATCAATAAAGAGGCCCGTTAACGCGGTCGCCTCGGCAAGAGCGCCACCCCCGTTGCCCCGTAGGTCAACAATGAGGCCATTTACTCCTTCGCGCTCAAGGTCCTGGATCAGACGACGTACGTCCCGGGTAGTGCTGCGATAATCGGCGTCGCCGCGTGAACGCGCATCAAAGTCTATATAGAAAGTCGGGATATCAATTACCCCAATGCGCTGTATATGATCAGGGCCTGAAACTTCCAAAAGCATGCTCTGCGCCGCTTGCTCCTCTAGCTTGATTTGGTCGCGGGTGAGCGCCAGGATACGCGACTCACTTTTCCCGGTCTTGGGGTCAGGCCGGATCTGCAGACGGACGATGGAGCCTTTTGGGCCTCGAATCAGATCGACCACATCATCCAGACGCCAGCCGATCACATCTACGACAGGATCACCGTTGCCCTGACCTACGCCGACTATTCGATCACCCGCACGTAAACTGCCTTCGACCTCTGCGGGACCGCCTGGAACAACACGCTGAACGACGGTGAATTCATTCTGTGATTGCAGCACAGCACCGATACCCTCCAGAGACAGGCTCATGCGGATCTTGAAATTCTCCGTTGCCCGAGGCGAGAAGTATCCCGTATGCGGTTCGATAGCCGACATGTACGCATTAAGTATGGTCTGAAAGACATCCTGGCTGGAGATCTGCAGAATGCGCCGCTTCTGCTGCTGATATCGGTCGCGAAGGGTGTCCGCGATTTCCTCGTGCGGTTTGCCCTCGAGTTTCAGGATCAGATAGTCGTTTTTGACCCGCCGTCGCCATAAGTCGTCCAGGGCGGCGCCATCTATTGCCCAGGGAGCTTCAGTCCGGTCAAAGGGGTAAGCCTCATTGGCTGAGAAATCGAACGGTTGGTTGAGTCGCCCCAGCGCGTAGTCGATTCTTTCAATGATCCGGTCTCGATAGCGGTTGAAGATGGTAAACAGCGGGTCGCTATTATGCGACCCAAGATAGTCGTCAAGTTCAAATCGAAGCGTTTCGAACGACTCAATGTCCACCGCCAGAAAATAAATACGGTTGGCATCCAGAGCATCGAGATAGCGATCCAGAATACGGGATGACAGAGGATCATCGAGGCGGGTTTTTCGGTAGTGGTACCGTTCAATGAAATAGTTGACGTATTTGAGTGTTTGGTTGTGATGCGGCTCGGCGCTCAGCGTTGAAGCTGCCGGCAGGGAAGCGCTGACACCGCTTCCGATGAGCGCAAGCAGTAATCCGGCCGCGATACCTGCTCGACACCGGTTGAATACGGCACCCTTGATGAAAGTCGGAAAAATACGGTAGTGCAAATCAGGCTCGGGAGATATGAGAGAAAATCGAATTATATGTTTCGCACTTCGGCGTCCTGTGGAAAAAGCGAGATAAGGTCGTCTTCGCACGCCTTAACCACGCCTCTTTCGGTGATAAGGCCATCTACGAGTTTGCGTGGTGTGACGTCAAAGGCAGGATTGGCGGCTGAACTGCCGTCGGGGATGATTCGCACCCGCACGAGCCTGTCCGCCTCGCTGTCGCGGCCACAGATGTGGCTGACTTCCTCTTCGGCGCGCTCTTCGATCGGGATATCTCGAACGCCATCCGAAATCGTCCAGTCGACGGTGGAGGACGGCAGGGCGGCGTAGAAAGGAATCCCGTTGTCGTGGGCAGCTAGCGCTTTGAGATAGGTGCCAATCTTGTTGCAGACATCCCCGGCACGGGTGGTTCTATCTGAGCCGACGATGCAAAGGTCGACTTCGCCATGCTGCATCAGATGACCCCCGGCATTGTCGGCAATTACCGTATGGGAGACGCCGTGAGCGCCGAGCTCCCATGCCGTCAGCGAGGCACCCTGGTTGCGTGGCCGCGTTTCGTCTACCCACACATGCACTGCAATGCCCTGATCATGCGCCTTGAAGATCGGCGCGAGGGCCGTTCCCCAATCGACCGTCGCAAGCCAGCCGGCATTGCAGTGTGTGAGGATATTCACTGGTCGGTGCGGGCAGGCGTTCGCCGCTTCGGAAATAAGCGTCAGTCCATGGTCGCCGATAGCACTGTTGGTGTTCACATCCTCGTCGCAGATTTGTTGGGCGAGTTCCTGGGCACGGCCTGCACGCTCCGATTCGGAGACTTCCAGCAATAAAGGAAGCATTCGGTCGAGCGCCCAGCGCAGGTTAACCGCGGTGGGGCGCGAAGACAGCAGTTCCTCACACGCACGCCGCAGGTTGTCCTCGCTCGCATCACTGGCGGCCGCAAGAAACAGTCCGCAGGCCGCCGTCGCTCCGATCAGCGGTGCACCGCGGACAACCATTTCACGGATGGCATGTGCCGTCTCGCTCGAGCTGGTGAGTGTCCGCACCTCAAAGACAAAGGGCAACAGAGTCTGGTCAATGACCAGAACCTCGGGCTTGTCCGGGGTGAGCCAGATTGATCGGAAAGGGGTTCCGTTGACCTGCAAGTCAAAATCCTAACGGTTCTTGAAATCAGCGGCGCGTTTTTCGGCAAATGCTGCCATCCCTTCTTTTTGATCTTCTGTGGCGAACAGCGACTGGAACATGATGCGCTCCGCGGCAACGCCCTCGGCCAATGTTGTCTCGTAAGCCTTATTGACGGCAGTTTTTGCCATAAACACGGAGGGTCGTGACATCGCGGCGATCTCGCCCGCCGTTTTCACGGCTTCTTCCAGTAGATCAGCACTGGGAATAATTCGGCTAACCAGTCCGGCACGCTCTGCTTCTTGTGCGTCCATCATGCGTCCGGTCAGGCACATTTCCATCGCTTTGGATTTGCCGACGAATCGCGTCAGTCGCTGGGTGCCGCCGGCCCCTGGAATAATGCCAAGCTTGATCTCGGGTTGGCCGAAGCGGGCGTTGTCTGCCGCCAGGATAAAGTCGCACATCATGGCGAGTTCGCATCCTCCGCCCAGCGCGTAGCCGGCCACAGCCGCAATTACTGGTTTTCTACAGCGTGTGACCTGCTCCCAGTTGCGTCCAATAAAGTTTCCAAGATACACGTCCATGTAAGAACGCTCCTTCATCCCCTTGATATCGGCGCCAGCCGCAAAGGCTTTTTCACTCCCGGTGATAACCACGGCTCCGATAGCGTCGTCTTGCTCGAAGTGTGCGAGGGCTTGGCCCACCTCGTCCATCAGGCCGTCAGACAGGGCATTGAGAGCATCAGGCCTGTTAAGGGTAATCAGTCCCACGTTTTCGCGGGTCTCGGTCAGGATGTATTCGTAACTCATGAGGACTCCTTTGGGGAAGCAAATACAAACCGTTACAATGGGCCTTGGATCAGCGAGCAAGGCGGTGCGCCAATAACGGTTCGGGATCTGGTACGACCCCGAAGAAAGGAGTTTATCAGACCGGCAACCCGTTTCGCGTCTGGCGAAAATGTCGCTGAGGCCGGGTGTTCTTTTCTGGATGGACTATGAATCAGTAATCGCAAGGTGTCATCTCATGAGTGCAAGTCCCAGTTATTCTTACTCAAAAACCTTTGCGGCGTCGCTTCAGGATGCCGAGCAGTTCTGGGCGGAAGCGGCCGCAGATATTCACTGGACCCGCACTTGGGATCGGGTGCTGGACGATTCCGATGCGCCGTATTACCGATGGTTTTCCGGCGGCGAACTCAACACCTGCTACAACACGTTGGACCTGCATGTCGATGAGGGCAACGGCGGCCGCACGGCGTTGATCTATGACTCTGCGGTGACACAGGCCCGGCAGACTTTTTCATTTTCGGAATTGCGTGACGCTGTCGCGACCTTTGCAGGGGTTCTGGCAGCACGCGGTGTCGGTAAAGGAGATCGGGTTATCGTGTATATGCCGATGGTGCCTGAGGCCGTTATCGCCATGCTTGCCTGTGCCCGCTTGGGCGCTGTGCACTCGGTCGTCTTTGGTGGTTTTGCTGCCAACGAGCTTGCGGTGCGACTCGATGATGCCACTCCCAAGGCGATTGTCAGTGCATCCTGCGGAATCGAACCTGGCCGGGTGGTGCAATACAAACCTTTGCTGGATGAGGCGATTTCGCTGGCGGATCACAAGCCGGATTTCTGTATTGTGCTCCAGCGTCCCCAGGCAAGCGCCGCGATGACCGCCGGCCGCGATTTTGACTGGCAGGCAGAGGTGGCAACCGCGGTGCCGCATGAGTGCGTGCCGGTGATGGCAACAGACCCCCTTTATATCCTTTATACCTCCGGAACTACTGGGCAGCCCAAGGGGGTGGTTCGGGACAATGGCGGTCATGCTGTGGCCCTTAAGTGGACTATGAAAAACATCTACGACGTGAGTCCCGACGAGATTTTCTGGGCAGCTTCCGACGTCGGTTGGGTGGTGGGGCATTCCTATATTGTTTACGCGCCCCTGTTGGCCGGTAATGCGACGGTTCTCTATGAAGGGAAGCCTGTGGGTACCCCGGATCCCGGCGCCTTCTGGCGGGTCATAAGTGAAAACCGCGTAAGCGTATTGTTTACAGCACCCACGGCCTTTCGTGCCATCAAAAAAGAGGATCCGTCGGGGGAGCATATCGGCCGATACGATATCTCATCACTACGGTATCTTTTTCTTGCTGGCGAACGAACCGATCCCGACACGCTCCATTGGGCAGAGGACAAGCTCAACGTGCCAGTAATTGATCATTGGTGGCAGACGGAAACAGGCTGGTCAATTGCCGCGAACTGCGCTGGCATAGAACTTCTTCCAATCAAGGAGGGGTCTCCCTCACTGCCTGTACCTGGTTGGGATCTGCAAGTCCTGGACGAAGCCGGGGCGCCGACCCCCGCCGGCCAGATCGGTACGCTGGCGGTGAAGTTGCCGCTGCCGCCCGGCACATTCCCCACCTTATGGAATGCGCGCCAGCGTCATTTCGATTCCTATTTGAGTCGGTTCCCGGGTTACTACAATACTTCCGACGCCGGGATCATTGATGAAGATGGCTATGTGTATGTGATGTCGCGCACCGATGACATCATCAATGTCGCTGGCCATCGGCTCTCCACCGGCGCTATGGAAGAAGTGCTTGCAGATCATCCAGATGTTGCTGAGTGCGCGGTCACCGGCGTGGCAGATGAACTAAAGGGTCAGGTGCCGCTGGGCTTTCTTGTCTTAAGCGCCGGGTGCGATCGTCCGACAGAGGTGATTTGTACAGAAGTCGTTGGGATGGTTCGCGAACGAATCGGTCCCGTGGCGGCTTTCAAGCAGGCGCTCGTGGTCAAGCGTCTGCCAAAGACCCGCTCGGGGAAAGTGCTGCGCGGGACCATGAGAGCGATTGCCGACGGCGAGGAATGGAAGATGCCGGCGACGATCGACGATCCGACGATTCTGGATGAGATAACCGAAGCTTTGAAAGCTATTGGTTTGCCTCGATCGGAATAAGACTTCGGACCTGTGTCATGATTGATCCAACTGATCGTTCCCTGAGGGCCTGGCAGGATCTGGCGGCCCGAGAATTGTCGGGTGACCCACCCGAGGCCTTGGAGTGGGTGACGCCTGAGGGTATCTCTATCAAGCCGCTCTATACCGCTGAGGATTTGGAAGATTTGGATCACCAGGGGGGTCTGCCGGGTTTGCCGCCCTATGTCAGAGGTCCGCGGGCCACCATGTACGCGGGACGACCCTGGACCATTCGCCAGTATTCCGGTTTCTCGACTGCCGAGGAGTCCAACGCCTTCTACCGGCGCAATCTGGCGGCAGGCCAGAGCGGGCTGTCGGTCGCTTTCGATCTTGCAACCCATCGAGGCTATGACTCGGATCATCCGCGCGTCTCCGGTGATATTGGTATGGCTGGAGTCGCGATTGACTCGGTCGAGGACATGCGGATTCTTTTTGACGGCATTCCCCTGGACCGAATGTCGGTATCCATGACGATGAACGGTGCCGTGATCCCCGTGCTGGCGATGTTTATCGTTGCCGGGGAGGAGCAGGGCGTGGACAAGGCGAGTCTTTCCGGAACGCTGCAGAACGATATCCTTAAAGAGTTTATGGTGCGCAACACCTATATTTATCCGCCCCAGGAGTCCATGCGGATCGTTTCCGACATCATTGGCTATACCGCAGCACACATGCCGCGTTTTAACCCGATCTCCATTTCTGGTTATCACATCCAGGAGGCAGGAGCGACGTCTGTCCAGGAATTGGCTTATACGCTGGCAGACGGTATCGAATATGTTCGCACCGCTGTGGCAAGCGGATTGGAGATCGACAAGTTTGCCCCCCGCCTGTCGTTCTTCTTCGGGATCGGAATGAACTTTTTCATGGAGGTAGCAAAGCTGCGAGCGGCGCGGTTGCTATGGGCCCAGTTGATTCAGGAAAAGTTCAACCCCTTGGATCCGCGCTCACTGATGCTGAGAACGCATTGCCAGACCTCAGGAGTGAGTCTGACCAGTGAGGACCCTTACAACAATATCGTGAGAACAACCATCGAGGCGCTGGCCGCCGTGCTGGGTGGGACCCAGTCGCTGCATACCAACAGTTTTGACGAAGCGCTCGCCTTACCGACCGATTTCTCCGCGCATATTGCACGCAACACCCAGCTGATTCTTCGCGAAGAAGCAGGTATTAACCGTGTGGTCGATCCGCTGGGCGGGTCGTATTACGTAGAGAGCCTGACAGCCAGCCTCGCGACGCATGCACGATCCCTGATTGATGAAATCGAGGATATGGGCGGCATGACTCAGGCGATCATAAACGGTATCCCTAAGCTGCGAATCGAGGAGGCGGCCGCGAGAAAGCAGGCCAGAATAGACCGCGGCGAGGAAGTCGTTGTTGGCGTAAACCGCTACGAGGCATCTGAGGAGACCGAGGTGGATATTCTCAGTATCGACAACTCTGAGGTATTGAAGACACAGGTCGACCGCCTGGGGTCCGTTCGCGCGAATCGCAATCAAGAGAAATGCCAGCAGGCCCTTGATGCACTGCAATCGGCTGCCGGGCATAACGGCGCCAACCTGCTAGAGTATGCCGTGGAAGCGGCAAGGGCTCGGGCTACCGTTGGTGAAATCTCGCTCGCGCTGGAAGAGAAATTTGGTCGATATCAGGCTCAGGTCAGGACAATTTCAGGCGTGTACGGTGAGGCATACCAACAGGATGCGACCTTTCAGCAGCTGCGCGAAGATGTCGCCGCTTTTGCTGGACAGCAGGGCAGGCGGCCGCGCATTCTCGTTGCCAAATTGGGCCAGGATGGCCACGACCGGGGAGCGCGCATCATCGCGACCGGATTTGCCGATGTGGGGTTTGATGTGGATATCGGGCCGCTGTTCCAAACCCCTGAGGAAGTCGTACAGCAGGCGCTGGACAACGACGTGCACGTGATTGGCGTTTCCTCTCAGGCAGCGGGTCACTCTACTCTGGTGCCGAAAGTGCTCGAAACACTCTCACGCAAGGGAGCCGATCACGTAAAAGTCGTGTTGGGCGGAGTCGTGCCCAAAGCCGACCGCGAAGCGCTCTCTGCGCTGGGGGTGGCGGCGTTTTTCGGTCCGGGTACTCCTATTCTTGAGGCAGCTCGTGAGGTGTTTGATCTGATTCCCGTCACAGAGGCAAACCACTGATGCGAGAGATTCTCGAGGAATTGGAACGGCGCCGCGAAGCCGCGCGTCAAGGAGGAGGTAAAAGACGTATTGACGCCCAGCATGCCAAGGGCAAGTTGACCGCGCGAGAACGCATAGGTGTGCTGCTGGATGAAGACAGTTTTGAGGAGTGGGACATTTTCGTCGAGCACCGATGCGCCGACTTCGATATGGCTGACAAAGCGGTGCCGGGCGATGGCGTGGTCACCGGGCATGGCACTATAAATGGCCGCACCGTTTTCGTCTTCAGCCAGGACTTCACGGTACTCGGAGGATCCCTTTCTGAAGCGCATGCCGGGAAAATCTGCAAAATCATGGACCACGCCATGCGGGCAGGTGCGCCAGTGATCGGCCTGAATGATTCAGGTGGCGCCAGAATCCAGGAAGGTATTGACTCATTGGCGGGGTATGCCGAGGTTTTTCAGCGCAACGTTCTGGCGTCAGGCGTGATTCCGCAGATATCCATGATCATGGGTCCCTGTGCCGGGGGCGCTGTCTACTCACCGGCTATCACCGACTTTATTTTTATGGTTCGGGATACCTCGTACATGTATGTCACGGGTCCCGAGGTCGTAAAGACGGTCACGCATGAAACAGTGACCCATGAAGAACTTGGCGGGGCAACCACGCACTCGAGTCGATCAGGTGTGGCAGATGGTGCGTTCGATAACGACGTCGAGGCGCTTTTGAGTCTGCGTCGGTTTATCGATTTTCTGCCGGCAAGCAATGTCGATGAGGCGCCCCAACGGCCGGCAATGGATCCGGTCACCCGGGCCGAGCCGTCGCTGGACACGCTGATACCAGATAATCCCAACAAGCCCTATGATATGCACGAGCTCATCACCAAAGTCGTCGACGACGGTGATTTCTTTGAGCTTAAACCGGATTTTGCAGGCAACATCCTGATCGGGTTCGGCCGCATGGACGGTTCAACCGTTGGCATCGTCGCCAATCAACCCATGGTGCTCGCCGGGTGTCTCGACATTCAGTCGTCGGTAAAGGCGGCGCGTTTCGTCAGATTCTGTGACGCCTTCAGCATTCCGATCGTCACCTTTGTTGATGTGCCGGGCTTTTTGCCCGGTACCTCCCAAGAGTACGGTGGCATTATCAGACATGGCGCAAAACTGCTTTATGCCTACGCAGAATGCACGGTGCCGAAGGTCACGGTCATTACCCGAAAAGCCTATGGTGGGGCTTACGATGTGATGGCGTCCAAGCACTTGCGCGGCGACGTCAATCTGGCCTGGCCCAGTGCGGAGATCGCCGTCATGGGACCAAAAGGGGCAGTGGAGATTATTTTTCGTGAAGATATCGGTGATGAGGAGAAGATCACCCAAAGGACGGAGGAATACCGTAAGAAATTTGCCAACCCCTTTGTTGCCGGCCATCGAGGGTTCATTGATGATGTCATCTTGCCGAGTGAGACCCGCACCCGGATTAGCCGGTCTCTTTCCATGCTGCGCAATAAGCAGCTAGATAATCCCTGGCGCAAGCACGGCAACATTCCACTTTAAGGGTGACAGGTATGACAGCACAGGGGGTTGTAAAAGGAGCTTGCCTTTCGGCAACCGAAGGCGGAGTCGCCCGTGAGGTATCTGAAGCTGTGGCAACGGCAGGAGCAGGTCTCGAAGGGGATCGTTATTGCGCCTTTGGCGCTTCAGCAGAAACGCAACTGACGCTGATTCAGATTGAAGCGGTTAATGAATTCAACGAGGCCTTTGGTACAGACTTACCGGCGACCGCATTCCGCCGAAACGTGATTACCGAGGGAGTCGATCTCAACGCACTGGAAGGCCGTATCTTCACGGTAGGACAAGTGCAGTTGCGTGGCGTTGAGCTCTGCGAGCCTTGTGCTTACCTGCAGAACCTTCTCGATATTCCGGGACTGGTCAAGCAACTCACCCATAAGGGCGGCCTGCGCTGCGAGATTCTCCGCGGGGGCGTGATTCGACCGGGAGACGAGATCGGCGCCACCGACTGAGTACGCCTGGGCAAAGTGGCCAATACTGCGCCTATCTAAAGATTGCCCGCTTTCTCCCTGAGCACAAACTTCTGAATCTTGCCGGTCGAGGTCTTGGGGAGTCCGCCGAAGACGATGGTGCGCGGCGCTTTATAGTGCGCCATGTTGTCGCGACAGAAATCGATGATCTCCTGGGGCTGTGCGTCCTCTCCTTCATGCAGTGTCACAAAAGCGCAAGGACTCTCCCCCCAGGCTTCATCCGGTCTTGCCACAACAGCGGCTTCCAGGACCTTGGGGTGACGGTAGAGCGTTTCCTCTATCTCAAGGCTTGAGATATTTTCCCCGCCGGAAATGATAATGTCTTTTGAACGGTCCTTGATCTCAATATAGCCATCGGGATGGCGCACGGCGATGTCTCCGCTGTGAAACCACCCCCCGGCAAAAGCGGCCTGAGTCGCGTCTTCGTTCTTAAGATAACCCTTCATGACTGTATTGCCCCGGATCATGACTTCACCAAAGGTCTCTCCGTCCCACGGTACGTCTTCCATGGTTTCCGGGTTTTTGACGCTGGCGTTTTCCAGCGTGCCGTAATGCACACCTTGCCGCGCCATGCGCGACGAGCGCTCTTGAAGCGCGAGAGCCGGCCAATCCTCCTGCGGGATGCAGACTGTGGCGGGTCCATAAGTCTCAGTTAAGCCGTAGAGATGGGTCACATGGAACCCGTCCGCTTCCATGGCCTCGATGACCGCGGACGGTGGGGCAGCGCCGCCTGTTGCGATCTCAACGGTTTGAGAGAATGGTGTTTTCATTTTCCGTGGGGCGTTCGCAAGCATATTCATCACAATGGGTGCACCGCACATATGAGTGACGCCATTAGCGGCTATGGATGCGAAGACCGCTTCCGGTTCAACCGCCCGCAGACAAACATGGGTACCCATTGCGGCGGTGACTGCCCAGGTAAAGGTCCAGCCGTCACAGTGAAACATCGGTAGGGTCCACAGGTACACCGAGTCACGGTTCAGTTCCATGGTTGTCATGTTGCCCAGCGCATTCAGATAAGCGCCACGGTGGTGGTAGACGCAACCCTTGGGATTGCCAGTCGTCCCAGAGGTATACAGCAGCGACAGCGCCTGCCACTCGTCCTCGGGCTGTCCGAGGGGGAAGGTATCGTCAGCACCCGAGATAAATGTCTCGTAGTCCATCTCTCCAAGGCTTTCGCCGCCTTGACTCTCGGAGTCATCAATATCAATGACCAGCAGTTCTCGCTCGGTTAAGGTCAGCGCTTCCTTGATGACCTTGGAAAATGCGCGATCGGTCAACAGCACTTTGGCCTCACCATGATCCAGAATGAACGCGATAGTGTTGGCGTCCAGTCGGATATTGAGCGAATTCAGCACTGCGCCGAGCATCGGCACCCCATTGTGCGCCTCCAACATCTCAGGTGTGTTTGCCCCCATGATGGCGACGCAGTCGCCGGGGCCAATGCCTCGTCCCGCCAGCGCATTGGCCAGTTGGGATGAGCGCGCCAGAAACTGGGCGTAGGTGTAACGGCGTTGGCCATGAATGATGGCAGTGTGTGAGGGAACCACCTGTGCCGCTCGGCGCAGGAAACTGACCGGCGTCAGAGCTTCATAGTTGGCGCGGTCTTTTGCGAGCTGCGCTTCAAATATAGACACGGCAATTTCTCCTAACGAGTAAGACGGCAATCCTAACGGCTTTAATGGCCTGTGTCAGGTGGGGCGATTTCCCAAGAAACCCGTTGTCGCAGGTGTTCGCTATCGCGGGTTCACCTGGTTCTGGACCTATAATCGGCACTCTAGACAGCCCTAGATTAATCAACGATGCGAATACCAGCAGGCAGGGCGTATGACGAAATTCGTGTGGGCGATGAGTTCGATTATGTCCTGACAATCACCGAGGCTCATCTGGTTACCGCAGCGGGCCTTTTCGGAGACTTCAACCCGCTGCATGTGGACGAAACGTTTGCAAGCCAATCCCGATTCGGTGGACGCATTCTGCACGGACCATTTACCAGCGCCTTTGTTGCAGCGCCCATTGGAATCTATTTTTCGGGTACCGCGATCGCCTATCTTGAGCACAGTTGTCGATTTCTGGCTCCGGTTAAACCTGGCGATACGCTGAGGGCAGCTTGGGAGATCACCGATATGACAGACAAGCCGAAGTTCCGGGGCGGCGTGGTCGGTTTGAGGTGTCTGTGCACCAACCAGCAGGAGGTTGAGGTCGCGAGTGCGTCGGGCAAGATTATGGTTGCCGCGCGCACTTAGCCAAAGCCTTGAATTTCCATCTTTCCGCATGATGGCTGCTTCTCAACCGAAGGTTCGGATCAGGGCATTCGGGTTGCCTGATCAGGAGCGACTGGTGCAACTATGGCGCGACTGTGACCTGATCCGTCCCTGGAATAATCCCGAGGACGATATTCGTCAGTGTCTGGAAAACCCGTCTTCCGAGCTGCTGGTGGCGGCTGCCAAAAACACACTTTGCGGCAGTGCCATGATCGGCTGCGACGGGCACCGTGGTTGGGTGTATTACCTTGCCGTGGATCGCCAGTACCGCCATCAGGGGATCGGGCGAGCCCTCATGGAACACGCCGAGAACTGGATGCGCGTGAGAAAAGTTCCGAAAATTCAGGCCATGATCCGGCACGACAATCTTGCGGTCCGTGGATTTTATGGTCGACTGAACTATCGTGACGGCGATGTGCAGTTGGTCCAGAAGTGGCTCAACGAGGAGACATCCTGAGCCGGCCATGCCGTTCGATGATGTCCAGCATAGCGTCGATATCTATCGCCGCGCAGCGGTGGCCGGGTGGGCGAAGGGTCGTCATGTCTTTAGCCGCGACCAAGGCGTTGATCACAGACTCTTCAATAGCCTGAACCGCCGCCAGATAGACGGCGTCGCATAAATCATCCCCAGTCCAGGCGAAATCGGAATTGATATGGCCCATGCGGTCAATGCACATGGGGTTGGCGGTACTTATTGCTAGAAAGATATCGCCTGAGCCATTGCCTCCCGAGGTGCCGCCTCGGGCGATACCTATGGCGCCCCGTTTCGCGAGACGTTCAAGCTGGTGGGGCATCATGGGAACATCGGTGGCGACGACTGCGATGATCGAACCCATCTCATGCTCATGGAACAGCGTGTCATTTTGGAGGTGTCGACCCACCGGAACACCCAGGATAGTGAGGTCCTGGCGTCGACCATGATTGGCTTGAACCAGGACGCCAACGTGAAATTCCTGGCCTCCTACTGAGAGCCGGCGTGAACTGGTTCCGGTGCCTCCCTTGAATTCATAGCAGACCATGCCGGTTCCGCCACCCACATTGCCTTCTCGAAGCGGACCATCAGTTGCCTGATCCAGCGCCTCTCGGGCGTGCGCCTCGGTCACGTGCAGTCCATTAATGTCGTTCAAGGTGCCGTCATAGGTTTCGGCGACGACGGGCATGGCCCACAGATGCTCGGACCCCCAATGCTCGGGATAGGTGTCGATAATCCACTTAACGGCAGCCTGGTGTACCCGCCCCACGCTGTGGGTATTGGTAATCATGATCGGGCCAAGCAGGTATCCTCCGTCCCGGATCCAGTGGGTGCCGGTCATCTCACCATTGCCGTTCAGGCTATGTGTTCCGGCCCAGACTGGCTGAGGAATCGCGTCACGGCCTCGTGGAAGAATTGCCGTCACGCCCGTTCGGACCGGACCGCCGCCGGTGACAAGCGGACCTGCCCCTGTCATCAGCGTTTTATAGCCCACCATCAGCCCAGGCACATCGGTAACCGCGTTATGCGGTCCCGGCGTGCCAGAGAAGTCCAAACCCAGTTCACGTGCGCGTTTTGCTGCCATTATCTGATTTTGGCGGGCTTAAGAAAGATATTCAGTCTGTTGACCAAGAGTGAGTCACCTTGGATTAATTAGAGATGGCACAGGGTTTGCGGAGTTCATCGGGTTAATCGTCAAGCTTATCCCTCAGCTGGTCGCGAGACTGAAAGCTCCCCCACAACAAGAAGCAGGGGTATGCTATAAGAGGGTGGGTGGGAGCGCAAACCATCACAATGACCGACTCCAAAAAGAATCGGCTACCGACTTCAATTAAGGAGGTTATCTCCGATTATCCCCAGATAGACGAGTCGATCCATCGTTATGTCCCGCGGCATACTTTTGAAGACCCTGCTGGAAAATTGAGCGAGCCGGTTATCAGGGCGATCCGCTGATGAAAGAGATGGACAACGCTGCGATCTATGTTCTGGAGCCCTCTGGCCCTCCAGAAAGTGACGTGCTGGATCGGAACCTCAGGGCAATTCGGCAACAGGGGTTTGAAGTGGATTACACCCCTTGTCCGGTCGATGCAAAGACCCGCCTGGAAATCGGTGGAGTCGACATTCGTCTTGGTGCGCTGCAATCCGCTTTGGACGGCAAAAGCCGTTATCTTCTCAGCGCTCGAGGCGGCTACGGTGCCAGCGAACTTTTGAGCCGCCTTGACTGGGATGCGCTGGCAAAAGAGGTTCCGAGGGTTCTGATCGGGTTTTCTGATATCAGCGCGTTGCAAAGTGCGCTATACGCCCGGCTGAATTGGCCGTCTTTACATGCCCCCATGCCGGGGTCTTCACTGTGGCAGGATGGAGAAGACATTAGGGCGCTTCTGGGTCTATTGAAGTCAGACCGCCCCTGGACAGGGAGCATTGGCGTGGCGCCGGTCTCAAAGGCTTTGGGCCTGGAGTGTCAGGGGCGTCTCTTCGGAGGCTGCCTCAGCGTGCTAAGCAATCTGGTGGGGACTCCTAATCTGCCTTCGGACCTTTCCGGGCATGTCCTCTTTTTTGAGGACACCGGAGAAAGTGCGCCCCGGCTGCTGCGATATTGGCGTCAGTGGCTGGATAGCGGCCTCTTAAAGGGCGTCAGTGCTGTGGTATTCGGCCGGTTTACAGACATGGGTTCAATAGCAGAGGCAGACTCATGGGTCGTCACCGAGCTGGCCGCCAGGACACCGTGCCCGGTTTTTTCCTCGCGTGACTTCGGGCACGTGACGCCTAACGTGCCGCTTGCTATTGGCGCGCAGGCTGAGATCAAGCACGATCGCCTTCTCTGGAATCTTGATCTGTAGGAGAATTGTCTTAAGGATGTCTTGTGCTGGGAATGGGTGCAAAGTACCATCCGGGTGTTGCCAAGCGGCGCCGTTCCAACCTTCCGAAAGTCAAATTTGAGGAGTTCCCAGATGTTCACAGGCAGTATGGTGGCGATGGTCACCCCGATGCACGATGATGGCAGTGTTGACTGGACCGCATTGGAGGGGTTGGTAAATCACCACATTGCGGAAGGTACTGATGCCATTGTCTCCGTAGGAACCACAGGCGAGTCTGCTACCCTGAACCATGATGAACATGGCGAGGTGATCGCGAGGACAGTAAAAGCGGCAGCTGGACGCATTCCCGTGATCGGGGGGACGGGGGCCAATTCGACAGCCGAAGCCATCTCATTGACCCGCCATGCCGCTGAAGCGGGTGTCGATGCCTGCCTTCTTGTGGTGCCGTACTACAACAAGCCTCCCCAGGAAGGTCTCTATCAGCATTTCAAGGCGATCGCCGATGCCGTTTCGACTCCTCAGATTCTGTATAACGTACCGGGGCGTACCGGTGTGGATATGCAAAACGACACGACTTTGCGTCTTGCCGAGATTGACAACATCGTCGCAATCAAGGACGCGACCAATGACCTTGATCGTGGCCGGGATCTGATCAGCCGTGCGCCGCAGGACTTTCTGATCTATTCCGGAGAAGACGGGACGGCTTGCGAATTAATGATTGCAGGCGGCAAGGGTACCATTTCGGTGACCGCTAACGCCGCTCCCAACCTGATGCATCGGATGTGCCAGGCGGCGATTGCCGGAGACGCCGACTCGGCGCGAGCGCTCAATAACCAACTGGCGGATTTGCATAAAGCCATGTTTGTAGAATCCAACCCGATCCCGGCGAAATGGGCAGTCTCGCAACAAGGACTTATGGGTGGGGGCATTCGTTTGCCGCTGCTTCCTCTGTCTTCAAACTGTCAAGACGAGGTGCGCTCCGCGATGTCCGACGCCGGCGTCCTGTAAAGACATTTCAATCAGGGTTAACGCGTCGTGCCAAGAGGTGAAGAGCTTTATTCGGGCAAAGCCAAGTCCGTCTTCCTGACTGAGGATCCTGCTCGGCTTGTCCTGGAGTTCCGGGATGACACCTCGGCGTTTGATGGGCAGAGAGTCGATCAGCTCGACCGCAAGGGGATGATCAACAACCGCTTTAACGCTTTCATCATGGAGCACCTGGAGACGCAGGGGGTTGCGACGCATTTTGACGCACTGCTCAGTGACAATGAATCCCGGGTCAAGCGCCTTGATATGATTCCGGCCGAGTGTGTTGTTCGTAATGTCGCAACAGGTTCTTTATGCCGTCGTCTGGGGGTGGAAGAGGGCTTGGATCTTGTGCCGCCGACTTTCGAGTTCTTTTTAAAGAATGACGAACTGCACGATCCCATGATCAACGAGTACCACATTGCGTCTTTTGGTTGGGCGAGTTCGGCTGAAGTCGAGTCGATGAAAGCCCAGACCTTCCGAGTCAATGAAATCCTAAGCAAGCTTTTTGCTGGCAGGGGCATGATTCTGGTGGACTTCAAACTAGAGTTCGGCCGTTTTGACGGCGAGCTGCTGCTCGGAGACGAGTTTACGCCCGATGGATGCCGGCTCTGGGATGTTGATACCCGCAAGAAACTCGATAAAGATCGATTCCGTCAGGGGCTCGGTGGTGTCGTGGAGGCCTATGAAGAGGTGGCTCTCCGACTCGGTGTCGATCTTGAGGCCATCATTGCGGGCTGATCGCCTGCTTGGGACCCGGCCGTGTTGATACTGGGCGGCGGGCCCGCTCTCACGCCGTTTAACCTTGAGAAGTTCGCAGCCCGCGTGGCGGATCGGCAAATCGGGATTCGCGCGTGCTCGGCTCGGTTTTTTTATCTCGTTGACAGTGTTCGCGGGCTGGATCCCGTTGAGATCCAGATTCTCGAAAATCTGCTGGAAGCCTCCCTGGAAAGCGCGCAGAAGCTTGTGCTTACCGGTGATCCGATTCGAGTGATTCCTCGTTACGGAACCCGATCGCCCTGGTCCACCAAAGCGACCGACATTGCCCGTCACTGCGGCCTGGCTTTGGTTCGGAGAATTGAGCGCGGCGTTGTCTGGCAAATTGAGGGCGGCGAAGAACGGGAAGAATCTAGGAGAGAATTGCTTCCGTTGCTCTATGACCCAATGACGGAATCCGTTGTCAAAAACGCGCAGGAGCTGGACCAGGCGTTTGCGCTAAAGACACCTGCACCCCTTGAAGTTGTGGATGTCCTGAACGGCGGCTTGCAGGCGCTCGAGATTGCAAATAACCGGGAAGGCTTTGCGCTGACACGTCAGGAGTGTGAGTACCTTGCGGAGGCTTATCTCGAGATGGGCCGCAACCCCACAGATGCCGAGTTGATGATGTTTGCGCAAGTCAACTCAGAGCATTGCCGGCACAAAATTTTCAATGCGAAGTGGACGCTGGATGGGGCAGTTCAGGACGTCTCCCTCTTCGAGATGGTGCGAACGACACATGCCCGACATGGTGAAAAGACATTAAGTGCGTATAGTGATAACGCAGCAGTACTGAAGGGTTACCCCGCGTCATGGTTTCTGCCGGAACCCTCCGACGGCGAATACCGCCAGATCGCCGAACCGCTGCACCTCGTTGCCAAGGTCGAAACCCACAATCACCCGACGGCCATTTCTCCGTTTCCTGGCGCAGCGACCGGTTCGGGGGGTGAGATCCGGGATGAAGGGGCAACGGGTCGTGGTGGCAAGCCCAAAGTCGGAGTCACCGGGTTTTCGGTCTCCGATCTGCGCTTACCGGATGCGCGAATGCCCTGGGAACTCCCGCACCAAAGCCCGTCTCGGATCGCGCCACCACTGCAGATCATGCTCGAAGGACCTATCGGGGCTGCATCCTTCAACAACGAGTTCGGCCGGCCGAATGTCGCAGGGTACTTCCGCACCCTGGAGGTGGAAACGGATGAAGGTGATCCTACCCGTCGGCATGGCTATCACAAGCCAATCATGATCGCTGGCGGGCTTGGCAATATCCGCGACTGTCATGTGCACAAGCGAGCGATTCCCCCCGGGACCAAGTTGATTGTACTGGGAGGCCCGGCGATGCTGATTGGGCTCGGAGGTGGTGCGGCATCCAGCGTGGATTCGGGCAAAAGCGACGAAGCATTGGATTTTGCCTCCGTGCAAAGGGGTAATGCCGAAATGCAGAGGCGTTGCCAGGAAGTTATCGACCGCTGTATCGCACTGGGGTCTGACAACCCGATTATCTCAATCCATGACGTCGGCGCGGGAGGGCTCTCTAATGCGCTCCCGGAACTCGTTCACGATGCGGACCTTGGGGCGCGATTCGACGTCGACGCCATCCCTTCTGATGAACCTGGGCTCTCTCCGATGCAGTTGTGGTGCAACGAGGCGCAGGAGCGCTACGTCCTGGCCGTGGCGCCGGAAAAACTCGAGGCCTTTCAAGCGCTCTGCGAGCGGGAACGGTGTCTCTTTAGCGTCGTCGGAGAGGCCTGTTCGGAAGCCCTGCTGCATCTTGCTTTTGCCGAGAAGTCGGGTGAGTCGAAAAAAGGCGGGGCCGCTGACCCAGTGCCGGTGGATCTTCCCATGTCCTTACTCTTTGGCAATACGCCGCGGATGTATCGGGAAGGACTCAGCCGCTCTCGTGCCTATCCTGATCTTGAGCTGGACGACATCACAGTCAGTGAAGCGCTGGATCGGGTACTGCGCTTGCCGGCCGTCGCCGACAAGACCTTTCTCGTGACGATCGGTGACAGAAGTGTGGGTGGTCAGGTGGTGCGCGATCAGATGGTTGGGCCATGGCAGGTTCCCGTAGCGGATGCCGGCATCACGACAGCGGGTTTCGATAGTCATACCGGGGAAGCGATCTCGATGGGCGAGCGGACACCGCTTGCACTCATCAATGCGCCTGCCAGTGGCCGCATGGCGGTCGCGGAGGCGATCACCAACATCGCCTGTGCGGGGATCAGCGAACTGTCGGACATTCATCTTTGTGCCAACTGGATGGCGGCGGCAGGTGAGGCCGGGCAGGATGCGGATCTCTTTAAGACAGTTGAAGCCGTTGCGCTCGAGCTTTGCCCAGCGCTCGGTATTTCGATCCCGGTGGGAAAGGACTCCATGTCCATGTCCAGCCGCTGGAATGAGAACGAAGACAGTTTCAGCGTTTCTTCGCCCCTGTCCCTTATCGTGACTGCATTTGCTCCCGTGGCGGATGTGCGCCGTTCTGTTACGCCTGTGCTGGATGTCTCGGGTGAGTCGGTGCTGCTTCTGATAGATCTGGCACGAGGCAAACAGCGGCTTGGAGGCTCTGCTTTCGCACAGGTTTATGGGCAGGTAGGTAACGAGGTGCCGGATCTGGATCATCCGGAGGACTTGTGCGGATTTTTTGCGGCAACCCGACGATTATTGGCCAGTGACTTGGCCCTGGCTTATCACGATCGTTCCGATGGCGGCTTGATTGTCACCCTGATGGAAATGGCTTTCGCCA
>CEOF01032464.1_pt1 | contig 25670 bp, 28 predicted proteins | sample 361311 | NCBI WGS metagenome assembly CEOF01 (sample SAMEA2619667, study PRJEB7988) | marine metagenome | biome: marine biome (ENVO:00000447); feature: surface water layer (ENVO:00002042); material: "saline water (ENVO:00002010), including plankton (ENVO:xxxxxxxx)" | depth 5 m
TGAGTCCAGAGAATACATTAGAAATAAATTTAGAAGAAAATAATGATCATCTATACATTAAATTTATTGATAATGGTCCCGGTATATCTAAAGAAAAACTTGATATGATTTTTCAAAGATTTTTTAAGGCTGATGAAAATAGAGATCGAAATATTTCAGGCTCTGGATTAGGATTAGCTATTACTAAACAATTATGTGTAGCTCACAAATGGGACATTGTTGTAAAAAGTGAAATTTCGAAAGGTACAGAATTTGCTATAAGCATCCCTAAGGGCTAAGCTAAAAAACTTTAGTTTTTATGGATTGATTTTATTAATATTTATTTATATTTTTATTTTTATGGACTATCAGAAATATCTTATATTGGATTTAGAAACTACTGGGCTAGATCCAATAAATGACAGAATAATAAAACTTACTACTACTTCATTTAAGGATGAATCTTTTTCTGAGTCTGAAATAAAAAGTAGGTATTTTAATCCTAAAATAAAAATTTCTGATGAATCAATTCAAATCCATGGGATTTCTAATGAGGCCTTAACTGACTATAAAGAATTTAAGTTTTATGCAAAATCTATTTCAAATTATTTGAAAAACTCTCATATTATAGGCTTTGGTATTAATAATTTTCATATACCTATTCTCATGAGTGAATTCTTAAGAGCAGGAGTCAAATTTGATTTTTCGAGTATAAAATTAATTGATCTCAAAATATTATATGAAAAACTTAGACCAAGAAATTTACAAAATGCCTTAAGTGATTTTTGTTTGATAGATATAGATAATTTCGATAGACAAACTGATGAGAAATCTGAAGCACTTTTGGAACTTTTCATGTCACAGCAATCCGAAATGTCTGAAAAAATGATTACGCTTGAATCAGTTTTTAATTCTAGTAATACAATTGATAATGATGGCTTTTTTAATTTTTCTGAAGACAAAGAAATTCTTTTTGCTAAAGGAAAATACCAAAATAAAAATATTAAGTCAGTAATTAAAGAATATCCCGATTATATTAAGTGGATTTTAGAAAATGAAAATATTTCTCCAATGGTAAAAATGATTATTAACTATGAAAAATGAAAATATAGTATTTTATGATCACAACTGTAAGATATGTACATGTTTTTCAATATGGGTAAAAAATAGAACAAGCTATTGGATTTTTCTGCCTAATGATCCTGACACAGTTAGATCAAAAAAAATAGAAATAAGTGAACAGTTAGTTGCTTCTAAAATTGTTTGTATAGATGAATCTATATTTTACGGAGGAATTGCAGTTCTGAAAATTTATTCTAAATGTGGGGGAAAATTAGGTTTTATAGCTAAATTATTTCTTTCTTTGAAAATTTTATATCCTATTTATTTCTTTGGATATTATTTGTTTTCAAAAAATAGATCTAAATTTTCATTTCTTATAAAATTTATAAACTGCTAAATCTTTCTTATATCAGAATTTTTTAAGTAAATTATAAAGTTTATGATTATTAAAAATCCTGCAGATGCCATCACTGCAATACTAGACGATAAAATTTGTGCTAAAAACCCCAAAAATAGTGCACCTGCAGACATTAGGCTAAATGTTATAGTGTGAATACCCATCACTCTTCCGCGAAGATTTTCAGGAACCTTTAACTGTAATAATGACATTGATCCAACCATAAAGATAGAATTTAATAAGCCTGTAAAAATTATCAATATGGAAGAAATAATTAAGTTGTATGAAAACCAAGGATTTTGATAAATATTCTCTTCAAAAATAAAAATATTTGATAAACCAAAAAGAAAAAGAAATATAACACTAAAAACATTTGAGGCAAGGACTAATTTTCCAAGATTTATTTTATCTCTTAACTTAGCAGTAACCGCTGTACCTGTTAGAGCTCCAATTCCACCAGCACTAGCCAGTAACCCTAGCATTTGAGCAGATAGATCTCCATAAATAGTATTCTTATATATATTGGAAAATGAAGGTAATAACTGCAAATAGGACATACCTAGACCGCTAGTTAGATATGTAGAAAGAATCAGGACTTTGAACAACTTATTATTTAAAATGAAGTTTATTCCTTCTAATGTATCTTTTATAACTGATTTACTTTCAATTTGGATTTGTTCACTTTTATTGGGCTTTATTATTATCATTACTAGACCCATAACGAGGAAACCAAATGCACTAATAAAAAATACAGAATGAGTACCAAGATATGCTATTAGGAATCCTCCAGAGGCGGGAGCAAGTATTCTTAATCCTTGCCATAACATTGCATTGAGCGCTACGGCGCTCATCATTTGTGATTTATTATCAATAAATTGGGGAAAAATTGATGATCTTACTGGCCAATCAAAACCACTAATTAATCCCATTACTGTTGAAAAAATAACTACTAGAAATACAGTCTCATAATTTAGTGCATCTATTATTGCTAGTAATAATAAAGAAACGCTCATGGCAAAAGAAGTTATTATCATGAGTATTCTTTTATCTATTCTGTCAGCTACAACTCCACCTAAAAAATTTATTGCAATAGTTCCAATTCCAAAAACTGCTGCTGCTACTCCTAGTAAAAGTTCAGACCCACTAATATCAAAAACTAATTTTCCAGCAGTTAAAGTTAATAGTTGAGTTGCTCCAACAGATGCTATCGATGCTGTCCAAAATAGACGATATTTTTTTGCCCTTAGGGCAGTTAGAGTTCCAGTATTATTTTTGTTTATTTTATTTTCCAATCTCCATCAAAAATATCGGCAGTTTCCTTGACGAGAGGTTTTGATCCAAAAATAATATTTGTTTTACCATTTTTACTTTTTTGTTCAGCAAATCCTGCCCCTGATTCTAAAGATAAAGATTCAATAGCAATGGTTTCCCAAGGGTTTAGATCTACTTCTATGAAAAGATCTATTGAACCATCAAATACAAGGCTGTATCCGAAACAGTCTGAAAAGCCTCTAGAATCCCATACTTTTTTATCTATATTTCGAAGTTGGTCCATCATGTCTTCTTTTATGAATCTTTGAGGAGAACCGTAAGAAATCATTGCTTCTGATAAATCTTTACATGTAGATGCATTAACCTTTAGATTATTTTTGTAACATCCATGATTATTTATCGAAATAAATCTTTCTTGAAATTTAGGCAATTCTATACAACCCATGATAGGTTTATGATTTTGTGTGAGTCCAATTATTGTTCCAAATAAGGGTATCCCTTTTGAAAAAGATGTTGTCCCATCAATTGGATCCACATACCAACAAAATTCTCTATTGTTTTCTCTTCCTAAAACTTCTTCGGTAATAATGTCAGCTTCAGTATTTTTTAAAATATTAAAAATCTCTTTTTCTACCTTGAGATCATATTCAGTCAATAAAGATCCATCATTTTTTAGAGAGCTATTTGAAGAATCAATATTTTTAGTGATTTCTCTAGAAATATCCAATGCTTTAATTGCTGAAGTTAAGAAAGTGTCTAAGGGATTCTCTAATTTTAAAATAATATCTTTCATGGAGATTTTGCTGTATATGTAAATGTTATCAAAAATTAGAATTTTGGAGCGGAAGACGAGATTCGAACTCGCGACCTTCTCGTTGGCAACGAGATGCTCTAGCCACTGAGCTACTTCCGCTTATCTATTTTAGAATATCTTAAAAAATTCGCTTTTTTTATATTTAAATAATATTTTATAAACATTTTTATCTTATAATTGCATTTATGAAAAAAATTAAATTTATGGATACCTCTTTCCGTGATGGATTTCAGTCATGTTATGGAGCAAGAGTTAAGACGGAAGATTTTATTCCAATATTAAAAGCTGCTGTTGAAGCAGGTAATGATAACTTTGAGATTGGTGGAGGAGCTAGATTTCAATCTCTTTATTTTTATTGTCAAGAAGACGCTTTCGATATGATGGATAAGTCAAGAGAAGTTGTAGGAAAAGATATTAATCTACAAACTTTAGCTAGGGGAGTTAATGTAGTAGGTTTAGAATCACAATCTAGAGACATAGTGGATCTTCATGCAAAGCTATTTAAGAAACATGGAATAACCACTATTAGAAACTTTGATGCATTGATGGATATTAGAAATCTAGCTTATTCAGGTGAATGTATTACTAATGCGGGCTTAAACCATCAGATAGTAATTGCATTAATGGGATTGCCTCCAAGCTTAAATGAAAAGTATTTTCATTCAGCTGATTTTTATACAGACAAAATAAAAGAAATACTAAAAGCAGATATACCTTTTGATAGCCTTGCTTTCAAGGATGCATCAGGAACAACTCCCCCATCAATTATTTTTGAGTCTATAAAAAATGCCAGAAAATTATTACCCAAAGATACAATTATTCAGTTTCATACGCACGATACTGCAGGTATGGCTGTTTCATGTAATATGGCGGCGATTGAAGCAGGAGCTGACATTATTGATCTTGCTATGTCTCCTGTCAGTGGGGGAACTTCTCAGGCAGATATTTTATCTATGTGGCAAGCTCTAAGAGGAACTGAATATACCTTAGACATAGATGAAGAAAAGATATTAGAAGTAGAGAAAATGTTCATTGACCAAATGGAAAAATATTATCTTCCACCAGAAGCAATTACTGTAAATCCAGTTATTCCTTTCTCTCCTATGCCGGGAGGTGCATTGACTTCCAATACTCAAATGATGAGAGATAATGGATCATTAAAACTTTTTGGTAAAGTTATTGAGAATATGCGTGAAGTGGTTGAAAAAGGTGGGTTCGGAACTTCAGTAACTCCTGTATCTCAATTTTATTTTCAACAAGCTTTTACAAACACAGTTCAAGAAAAATGGTCAAAGATTTCTGAAAGTTATGGAAAAATGATTCTTGGATATTTTGGAAATACTCCCACCGATCCTGATCCAGAAATAATGAAAATTGCCTCTAAACAATTATCATTAGAACCTACTAAAGAAGATGTTCATGATTTGAATGATGATAATCCAAACTTAGGAATTGAATATAATAAAAATTTACTAGAAGAAAAAGGTCTTGATCAAACGGATGAGAATATTTTTATCTCTGCTACTTGTGGTGAAAAAGGAATATCTTTTCTTCAGGGTAATTCAGAGCTTGGGATAAGATATAAAGAAGATAAATCTGAAAATGCTGAAACTTCTTTATCTGCAAATTCCATAAATTCTGATGCAACAAAGGTTACTGTCAATGGCAAAGATTATGAAGTTATAATTCATTCTGAATAATTTATGAGTACAATATTTTCTAAAATTATTAACAAAGAAATTCCAACTGATATACAGTATGAAGATGATCTATGTATAGCAATTAATGATATTAACCCTAAGGCTAAAATTCATTTATTAATAATTCCTAAAAAAGAAATCCAAAATATTAATTCTGCAGATGAAAATGACCAAGAGATACTGGGGCATTTGCTACTAGTCTGTAAAAAATTGGCAGTAGATCTTAAGATTTCTGAAAGCGGTTATCAGATACTTACAAATATAGGAGAAGGCGGAGGGCAGACTGTTATGCATCTTCACTTTCATTTACTTAGTGGGAATGCTGTAACATTGTAAATTTTTTTTTAATAAATAAAATGAAATAAACATTAAGGAGAAATTCATGTCATTATCAGAAGGTTCAAAAGTTCCAGATTTTAATTTAATAGACCAAAATGGAGAAAATATTACACTTAATTCTTTATCTGGTAAACCTGCAGTATTATATTTCTACCCTAAAGATGAAACTCCAGGATGTACTGTGGAAGCCTGCGAATTTAGGGACATTTATGCAGAGTTTAATAAACTTGATTGTAATATTTATGGAATTAGTCCTGATGATGAAAATTCTCATCAAAAATTTATAGATAATCATTCATTACCATTTACATTGCTTTGTGATTCAGACAAAAAAATGATTCAAGATTACGGTGCATGGGGTGAAAAAAATATGTATGGCAAAAAAAGTATGGGTATTATAAGATCTACATTCCTTATAGATAAAGATGGGATCCTCTTAAAGCAATGGAGAAATGTTAAGGCTAAGGGACATGCTGAAAAAGTAAAAGAAGTGTTATTAAATTCTTAGATTTCATTTTTGGTAAATTTGAACCCTATGTCTACAAGCATCAGCAATAAAAATTAAGTCTTCATTGGATTCAATTCCAGTGGGTTTCCAAAATTTTTTTTCTTCATCAAGCAATCCTGCATTTTCTCTCCAACTAGATTGTTCTGGATTAACCTCTAAAAATTCTTTACACCATTTTGAAAGAGTAGCATCTCCCATTAACTCATAAATGAAATTTTCTTTATCATCAAAAATTACAACGCTATCATCACCCCAGTTTGATACAAACAAATAGCCTTTTTCATCTATATGAACTGAAGAAGGTCTATTGAAAGCTTTTTCTCCATAATTTTTTATTGAGTTTATAAAATTGCCATCTTTATCAAATTTTTGAACTCTATTATTTCTCCAATCAGCAATATAAATATTCTCATTTTTTCCTAACGTTATCCCCCATGGATAATTAAATTGTCCTTCCGTTGTACCAAATGAACCAAAGCTTGATATAAAATTACCATTTGAATCAAATTTTTTTATTTTTGAGTTAATATGGTCAACTACAAAAAGCTCATTTTCATTATTGAAAACTATGCCTGAAGGTCTGTTAATTTGATTTTCTTCGCTTCCTAATTCACCCCAGCTTTTCTTGAAATTCCCTTCTAAATCAAAAACAGAAATTCTATTTAAGTGTTCATCACTTAGATATAGTAAATTATTTTTATCAAATGCAATTGATGTTGGTAAAATAGATTTACCATTTTCTTCACCCCAATTTGCAAATTCAAACTTATGTTCAGAATCAAGAGTTACAGCACTGATTCTATTATTTTTATTACTACCATTTGATCTACTTAATACATATAAAATTCCATCGTGGTACTTTATATCTATTGGATTCATAAATCCTCTTCCTTCAAAAGAAGCAATCCCAATAGTATGACTATAATTTAATCCAGTTGAAACCATAATTATTTTATTAAGCTTAGTTTTGAAAATTTTTCGTTTAATATATTTTCAGAGTCAATGTCTAAAATGTCTTCTAAAATTGTTGAATATAATTGTCTGAAATCAGTATTATAGTGGATGTCTCCTTCTAATTGAGCAGAAGGATCTAAATTTGGATATTCCCCATATAGACCACCCTTGACCGAATTTCCTAATAAAAAAGCGACTCCACCAGATCCGTGATCTGTTCCGGTTCCGTTGTCTGCTATCCTTCTACCAAATTCTGAGAAAATCCATATTACAGTTTCATCATCTAATTTCTGTTGTATTAAGTCTTTTTGAAAGCAATCGATTGCTACTGATAATTGATTCCATAACAATGAGTGGTTTTTTAATTCATCAGTATGTGTATCAAAACTTCCATGCTGGGCGTAAAAAATTCTTGATCCAAGCTTTGCGCTTGCAACTTGGGCAATTCCTTTTAATGACTGAGCAATGGGATTATCTTCTGGATACTCTACGTTAGAATTATATACTTTTGGAGCATCACTCAGTAAATCAGCACCATCAAGAGCCCCTCTCCCTGTTTCTAGCAATCTCAATGAAGGGATGCCATCTAAATTCATAGGTTGATAAATTCTATCAACAGTATCTAATAATACATCTCTATTTTTTGATCCAGAAACTCCCGTGAAAAGACCATAAGACTCAAGGGCACCTACTGAAGCCACTGAAACACCAGGACATGCTAGTGCTCTTGGTAAACCTTTTCCAAAATTAACAGCCGTAATTGGGTTTTTGTTTTCAGGATCAATATTTTGAACTGTTTTACCTAACCAACCAACTGAACTACTTTCAAAGGGTTCAGCGGTATGCCAAATATCCATAGATCTGAAATGAGATCTATTTGGTTCAGGATATCCAATACCCATCATTATGGCTAATTTATCGTTATCAAAGTTTTCCTTAAATGCTTGCATATTTGCATTAAATGCAATTTTTTCATCAATTGGAATTATTGAATCATCCTTCAATCCCATATTTGGGCGGTAATCATAATAAAGTCCACTTTCATATGGAACAATTGTGTTAAGATAGTCGTTTCCTCCACTAAGTTGAATTACTACTAAATTTTTTTTATTCATAATATTAATCTCCTATTTAGCAATATTGAAAGTCAGGTGTTGAAACAATTAATTTCAATATATCCAAAATTTTTTCTTCTTCTGAATTAAATTTATTTTTTTCTATATGTTCTTGAATTATTTTTTTTGTATTTTCTGTAATTTCTAAATATCCTAATGATTCTAGGCAATTATTCAATATTTCATCTGAATTAGTAATATTTTTTTGTAATACTATATCTACTATGTCTTTTACACCTTTTGCATTTTTATTAGAAATTTCACTAGTAGCATAATTAATTCTTTCAATGAGGGATCCACTATCTATCCATTCTTCACCTTCATGCCATCCTTCAACACTTGGAGGATTTAATAAAAATTGCCCCATCAGTAATGTATTTACAGCTAGCTCTGCAGAATCTAAATTTGGGATTTCATATTTATCTACTAATCTTGTGATACCAAAAACTAAGTCTGAGGGACTTTTTACTTTCTTGAACCTTATTTCTTCAGATTTGAAATGATCAGATTTAAACATATATTCTAAAACCTTTTTGATTTCTCCTTGGTTTTTCATATAAATATCTGAAAGTTTGATTACCTCTTCATGATTTATTTCTTCAGAAACAAAATATAAATATAGTCTTTTGCATATAAAATCAGCAGTAGCTTTATGCATTGCAACCATCTCTACTATATCTTCCCCATTAAAATTTCCTTTATTGCCCAAAAAAGTTTTTTCAGTATTATCATGATCAGATTCATCAAAATTAAATTCCATGGCAAATGGTCCTAGAAAAAAAGGAGGTGGAGTAGGTTTTGAAGCCCATCCTGTGAAAGCTCTAGCAGCTGACTTTACATCTTCTTCTGTATAAGCCCCTTCACCATTTTCATCAATTCCCATTGAAAATAGTTCTAATAATTCTCTACCGTAGTTTTCATTAGGGGCATCTTTATGACTATTTTGATTATCTAACCAATACATCATCCCAGGATCTTTAGAAATCTTTAAGAGAAGTGTTCCAAAATTACTCAGGCCATATTTTCTAAATAAATCAATTTCAGCAAGCATGGCCAGTCCGTGATCTAATTTTACTCCGCCTACAGCCAATAGCCCGTGCCAAAATAAAGAAATTTTTTCTTCGAGTTGTTTATGAGATTTAGCAAGCCTCCATGTCCACTGAGGATCAGCATGCCTTGCGGTTCTTGCTTCAACAGATGCAATAAAATATCTATCTAGAAGGTCTTGGTCTTCTAAAGATCCAAATTCTGGATTTAGTAATTGATCAACAACTTCGTCATATTCAAAATTTGATAATTCTTCTAATTGATTGAAATTTGAACCAAATCCAGCCCTTCTCATCAAGTGAGCTAATAAAACTTTTTTTTCAATACTTGTGATCATGATAATAATATAGATCTATATACTGTATAAATCAATAGTGGTGCCTAGGGACAGATTCGAACTGTCGACACCTGCATTTTCAGTGCAGTGCTCTACCCCTGAGCTACCCAGGCACAATTTAACTATTAGATATTTAATTTTTACAGAAAAAATTATTAATGAATGACTAAAAGAGGTACAAAATAAACTATTTATTAATTATTATTACTAATTATGCCAGTAATTTGTATTTCATCATCAAAAAATAAATTAGGAAAAACTACTATTGTTTCTGGGATTGCTCATGAATCAATTATCAGAGGAAATAAGACCTTTGTTGGTAAAATTTCTGATGGAAAAATTATTCATCACGAAGATTTTTATAAAATATATAACCAAAATTATAAAAAACTTGATCTAGATAAGAGTGAAATAATACTAGTAGAAATAAATGATTTATCTACGGATCAGACTAATAAATTTTTAGAAAAAAATGATGCCAGAATAATTTTAGTAGAAAATACATTAGAGGATATTAAGACCCCTTCAAATATATTTGGAGAAAGACTTATTGGATACATACTAAATGGTATTTGGAAATATCATAAAAATACAATTATTCAAGACAGCTCAGAAAGCAAAATTCTTGCTATTATTGAGCAATCAAGAGCATTTATGGGACACTCAGCTAGAGAAATAACAGAATCTTTAGATACTGAAAATATTATTGGTGATAAATATCTAGACAAATCTATTGAAAATTTTTTAATAGGAGGATTTGTTTTAGATTGGGGGCCTGAATATTTTTCTACTCTTAATGATGTGGCTTTGATAGTTAGAGGAGATAGACCGGATGTGCAACTTTCTGCAATTCAATCTGGGACTGTTAACTTAATTATCGCTACTGGATCTAAAACTCCAGTTGAATATGTTAGAAATGAAGCTAAAAAATTTGATATACCTATAGTTATAGTCAATGATGATACTATGACGACAATTGAAAAACTATCTGGAATCGTAAAATCGTTTAATTTCGATACTATGAAAAAAATAGAATTTTCTAATCAGGTCTTAACTGAGAGTTTGAACTTTGATTCATTATTTGAGATTTTTTCAATGCCTATCACCAAATAATCAATATGGAAGATATAAACGATAAAATTCTTCAAGGATTATCAGATAAACAAAAAGCTGCAGTTACTCATCCACTAAAACCTCTTTTGATTGTTGCAGGGCCTGGTTCAGGGAAGACTAGGGTAATGTCACATAGGATTCCTTGGCTTGTAAATAATTTTCATGTAAAGCCCTATGAAATATTAGCGGTTACTTTTACCAATAAAGCTGCAAAAGAATTAATGGATAGGACAAGCTTTTTTTTACAAAATACTTCAAATGCTATTGTCAAAACTTTTCATGGTTTTGCTTCATATTTCTTGAGAATTGAGGGTGATTTTGATGGTTTAGATAGAGCTTTTTCTATATATGATGACTCAGATCAATTAAGGGTTATCAAAAATATTTTTGAAGAATTAGATCTAAATATTAAGAAAAATAACCCTAGGGTAATAATTTCAGAGATTTCAAAATCTAAAAATTTAGATATTTCACCTTTAATTTATAGTAAAAAGGCAAATAGTTATTTTGAGGAAATAGTATCAAGAGTCTACACTAGATATGACGAAATTCTAAGCAATTCAAACGCTTGTGATTTTGATGATTTGCTACTAAAAACAAAAAATATTCTGCAAGAAAATATTGATATTAGAAATAAATGGTCTAATAAATATAAACAAGTTATTATAGATGAATTTCAAGACACTAATCCTTTACAGTTTCAAATTTCAAATTTACTTACTAATGATGAAAAATCAATCTCGGTTGTGGGTGATCCGGATCAATCTATTTATTCTTGGAGGCATGCTGTCCCAACAAATATTCTTGAATTTAAGAAAAACTATAAAGATTGTTTAGTGGTAAATTTAGATGAAAGTTATAGATCTACTCAGCCTATTTTGGAAGCAGCAGATTCCATAATTGCAAATAATTCAAATAGATTTAAGAGGAAATTATGGACTAAAAATAAAGAAGGAAATTTAATTAAATTTAATTCTTATTCTGACGAAGAAGAAGAAGCTCTAGCTGTAGCATCTCAAATATCAAAATTAATACAGGAAAAAAATTATTCTAATGACTGTGCAATTATGTATAGAGTCAATGCTCAAAGTAGAGTGTTTGAAGTTGCATTGAATTCTTTAGGACTTAAGTACAGATTAATAGGTGGAGTTAGATTCTACGACCGAAAAGAAATAAAGGATATTTTGGCTTATTGCAAAATATTAATTAATCCAAATGATGATGCTGCATTTGAACGAATTATTAACTGTCCTCCAAGAGGAATTGGACTAAGAACTATAAATAAAATCTTAATTGAAAAAAATAATTTGAATCAAAGTTATGTTTCTTTTCTCAAAGATAATCTTAATAATAGTGACTTTTTACCCAAAAGATCACGTGAATCTATTAAGGAATTTATGAATATTTATGAAAAATTGAATAACCAAATAGCAATACAAGAACCTCATGAATTAATAAATACAATTATTTCTATAACAAACTATGATGATTATTTAAAAAATGATGAAGATGGAGCAGAAAGATTAGAAAATATTAATGAATTGAAATATTCTGCTGAAGAATTTTCTGCCAATTCAGATGTAGAAAATATTGAATCTATAATTGAATTCATAGAGAACTCTTCACTTAATTCAAATGTTGATTCAATAAATGAAAATGATGATGCCATAACCCTCATAACTCTTCATCAAGCTAAGGGATTAGAATATAAAAATGTTTTTATTGTAGGAATGGAAGAGGGTTTATTACCTCATGCAAGATCAATGGAATCAGAAGATGAACTTGAGGAAGAAAGAAGACTCTGCTACGTTGGGATAACTAGAGCAAAGGAAAATTTGTTTTTATCTTCCTCTAATAGAAGAAGGTTTCAAGGGATATACGATAATGCAATCCAATCTAGATTTTTAGATGAAATTCCAAGTAAAATTCTAATAAAGAAATCTAAATATAAAAAATATGATGAATCTTGGAAAAATTCTTTTGAAAAAAAGGAAAATAAAACTCAACTCAATGATGATGAGAAGATTAAAGTTGATTTTTCTTTAGGAGATAAAGTTACTCATACTCATTTTGGTGTAGGTAAATTGATTTCTTATAGAATACTTGCGAATGATATAGAATTAGCAATAAGATTTAACTCACCATTTGGGATGAAAAAAATACTAAAAGAAAAAGCTCCTATTAGCATATCATCTCCGGAAGATTCAAAAGATTTAGAAGATTATTATGGAATATAGATTCAAACAAATAATTAAGACTTTTATTTATCTATCTCTATTTACAAGTTTTTTTTCTGGAATTCTGTTACTTTTTTTGAAGTTTGAAGATCAAAAAACCCTCGTAGAGATTCATTCATCAAAAGTTATTTTCCCTCTTTTTGTACCTTTCTTAATTGGTCTTGTGTGCTTATATTCAAGTCGAAGAAAAAATGTTTCGAAGTATTATATTCCAGTAACCTTAACTATTGGATCTGTTTTACTTTTCTATTTTGAAATTGGCATGTTTAATTTGGTAGGAAATTATGCTTTTTTTTATCTCATAAGTGCAACTTTTCTATTGTCTTCTTCAGTTACATCTTTTATATTTGAATTCAAAAATAAAAACCAAAATTAATGTCTCCTAAAGAAAAAATAACAGATGAAATGAGATCTTTCATAGGTATTAAGACTGAACCAAAATCTTATATTGTAGAAAAACATTCTATTCAACATTTTGCATCTGCAATAGGTGAATCAAATAAGTTATATTTTGACGAAAAATATGCAACTGAAAAAGTGGGAGGAATATTGGCTCCTCCAACTTTTATTAGATTGTTTAAACCAAATAAACTCAACAAAAAATTTCCAGATTCTTTCTCTAATTTAGTTGATGGAGGATCATCATATACTTTTTATGAAAAAATTTTTGTTGGTGATGAGATAAGTGTCGTATCGCAGTTGAAAAATTTATTTATAAAAGAAGGCAGTATGGGAGATATGATGTTTAAAATTTTCCTTACAACTTATACAAATCAAAAAAAAATATTAGTAGCTGAACAAGAAATAACAACTATTTATTACGGTAAAGGAGAAAAAACTTTTTTAAGTTAATGTTTTATGAAACACCTTAATCAAAAATATTTTGAAGAGATAAAAATTGGAGAAATAATAGGACCCAAAATTATCAATATTGATAGAAAGCAGTTAGTCATGTATGCTGGTGCGTCACAGGATTTTAATGAATTTCATTATGATGATGCGGTTGCAAAAAAAGCAGGGCACAAAGGAATAATAATTCATGGAGCATTAAAAAGTGCTTGGCTTGCTCAACTTATGGTTGATTTTGCAGGTATTGAAGGAACATTAAAAAAGTTTAATGTGTCTTATAGAGGAGTTGATTTTCCCTATGAAGATTTAAAATATTATGGAAAAATCACGAATAAATTTATTGACAATTCTGTAGGTTTTGTTGAAATTGAATTAAGCTTAGAAAATGCTGATGGGAAAATTACAACTCCTTGTTCGGCTTTAGTAGAGTTGCCAATTAAAAATAAATAAAATATGAGGTTATAAATGTCTGAAATATTAAAAGGAAAAGTAGCAATTGTTACCGGTTCAGGTCAAGGAATTGGAAGAGCGGTGGCTGAAGATTTAGCTGCTCATGGAGCTAAAATTCTAGTAGTAGATCCAGGCTTATCTCTTGATGGAAATGTAGAAAATACTTCTTTAGCAGACGAAGTAGTTGCTGGAATCAGAAAAGCTGGAGGAGAGGCTAAAGCTAATACTAACTCTGTTGCCTCATTTGAATCTGGCCAAGAAATTGTTCAGGATGCCTTAGATTCTTTTGGAGGGTTAGATATTGTTGTAACTGTAGCAGGAATATTACGTGATCGAATGATATTTAACATGACAGAAGATGAATGGCATGACGTTATTGATGTACATTTGACTGGTACATTTTCGATTATTAGGCATGCAGCACCAATTTTTAGATCTCAAAAATCAGGTCGAATTATAACTTTTTCTTCAGGATCAGGTTTATTCGGTAACCCTGGTCAGTCTAACTACGCAGCAGCAAAAGCAGGAATTGCTGGATTTACTAAAGTTGTAGGGAAAGATCTTGGTAAATACGGAGTTACTGCAAATACTATAGCTCCAAGAGCAGATACTAGAATGACAGCCTCTGTTCCTGAAGAGTATAAAAAGAAATCTTCTACACCGTTTAAGGATTCTAGAGACCCTAGAGATATAGCTCCTTTTGTAACATATCTAGCAAGTGATTACTCTTCTCCAATTAATTCTCAAGTTTTTGAAGTTTGGGGAGGAACAATAAACCAACTTACTTTACCTAGACCTACAGTTACTTTATTCAATCCAATAAATAAAGGACGTTTTCAGACTGAAGATTTTGATGTTGAGGGAAGAGGTATGCTTTTTGGATTTGGAGAAAAGAATAATAATTCTGAAAAACCTCTTGATGGACAAGTTGCTGTTATAACAGGTTCAGGTAGAGGTATAGGCAGAGGAATTGCTCTAGAACTTTCTAAATTAGGTGCAAATATTGTAGTTAACGATGTTGGTGCAAAATTAGATGGAAGCGGAAATGATGTAGGTCCTGCTCAAAGCGTGGTGGAAGAAATATCAGAACTTGGAGGAAGGGCAGTTGCTTCAACAGCATCAGTTGCTTCAGTTGCTGGTGGAAAAGAAATAATCAATAAAGCTATGGAAGAATTTGGCAGATTAGATATAGTTGTAACTCCTGCTGGGATATTAAGAGATAGAATGATTTTCAATATGTCAAAAGAAGAATGGCAAGATGTTATTGATGTTCATTTAACTGGAACTTTTTCAGTAGTAGCTCCCGCTTCAAAAATATTTAGGGAACAGAAATCTGGAAGAATAGTGACTTTTTCAAGTGTTTCAGGGCTTATAGGATATAGCGGGCAATCAAATTATGGAGCTGCAAAAGATGGAATAGCTGGTTTTACTAGAGTTGTTGCTAAAGAGTTAGGTAAATATGGAGTAACAGCCAATGCAATTTCTCCAGGTGCTAATACGAGAATGACTCAATCAGTTCCTGATTCTACAAGAGCACTGAGAGCAGGTGTTTTTAAGCCTGCTGAAGAAGACCATTTTTTATATGATCCAGATGATGTAGCACCTATTGTTGGCTGGCTTTGTACAGACTCGGCTTCACATATAAATGGTGAAGTTATTCATGCAGTTGGAAATAGAGTTAGTTTGTTTAATAAATATGAAGTACTTAGATCTGTGAGAAAATCTGGAAGATGGACAGTTGAAGAGTTAGCTAATGCTATCCCTGAAACACTTGGCAGAGATTTAATTAATCCTGCTCCTCCTCAGGAATAATTTTTATTTTTAAGTCCTTAAATTTTTCTAACCAAAGATTTTTTTCAGTTGTCATTTTAATAAAATCATATCTACCTTTTTTAATATGTTTAGGTGATTCGAAACCTGCTTTTTTAAAAGCTTTTTGAGCTCGAATATTTGATTTTAATGTGTGTAAGTATATATTTTCGATTTCTGTTTCATTGAAGATATAATAGAGCATTCCTATTGAAGCATCTGTTCCATATCCACCATTCCAATAAGATTTATCACCAATCATAATCCCAAATTCACAGGATTTTTCCCATCGATTTACATCATAAAACATACAATTACCTATATGTTTTTTATCAAAATTATCTATTGAAAATTTTTCTGACCATTGCGAACTTTTAGATAAATCATTTATTGAAATTCTTTCAAATTGTTCAAATGAAAGATTTATTGGAAGGGTTGCATCTAATTCAGATAATTCTTTGTCTGTTCTCCAATAAAAATCATTTTTAATATCATTCTTGCTTTTGGGTCTTATTATTGTTTTATATCCAAAAATAGAAATTGATTTTTCCGATTTAGTTTTTATTTTTGGCATAAAAAGCTTTTTCCACGATTGTGAGTTCATCTTTATAAGTTAGTTTTTCTTTTGCAGTTTCTAATGACATCCAGAGAATTTCATCAAATTCTTTATCGTGATTATCTATAGAACCACCATTCTCTGACATCAAAAAAAAATAAACAGTTTTTTTATATAGTATATTTTTTTTATATCTATTTTGTTTACTTATTTTAGTAAACTCATAGTTTATTTCCCCTAAATCAGTTAATATTTTGGGGATAATTCCTGTTTCTTCTAGAACTTCTCTAATTGCAGTCTGTTCTATTGATTCATTTTTTTCAGGTGTACCTTTTGGAAGGCAAAATAATTTTTCATTCTTTCTATGGCATACTAATAATTCATTATTTTTTATTAGGATTCCACCTGCTGACCATATTTTTTCTGTTTGATTCATAAATATTTAGTAAATATCATATCTATAAATATAATATCGAAATATATAGTTTGTATATAATTGAAATTCTTAGTTTTTTAAAATAAGATCAACATTGGTGTGATTTTTTTATAATTTATTCAAAAATAAAGAGAAATATCAAAAAATACTGAAATATGACTCAAAAAGTAAAATCAAAGGATTTTGTAATAAGATTTGCAGGTGAAGGTGGGCAAGGCCTAGTCACGTCAGCAGATGCTATGGCAAGGGCAGCTACAGGGGCTGGATTCTATTGTCAAACTTTTTCTACTTTTCCATCTCAAATTATGGGTGGGCCAGCATCCTCTCAAGTTAGAATATCTACTACTCCAGTATTATCTAACGGAGATTCAGTAGATGTTTTAGTAGTACTAAACCAATATGCATTTGATACTCACATCGATGATTTGAGTGAAAATGGAGTTTGTATATATAATGCACAAGATTGTGAACCTTCAGGTAAAGGTAACTACTTTGGAATTAATGCAGATGAATTAGCTAAAGAATCTGGAAATACAAGGGCTGCTAATATGGTGATTCTTGGTGCAGTAGCTACACTAATTGATTTCAAAATAGAAAGTATAGAAAACTTTGTTAAGGAAAGATTTAATAGAGGTAGAGATAATGATCAAGAGATCATTAGTTCTAATATAATAGCTATTGGATTGGGTGTAGAAGTTGCAAAAAAAAGTGGTTTTAGTGTTGGTTCATTAGATGATCCGATTCCCCCAGAATATGAACAAATAATGATCACGGGTAATGCAGCTCTATCTTTGGGTGCAGCATCTGCTGGTTTAGATAGCTATTATGGCTACCCTATATCTCCTGCAACCACAATACTTATTTGGATGGAGCAAAATTTAATTAATAATGGAAAATTTGTTTTCCAAGTTGCTTCTGAAATTGAAGCAATAAATAATATTATAGGAGCTGGATTTTCTGGGAAAAAAGCTATGACAGCTACAGCAGGTCCTGGAATAGCATTGATGTCTGAAGGTCTAGGATTGGCTTGGATGGCTGAGATACCTTGTGTAGTTGTAGATATTCAAAGAGGAGGTCCTGCTACAGGATTGCCTACAAAATCTGAACAATCAGACTTGTTTGCTTGCATGTTTCCTGCTCATGGTGATGTTAGATTACCTGTTTTAGCACCTGGATCAGTTGAAGAATGTTTTTATATTGGAGAATTATCTGTCAACTGGGCTGAAAGATACCAAGGTCCTGTGATGGTTATGGGAGAATTTAGTCTAGCAGAAAGATCTGAGAACATAAAAAAACCTGATTTATCTAAAGTTATTGATGAAAGAAGAAATTCAAATACTGGATCAAATGGTTATAAAAGATATCAATCTTGGGACGGTGAACTTTCACCTATGCCTATTCCTGGAGGAGAAGTAGCTTATGTAGCTAATGGTTCAGAACATGATGAAATAGGTGATACTACACATTTACCTAAACATCATATTAGATTAACTGAAAGAAGATTTGCTAAGTTAAATCTTCTCAATGATGCGCCTTTTGAGATAGATAATCCTGAATCTGAAATTGCAATAATGCCCTGGGGTTCAAGTAAAGGGGTTGCTAGAGAAGCTTATGATAAATTATCAGAAAAAGGAGAAAAATTTTCATGGATTTATTCCGTTGCTCTAAATCCACTTCCTGAAGAAGTTTTGAACCAATTAAAAAGTAAAAAATTAGTTATTGTTCCTGAGTTGAATTATCAGGGACAGTGGTCCTCAATATTAAGAATGGAAGGAATTAACGCAATTTCCGTTACCCAATATACAGGTCTTCCGTTTAAGCCAACTGACCTTTCAGAAAAAATATTACAAAAAATAAAAGAAATAGGGGTGTAATTTTGAGTGATAGAAATTCAGAGTATGATTTTAAATGGTGCCCAGGATGTGGAGACTTCGGTGTTAAAAGAGCGCTAGAACAAGCTATTGGAACTTATACCGAAGAGTTTGAAATCCCAAGAACCTCTAATGTTATAGTGGCTGGAATTGGCTGTTCTGGAAATATGGTCCATTTAATGGATGGAGAACAACCATTTGGTATTCATGGAATTCATGGTAGAACTCTTCCTATTGCCTTTGGAGTAGCTACTTCAAGGCCTGATTTAAATACTATAGTTGTAGCTGGAGATGGTGATTTTTTATCAATTGGTGCTGAGCATATACCATCTGTTGCTTCCAGAAATCCAAATATGACATGCATAATTATGGATAACGGAGTCTATGGCTTAACTAAAGGTCAAAGTTCTCCTACTTCAACAACGGGTCAAATTACAACATCTACTCCTTTTGGAAAAATGGAATCTCAGATGAAACCTTTAGAGCTTTATTTATCATATGGTGTGAGTTATATAGCATCTCATTATTCAAGTAAACCTAAGATATTAGCAGAATTTATAGTAGATGGAATGAAGCACCCGGGTTTATCAATAATTCATGTTCAGTCACCTTGTACAACTTATAATAATACTTATGATATTCTTCGTGGAAGTAAAAAGGATAATATTCCTGGTACTGCTTTTATAGTAGAAGATGACCACGATCCATCTGATTATAATTCAGCAGTTGAATTGATTAATAAAGGTGGAGTTCCTCTTGGCCTAATTTACAAAAAAGAGCCTCCAACTATTACTGATCTTCAAAATAATTTAATCAAGAATAAATCGAAAGAAGTTGAGGATATCTTGAGTAGTTATTCTATTTAGGTATAGTCTTCTTCTGTCATATATTTTGAAGGACATCTAACCGACAGATTAGTGGCAATAAATGTTCCTTCGTTATCAAAGTGGCCGATCATAATCAATTCTGAATATTCATTGAAGAAAACGCTTCCTATTTCTCCTGAATACTCAACTTCTAAATTATTTTGTGAAATTGTATCTTTGTCTCTAACCTTAAAATTTGCTGATAAACCATCGGCTGATCTAACGTATGTATTTTGTACTAATACGGCTTTTAATCCAATTTTAGAAAGTTCATTCGTTGAATCCGAATTGTAAATTTCTGACACAGAGTAATATTTATAAGTTGCTTCTGAGAATGCCTGAAAACCAAAATAGAGTAGCAACACAACTACAATAATAATAATTGAAAAAAAAGTAATTTTTTTATTTTGGAGCTCTACGACTCGGTCTTCTGAATTTTTTTGCATTAGTAGCTATTTCTTTGAGGATAATATTTTTAACTTATTATTAATTATAAATATATATCCAAAAAATAGTATTGCAAGAAAGATAAAACTTCCAGCTAGATAGCCTAAATTATTTTTAATATTAGAGGATTCGTAGCTAACGATTGAGGTTATTTTATTTCCTGAATATTTAGCGGTCATTGGTTCCAAGCTATGCTGTGCTTCTTCTAAAAGATTAAAAACATAATCCTGATTTTCAGAAATATTACCAACCCACCTCTCTCCAGATTGTGTTTCAATTCCTATTTCTGTTTCAGGTGTTATCTCCAAATTGAAATCATTTCCAAAGTTATCTACTAAGAATAAATTAATATTTATATCTTCTAAGGTTACATCTTTAATAAACCCATTAACTAATTGATCGGTATCTTGAGCATAAAGTGTTTGTGAACTTATGAATGAAGAAATAAACAATAAAATTAGTGCAATCTTTTTCATGATAATTTTTCCTTTAAATTATTTTCTAATTTAATAGTTTTGTATCTTATGTTTGTAAGGAGTAGAAATAACAGAGTAAATGCAATAACTGAAACTAAAAGAGTAATACCATAATCAGCTCCAAATGAAGATGCTTCATCAGCCAAAGGTCCTATAACTGTAACAGGATGAGCTTCTTGCCATAAATTTGCAGCAAAATAAATTATGGGACTATCAATTGCTCCTATGACTGCTATTATTGCTGCTATTTTTTTCATTTGTAAACTATTTTTATATAATGATCTAAACAAAATATACGCTACATAAATTAATATTAAAATAAGAGTTGTTGTCAATTTTGCTTCGCCGGTCCACCAAACACCCCATATAGGCTTTGCCCAAATAATACCACTTACTAATGCTATTATTCCAAATATTAACCCAATTTCGGCAGTAGCATGCGCTACTTGATCCCAAAATAAATTTTTCTTCAATAAATAAATAATAGAGGATACTGCCACTGCAATAATTGCTAACATGGAGCACCATGCTAAGGGTACATGGATAAAAACAGTTTTAGCTACAGGTCCTTGAGAAATATCTATGGGCATCCACCAAAAAATCATCCATAGAGTTAATAAAAATGTAGCGGTTGTTATAAATGTAAATATGAATTTAATCATTTGAATTTATTTTATCCCTTAATTGTATCCTAAAAGAGACTACATTTAATTATAAATTTCATCATTTAATATTTTATTCTTCAAAAATAATATTTGAAATCAGTAATCCTATGAGAAGAAATAATAAATCATAAGCAACTATTAACCCAAACCAACTAATATTTTTTATATCGTTTTCAATTATTTGATTTGTCAGTACTGACCCTCCCATTAGTAGAGGAGTAACTAAGGGAATAAAAAGCATTGGAGAAAGAATTTCTTTACCTCTAACCTTTGAAAAAAGAAGGTAAGTAATTGTTCCTATAATGCTGAAACCTATATTTATACTTATTACCAGTAAGAAGAATGATAGTTCGAATAAATCATAGTTTAAAATCACATTATTGAAGATTAGTATAAAGAAACTAGAAATAGTTATAAAAAATAGATTTGAAATAAATTTTGCAATTATAATAACCTCTTTATCAATTGGAGATGTTATCAAAAATTCTATTCCGTTATTTTCAAATTCTTTAGTCATAGATTTATTTATACCTAATATAATAGAAAAGCTTAAGGAAATCCAAAAGATAGTTGCAAAAAAATCAACAGAACTATTTACAGTAGATGTAGTTGCTACAACAACTAAAACAAGTACTGAATAAGAAATAATAGAAATAAAAATTTCTTTTGATTTCAATTCTTCAAGTAAATCTTTGAAAACAATTAACTTTATTACAAAAAAAACTCTCGATAAATTTCTCATAAAATTATCTCTTTAGTAGTTTTTTTGTAAATTGATAATGAGTTGCTATTATGTGATGTAAAAATAATAGTATTTTTCTTTGATAGAAGTTTTAATTTTTCATCTAATTCAATTTTTGATTGATCGTCTAATCCATTTTCAGGTTCATCAATTAAATAAATTTCAAAGCTTGGAATGAGAGCGCGAAATAAATTCATCTTCTTTTTTTGTCCATTTGACAAAATTTGAGGATAAAAATTTTCAAATTCAAATAAATTTAGAAATCTCTTATTCTTTTCATATAATTCTTTACTGTTATTTTCTCCAATAAGATTGAAATAAAAAATCAGATTTTTCTTTACTGTAAGATCTTTATAGAATACGAAATCAGATGAAGAATATGAAATTATGCTTTTAGATAATGAGGAGCTTTTTATGTTTTTACCTTCAATTTTGATTTCTCCAGAATCTTGATTATAAATTCTTGCAATAATTTTTAATAATGTTGATTTACCAGCACCGTTACTCCCAGAAATTTTTACTAAATCCCCTCTATTGATAACAAAGGACAGATTTTTTATTATTTCTTTATCTTCAAAGCTTTTTGATAAGTTATTTGCAGTGATATATGTTTTATTCATAAAAATATTTATTTTTTCTTGACCTTATACATTTGTAGATTACACTTATAACAATAATTGTATAAGAAAGATTTAAATCAAATAATGGAGAAAAAAATGAAGTTTGCAAGATTTGAAAATTCCGGAAATATTTCATATGGAATAGTTGAAGATGGAGAAATAATAGAAATAGATTCAAATCCAATAATGGGATCCTATAATAAAACGGGGAATTCATATGGAGAATCAAGCGTAAAAATTTTATGCCCTAACCCTAATCCTTCAAAGAGCTTATGTTTGGCATTAAACTATGGGTCACACCTAGCTGAACGAGATGCTCCTTCTAGACCTGAACCTTTTTACAAGACATCAACTGCTCTTATTGGACCAGGTGATCCAATCAAGATTCATCCAGAGGCTGGATTAGTTGCATGTGAATCTGAGTTAGTAGCGATTATTGGTAAAGTAACTAAAAATGTTTCTGAGGAAGATGCATTAGATTATGTCTTTGGATATACATGTGGAAATGATGTTTCAGCTAGAGAATGGCAAGGTGGAGATGATGCAGACAATCAATGGTGGAGAGCAAAATCTGCAGATACCTTTGGACCCTTAGGTCCGTACATCATAACGGATATTGATCCTCAAAATGTAGGGATTAAAGGTTTTGTTAATGGTGTAGAAGGTCAAAGCTGTCATTCTTCAGAAATGATTTTTTCTACAGCTAAAGCAATAAGTTTTATAAGTAAATATGCAACATTATTACCTGGAGATATGCTTTGGACAGGTACCTCAGGAAAGACACCTCCAATAAATCCGGGAGATACTGTAAGAATTGAAATTGAGAATGTAGGTATACTAGAAAACCCCGTTGAGGCTGCTTAAATTATTCCTAGCCTTATAGCTTTTGCAACGGCTTGTGTACGGTTGGATGAATCTAGCTTGATACAAATTACTTGAACCTTATTTTTTATGGTTTGTTCAGCTAGATTCATTCTTTCAGCAATATCGAATGCACGGAGACCATTTGATAATAGTTCTAAGATTTCAACTTCTTGTTCGGTTGTTTTTATATTTTCAAGATTATACATATGACATATGTTTCAAGAATGACACAATTTTTTTTTAGACTTAAAATAATAATAGTTTAAATTATTTAAAAAATAAAAATCTAAACTGAATAAATATTTATTTCCCAGAAGTTTGGGAAAGATTGAAAAGGAATGACTGATTAACAAGGCAATATCAAAAACTTATACTGTAATATTTTTATTATATTTAATATCGCTATTATCATTGGGGTTTTTTCTAGATTCAGAAAAAATTTCTCAAATTTTATCCTTAGGCTTTGAAGCTTCAGCTTCTACTAGTAATGCATTTATTAATCTTTCATCTTTATTAAGATCTGGTATAGCTTTTAGTGCAGGTTTAGTTGCTGTTTTTAATCCTTGTGGCTTTGCTCTTTTATCTGTTTATTTATCTTATTTTTTAAAAGATAAAGAAATCAATAATACTCAGTCTATTCCAAAAAAGATTTATGAATCTTTAATTATTTCTACTACGGTCACTGTAGGCTTTGTTATCGTATTTTTTCTATTTGGGATTATGATTTCAGGTGGATTTTATAGTTTGAAATCAATTTTTTCTTATGTTGGAATTTTGATTTCAATAGTTCTTTTAGGTTATGGATTCTATGTTCTATCAGGAGGTATGATATATTTTTCGAAACTAAATAAATTATCTAATTCAATAGAGTCTTCTAATGAAAAAAGCTTAAAATTTTATTTCTATTATGGAATTTCTTATGGGCTTACTTCTTTGTCTTGTTCATTGCCAATTTTTATGTCAATAGTTTTTAGTTTTTCAAATACTTCTTCATTAAATCTACTCATAAGAGACTTTATTTTATTTTCTATGGGTTCTTGGTTCTCTCTGATTTTAGTCTCATTTGCTTTATTGTTTTTGAGAACTTTCTTAGAAAAAATAAAAATATTTTTTAAAATTTATAACTTTATAACATCAATTATTTTAATAGTTAGCGGATCATATTTGATTTTGTATTGGATGAGCGAATTTAAGATATAAATTTTCATTCGGCGATTAGTTTATCAAATATGTGTGAAATTGGTACAATAATTGTTATAATAGTCTACTGGACTTACTTTTAATATTAAATATGCACAAGGAAAAAATTTGACTACAAAACATACAAAATCAGTGACGATTCAAGATTTATTTGACGCAGGCTCTCACTTTGGCCACCCATCACGAAGATGGAATCCTAAGATGACAAAATATATTTTTACAAAGAGGAACGGGTCACACATCATTGATTTATCTAAAACTTTAGAAAAATTAGAAGAAGCATTAGGTTTTATGGAAGATGTAATTTCTAAGGGTGGTAAATGTTTATTTGTTGGAACAAAAAAACATGCTCAATTAATCATAAGATCCAGTGCTGAAAAATCTGGTTCTTTTTATATTAATCAGAGATGGCTTGGGGGACTAATGACTAACTTCAAGACAATTGAGAAAAGATTAGATAGATTGGTTGAATTGGAAGAATCTTTCGCTAAAGGTGAAGTGATTTCTCAAACTAAAAGAGAGTCTCAAAAACTCGATGCTGAAAGAGGGAGATTAAATAAATTCTTTTCTGGGATTAAAGAAATGAAGGCTTTGCCAACCGTGCTTTTTGTTGTTGATATTCATCGGGAACAAATTGCAGTGGCTGAAGCAAAAAAATTAGGAATTCCAGTAGTAGGTATGGTTGATACAAATTCTAATCCAGAGGAGATAGATTTTCCAATACCTTCAAATGATGATGGATTAAGATCAATACAAATAATAACTGACTTAATTACTGATTCAATTATTTCTGGTCAAGAGATAAGTAGAAAAAGGCAAGAAGATCAAATGGCAGAAGAGGCTGAGTTAGAAAAACTAGAACAAGAAGCTAGAAATAAAGCTCAGGCAGAAGCTTCTAAAAGACAATCAAAAAAAGAAGAAACTAAAGCTGAAGTAAAAGAAGAA
>CEOF01200844.1_pt1 | contig 25511 bp, 29 predicted proteins | sample 361311 | NCBI WGS metagenome assembly CEOF01 (sample SAMEA2619667, study PRJEB7988) | marine metagenome | biome: marine biome (ENVO:00000447); feature: surface water layer (ENVO:00002042); material: "saline water (ENVO:00002010), including plankton (ENVO:xxxxxxxx)" | depth 5 m
ATACGTACGTCAAAAACTCTAAACCAGATGGCTACACAATTGCTTGGAATTCAACCTCTATTTTAACTACTACAAATATTGGTAATGTGCCTTTCGACTACACAGCAATGGATCATATTGGTCAAGTTGCACAACAACCTGTGCCTTTTGTTGTGAGCAAAAAAGCTCGCTGGAATACCCTGAAAGAGTTTATGGATGAGTGTAAAGCAAAACCTAACACGTTAAAAATAGCTTTTGCCGGATTTGGAAGCGCAACCCATCTTGCTGGTGTGGCAATGTCTCAAATGAATGGGTGCAAGCCAATTATGCTGCCTGTAAAGGCACCTGACCGTCGTAAGATGATTCTTAGTGGTGAGACCGATGCAGCTGTTGATATATTTTTCGTACCGCTAAAATTAGTAAAGGCAGGAAAAATGAAAATGCTCGCGCTCTCTAGTGGTGTTCGTAATGCTGCAGCTTCGACCGTGCCAACAGCAAGAGAATTAGGAATGGATATGGACTTTGATCTGTTTAGAGGTTTATCGGTTGCGAAGGGAACTCCTAAAGCTATTAAAGATAAACTTGAGAAAGCTATGATTAAGGCAGCAAATTCAAAAGCGTTTAGCAGCAGAATGAAAAAATTAAAATTAACATTGGCTCCTATGGGTCAAAAAGAGTTTGCTGTGAAACTTCAAAAAGCCAATGCAAATATTGTTAGTATTATGAAAATGGCCGGCTTATATCAAGTTAAAGCTAAAAAGTAATCATAATTTATTAGCCTCTAGTTTATAAACTAGAGGCTAATATTGTTACATCTGTTTATTATATCTTGAACAACAAGCTTCAATTAAGACAGTAAATTCACGCCTCATATAAAAAAAAGACATTGATATGCTAAATTCCATGAATAAGCGAAATTTTTTTGCCTCAATCATATTGATCGTTCTATGCGGTTGTTACGCATATTTTACAGCCAACCTTGAAACTAGAAATATTCAAAACACGACCCAACCGTCTTTTTTCCCTTGGATAATTACAGGGTGCTTAGCGATTCTATCATTTTCACTTCTACTCCAATCTTTATTAACGACAAAAAGGCAAACACTTAAAAAAAAACCTGCCCCCCGCGATCTCATAATTATCGGATTTTTGATTTCATTAGCGTATTTGTTATTGCTTCCTGTATTAGGATTTCTTGGAGGTAATATTCTTTTTTTTGCTGGGCTTAGCCGAATATATGGCGAGAAGAATATTCTTAAAATTTGTCTTTTTTCAGTAATTATTTCAATTTTCATTTTTTATTTATTTAGAAATGTATTTCAGATTCAATTGCCTATTGGCATTTTAGGGGGTGTGCTAACATGAGTCCTGATGTTATCGATGGTTTTGCTCAAGCAAGCCAATTATCCACTGTCTTAAGTGTAGCTTTTGGATGTTTGATTGGTCTTATTGTTGGAATGATTCCTGGGCTTACAATTTCTACGGGCATTATTATTGTTCTACCCCTTACTTTTGTTTTAGAGCCTGATATTTCAATCGCCTTGTTGCTGGGGCTTTATGTTAGTGGAATGACGGGCGGCAGTTTTTCCGCTATTCTATTAAATATTCCCGGCACTCCATCAGCCTCAGCGACTGCAATGGATGGTCACCCAATGGCAAAAAAAGGAGATGCAGGTCGGGCTTTAGGAATTGCAATAATCGCAAGTTTTTTTGGCGGCCTAGTGAGCTTTTTATGCTTATTTTTCATAGCTCCAGTCCTAGCTGATGTAGCCTTAAGGTTTAAGTCACCCGATCTTTTTAGTTTAGTTTTCTTTGGGTTAACTATTATATGCAGTTTTGCCGCCAAGTCATTAATTAAAGGACTACTATCTGCTGTGATTGGACTTGTTATTGTAACTATTGGCCAAGACCCGATGATGGGAACTGCTAGGTTTACTTTTGATCAGGTGAATTTAATCTCTGGTATAAGTTTTCTCACTGCATTAATTGGATTATTCGCAATACCTCAACTGGTTGATAACCTGAGTGAGATCATTAAAGGTAAGACTGCTTCCGAAGCGGGTGCAAAAATTAAAAAAGTTATTCCAAATCTCTCTGATCTACGACTAATGAAAATACCAATAGGAATTGGGTCTTTTGTTGGTTCTTTTCTTGGCATATTACCAGGGGCTGGTGGACCTATAGCCGCCTTCATCAGTTATGATTATACACGAAAATTAAGTAAAATACCGGACGAATTTGGAAAAGGTTCGACTGAAGGAATAGCAGCTCCAGAATCAGCCAATAACGCTGTAACAGGCGGAGCTTTAATACCAATGATGACACTTGGAATACCGGGTGACCCTGTGACTGCCATACTTATTGGGGCTCTTTTAATCCATGGGCTCGCACCAGGACCTCTGCTATTCATGGAAAATGGTGATTTTGCATATGGTATAATATTTTCATTTTTTTGGGCTAATATCTTTAATATTATAATTGCGCTTATAAGCCTGAGATTTTTAGTTAAAGTACTCGTAATTCCAAAAGCTATTCTAATGCCGACCATAGCAATTTTGTGTGTAATTGGCAGTTATGCTCTAAGAAATAACTTTTTTGATGTTTATGTTATGTTTGGATTTGGATTATTAGGTTTGGCTATGCGATGGCTGGATATGCCAATTGTTCCGCTATTATTAGCAATGGTGCTAGGTCGTCAACTTGAAGAGCACCTGAGGGTTTCATTAATTAGCTCTCAGAATGATATTACCATTTTCTTTACATCACCATTTAGTTTGTTTTTCTTATGCCTGGCTGGTATCTCAATCTTTTGGTCTTTATGGGCTGAACGTCAGAATACAAAAAAATCACAGAAAAAGCTTATTTAGGAGATGATGTTATGAGTTCTAAAACAATACGTGTTGCGTCCCTTGGTCTTGGTTGGTGGTCGGATGTTTTAGCAGATGGCATCCTCAAAGCATCCGGCATAGAGATTGCCACATGCTACACTCGATCATTAGAAAAACGTCAGGTCTTTGCGGATAAATATAATTGTTCTTTTGCCGAAAGTTATGAAGACATCCTAAACGACGGCGATATTGATGCCATTATCAATACCACACCAAATAATATACATCTTGAAACTACTCGACAGGCTGCAGAAGCTGGCAAACATATTTTTCTCGATAAACCAATAGCTAATAGTGTTGGTGAGGGAATGGAAATTGCCAAAATTTGCCGAAAAGCAAATGTAAAATTATCGATTGGTTTTCAACGTAGGAGAGAAAATCACTTTCGGTGGGTACATGAAGAGATAAAATCTGGTCGTTTCGGTAAAATTGTTCAAGCAGAAGCAAACATAAGCCGCGATCGTCTTGGACAATTTGAAGGAAACCATTGGCGTTACACCGCTGAGGGAATGCCGGGGGGTGTAATGCTCCAAATTGGCCCACACTATGTGGACGTTATGGAAATGCTTATGGGACCCATAATGGAAGTTTCAGGAATGCTCTCTCAATTAGTGCTTCCAGGAGATAACCCAGACGTTGCTGGTTTAGTTATGAAACATGAGAATGGAGCAATTTCGATTTTAAATGCTGGCTATGCATCAGCAGGTGAAAATTATGTTATGAACATATATGGTAAAGAGGCCTCTGCACTCTATTCTTTGCACACCGGTATGTTTCACGTTAAGCGTGGCGAAAAAACACCAATCAAAAAAGAATTTCAACCAAATGATACAATCACAGAACAGATGCAAGAGTTTGGAGACTGTATTCGTAGCGGCGATGAACCTGAAGTCGGTGGTGAATGGGCCTCTCGATCCCTCGCTGTAATAAGAGCCGGTGTCAAATCAGCTCGCGAGAGAAGATATGTCTCAATTCAAGAAATCATGGACAGTGGAGAATAATAAAAAATCAAAATAATGTATTGTTTTACTGCAAATTATTATTAATCATAAAATTATGGAAGGATCCGATAAAAATAATATTGGTAGTTTATTTGTGTCAAAGCCGCTAAATGGCCACCACGCTCTAATCACTGGCGGATCGCGGGGTATTGGTGCGTCAATATCAAACGCTTTGGGTGCTTTAGGTGCCAATATCACTATAATTTCAAGAGACTTCGACAAACTTAAATTACAAGCTCGACACCTCGAGAGAGAATTTAAGTGTTCTGTATTTTACACTAGTGCCGATATAACCGATAAAAATCAGATAAACGAGTCTTTCGCTAATTCCGTCGATGCAAATGGACCAATTAATATTTTAATCAATAATGCTGGTATAGGCAAAAGCATGCCATTTCATAAAATGGACTTAGAATTTTGGAATAAAACTATATCATTAAATTTGACATCGACATTTTTATGCACTCAACAGGTATACGCGACCATGCGCAACGATGGCTATGGCCGGATAGTAAACATTTCTTCCACCGTTGGATTGAGAGGGTACCCGTATATTACAGCTTATGCCGCCTCTAAACATGCTGTAATGGGTTTTACGAAGTCATTGGCTTTAGAGTGCGTTAAAAAGGGTATTACTGTAAATTCAATATGCCCCGGTTACACGGCGACAGACTTGGTAACCGATGCAATAGATAATATTGTTCAGGCTTCAGGGAAAGACGTCGATGAAGTAAAAACAGAGATTGAAAATATGAGTCCCATGGGTAGGCTTATCAAACCAGAGGAGGTCGCCGAGAGTACGGCTTGGCTGTGCCTTCCATCATCTTCATCAATTACTGGTCAGGCTATAGTTGTGGCAGGCGGAGCTGTAATATAATGGAATTTAAAATTGTCTGACTTAACATATCTAAATTGGCCATTTTTTGACGATGCTCATAGAAAATTTGCTGATGAACTTACAGCTTGGGCAAAAGCAGAAATTGCTCCTCTTGAAAATGAGGACCATAGTACCTTAGGCGCTCTCGATAAATCATTTAAAGGTATTATCAAAAAACTTGGTGAGTCTGGATGGTTAAAATATACCATTCCCCGAGCTTATGGTGGAGCTCTAGAAACCTTTGATGTGAGGCATATGGCGTTAGCTCGGTCAATTCTTGGATATCATTCTGGACTTGCTGATTTTGGCTTCGCTATGCAAGGTTTGGGATCTGGTTCAATAACCTTATTTGGCTCTGACGATCTCAAGAAGAGATATTTACCAGACGTAGGAACTGGAAAACGAACTGCTGCATTTGCGATTTCAGAGCCACAATCTGGTTCAGATGTTGCCTCAATGACTACAACAGCTAAGCTAGATGGCAACCATTACGTGTTAAATGGCGTAAAAACATGGATTTCTAATGCTGGCATTGCCGATCAATATGTTCTTTTTGCGCGAACTGGTGATGCGCCGGGTTCTAAAGGGCTATCGGCTTTCGTAATAGAAGCGGATAACCCCGGTCTAAAAGTATCAGAACGAATAAATGTTATTGCTCCCCATCCATTAGGAACCCTAACCCTATCCGATTGTAGAGTCCCGACGAGTAATATGCTTGGGCACTCTGGCGACGGATTTAAGGTCGCAATGACAACATTAGATATTTTTAGAACAACAGTTGGCGGCGCTGCATTAGGCTTTGCTCGACGAGCCTTAGATGAAGGAATTGATCGAGCTCAGTCAAGAGAGGCCTTCGGCAAGAAAATCGGTGATTTTCAAATTATCCAAACAAAGATTGGAGAAATGGCTTTAAAAATCGATGCATCTGCACTGTTGGTTTTTCGATCCGCCTGGGTCAAAGATACTCAGGGTATTAGAGTAACTCGAGAAAGTTCTATGGCTAAACTGTATTCAACTGAGAGCGCTCAGGAAGTGATCGATGAGGCTGTTCAAATATTTGGAGGCATGGGTGTTGTTTCCGGCGTCACGGTGGAACGATTATATCGGGAAATTAGGGCATTGAGAATATATGAAGGAACCAGTGAAATTCAGAAGCTTGTAATAGCATCACAAACAATGGCCAATTAAAGTTTAAATGAATATACTTTATTGACTAAATATCATCAGAATGAGTTTTGGGTTTATTGGCCAACAATAATTCTTTCTGCCGCAAATTATGCGCCTTTGCTTCTTTAAATGCCTGATCTTTTCCTCGAAGATATTGATTAGGCCAGACTTGCCCTTCCCAGTTATAATGTGCTGCAGCATGAAGTGTAAAAAATGGGTTGGCGAGATGGGGCCTCGCTAAGGTTACTAAGTCTGCTCGACCAGCCGCAAGAATAGTATTTACTTGATCTGGCGTAGTAATATTTCCAACTGCCATAGTCGGTATACCACATTCTAGTCTCACTTGTTCACTAAGATGTGTTTGGAACATCCTACCATATATAGGCTTTTGCTCAGATGATGTTTGCCCTGCAGAAACATGAATAATATCCGCGCCAGTATCATAAAATAATTTTGCAATTATAACCGCTTCGGCACCAGTATTACCCCTATCACCCAACCAATCTTCTGCAGAAATCCTGACAGAGATCGGTTTTTGAGACGGCCACACATCTCTAACAGCCGATAATACTTCTAGAGGAAAACGCATTCTATTCGCTAATGAACCACCATAATCGTCAGTCCTGACATTACTTATCGGAGAAATAAAACTAGATAAAAGATATCCATGGGCACCATGAAACTCGATCATATCAAAGCCTACTTCAGCAGCCATTTGAGCCGAGCGTACGTAATCATCACGGACCTTATCCATGTCAGATCGATCCATTTCTTTGGGTATTTCGCTCGTCGGAGAGAAGGGGATCGAGGAAGGAGCTAGTATTTGCCATTTATCATTTTTTAAAGGTGCTCCGCCATCTACCCAACCGATATTACAAGATGCCTTCCTTCCAGCATGACCTAATTGAACACATATTTTTGAATTCGTTTCTTTATGAACAAAATCGACAACACGTCTCCAAGCTGGGATATGGTCAGGGTGATATAAACCGGTGCATTGATGCGATATCCGGCCCTCCGACGATACGTTTGTCATTTCTGTAATAACCAACCCGGCACCACCCTTTGCAAAATTACCCAGATGAACAAGCTGCCACTCTGTTGGCGTACCGTCTTTAGCAGAATACTGACACATCGGGGCGACCACTACACGGTTCTGCAGCGTTAGTTGGCCGATTGAGAATGGGGTAAACATGGGCGGAGGCGGGTTATCTATTGGTATTTTAAAACCTTGATTTTTATTTACTAAATCAGAAAACCAGTGATTAATGTCTTCCCCATAAACTGAGTCTCTCAGTTTTAGATTTTCATAGGTTACACCCTTATTACGACTTAAAAAATTAAAAGCATATTGTTTTGGAGAAAGCACATTATAACGACGGGCATTCTCATACCAACTTAGACTAACTAGTGCTGTCCGCTGTAACCTAGCGATTACATCTTTACGGTCTGTTTCATATTGTGACAATGCTTCACGGATATTTCCATCGGTCAATCCATGTCGAACAATAGAGGCAGATAGAGTAATTGCATCTTCCATGGCAATTTTTGTTCCAGAACCAATCGAAAATTGCGCCGTATGCACTGCATCCCCAATCAAAACAATATTTTCATAAGACCATTTTTCAGCTGATATTACCGGGAAGTTTCTCCAAACCGACTTATTAGATACGATGCGGTGACCATCAAGTTCTTCTTTAAAAAGCTCTTCAAAGTATGCGATTGTCTCATCTTCACTTGCTTTATCCAAACCAGCATTTTGCCAGGTATCTTCATGAGTTTCCAAAATCCATGTCGAAGCTGCCTTACCCACTCCTTGTCCATATTGATAAGCGTGATTATAAAACCATCCGTGCTCATTTTCCTTGAATATAAAAGTGAAAGCATCAAATTTTTGGCTCGTGCCGAGCCAAACAAACTTAGTTTTACGAATGTCAATACGAGGCTTTAAATGATCTTTAAGAGCATTTCTCACAAAACTATTCACACCGTCTGCTGCTACTACTAAATCTGCAGCTCGAACATTTGAGAGATCTGTAATTGCACTTTCATATTTAATTATTACACCCAATTCAAGGCAGCGCTGTCGAAAAATATTTAATAGTGTCATTCTGGCCATACCGGCAAAGCCATGCCCTCCTGACCGAATCACTGCTCCACGATAACGCACTTCGATATGGTCCCAGTAAGCGAACTGGCTTTTAATCGCTTTGTAAGTTACGGGATCTTGACCCATGAAATTCTCTAATGTTTCATCAGAAAAAACCACGCCAAATCCAAAGGTATCATCGTCTTTATTTTGTTCAAATACAGTAATATCGTGACCAGAGTTTTGCAATTTCATCAATATTGCAAAATATAAGCCACCAGGCCCTCCACCCACTATATTAATTTTTAAATTTTTTGCCACTTTGTGATCCTATTTTAAAATTCATAGGGCTTTATTTTCCTAAGATTACTAATATAAATAATAATTCTTGTAGATTTTATTCTCTGTCGTTAGCTTATTTAAACGGATTCAAACATGCAACATCAAGTTACAATCTTTCACAATCCCAGATGCAGCAAATCTAGGACTACTTTAAAAATAGTTGAAGAATTGGGGATCAAACCAATAATAATAGAATACCTTAAAAATCCACCTTCATGTGAAGAGATAAAAGAAATTATTAATAAAATGGGCGTTAGTCCGAGAGATATAATGCGTACCAATGAACCAGTCTATTTAGAGAAAAATCTAAATAATCAAAACCTAAGTAATGAAGAATTAATACACGCTATTAATGAAAGCCCCATTCTTTTGGAAAGGCCAATAGTTTTGACCATAGAGAGAGCAGTTATTGGAAGACCGCCGGAGTCAATCCTAAAAATCTTATAGCTTTTCGCAATAAGCATTATATTTTATATTTATTTAATGATAAAATATTCTATTTTTACCGTTTTCAGAAAATTTTTGGATTTTAAACGACAATTGGGAGCCTTAAGGCGGATTAGGGAGTTTTATTATATAATTTTCTGAATTATTAGTTATCTCAGCATGACTTATTAACTTAGCCATTAACTCCATTGACGTGTCAATTACCCATCGAAGTTCTTTTTCACTATATTGATTATTTGCCGCTATCACCTCTGGTAGAATATGCTCTTGAAGAAATCCTGAAAATCCTGCCAAAGCTCGCGCCATTATTCTAACATTATTGGCTTCAACCAATAAATCTTCTTTCTGGTCTAATTTATCTGCTAATTTATTTAACTCTGATGTTATGTTTTTAAATTCAGGTCCGCCGTCATCTAATTTCTTTGCTATGAAACGAAGGTAATTTATATAAAATTTATAATTTGCCATGCAATAGTTCTCAAAGTTTAAAATGTCTGTATAATCCAAAAGCATGAATAACAAAATAGTAAAAAAAACCTTATCGATTCTAGTTGATGCTGATGCCTGTCCGGTAAAAAACGAAATAACTAAAGTTTCAGAGAGGTACAATTTAGAAGTAATTTTTGTAAGTAATGGCGGTATTAGACCTTTTTCATCTTCTTTAGTAAAAATAATTATCGTTGATGAGGAACCAGATGCTGCCGACACTTGGATAGTAAATAATTTAGTTTCGGGGGATATAATCATAACCAACGATATACCTTTAGCTTCAGATTGTGTGAAATTGGGGGCAAAAGTTATAAAAACAAATGGTCAAACTTTAGATCAAGACACAATTGGCTTAGCTGTCGCTTGCCGTAACCTTGCTCAAAACCTTCGAGAGACTGGCGAAATTAAGGGTTATCAAGCACCTTATTCACCAAATGATCGTTCTCAATTCTTACGAACTCTAGATTTATCAATTCAGAAATCAATTTAGAAAATTAATTTAAAGATATATAACGTCACTATAAAATAAAAAAACAACACGGGAAAATCACTGAAAAAGATCCAAGGTAAATTTATGTGTAATTAAGTTAGATAAGACATTTTAGGAAAGCTCTTTAGAATTACCAATTGTTATTTGATGATCGCAGAAACGTGACAGGTTCAGAATTTGCCACGAATATCTCTTTTAAACAAGAAGAAGTGAATGTTACAAGCGGGGAATTAAAACTGTTTAAGCACAATTCTGATAGTAACTGCTTGATGACGAATCTATTCTGCCCAACAGCAGTTCCCAAATTTTTGTTAAAACTCAAATCGGCTAGGAGTTATATTGGTTTAGGTAGGGAGCATTAATAAGGCCAATTTTGCTAAAATAAATTTAAATTTATATACAACCAATACTCTTAAAATTATAAAAATTGATAATAGCACTGAGAATTTCGAAAAATGTCGCCAATCCAATAAATTATTGAAATACAAAACAACTATGATCTGAGACCCAATATTAAGTTTAGTGGTGTCTAATTTGAGACTCTAATTCATGTTATTTAATACATTAATTTTTGAAAGCAAAATCACCATAGAATATAAAAGTTATTAAAGGAGATGTAATTAAACGCAACTTAACAGTATTTCAAACACGCCTTAATATTCATTTTTTAATTTAACAGCCAAAATCTAATTATAATCACTTGTTTGTTAAATCTAAAAGTTCATCTACAACCATTTGGGCCTTAACGCTGCCAGCATCATTGCCTGAACTATCCTTAGTAGCTTCAACTATCCAATCCTTTATGAGAGCGCTTTCCACTGAAGTTTTTTTAAGGACCTCAGTTAAAATACCTTCAATCGCAATTATGTGGGCGGCAATATCATCTAATTGATTATAGTGCCCGTCTACTCCATCTTTAATAGCAACAAGGTCGTCTTTAAGTTTGTGTATGTTTTCTTCAACTAATTTTATTTCATCAAACACGTTTGATACTCCTGAAACAAGTGACTATTTTCATTATACACTTATAAACAACTCTTGTCACCGTTAGATCTTTATCAAACTATTATAATATTAAAAAAATACTTTTATTGTCTTTTTGCTCGGATAAGGCTAAAAATCAAGATAATCTAAAATTTAATCTCGGGCCAATAGGCTTTAGATTTAAGAGTAAAGCAATTAAAACAAATTTTTTTCAATGTTAGTAAATAATTTTCAATTGGTTATCAAAGTATATTAACCAAGAAAGCAAGAGTATGAATTATCTTGTTCAATGGCTACCAATGATAATGCTAGTTTTTATTATAGCAACTTTTATAGCACTGTTTATTGGAATTATAGGCATGGTAACCGAAAAAAAAGCTAACCCGATGTTCCGAAATAAAATGATGCGTTTACGTGTTATTTTGCAAGCAATTGTGGTCATATTATTTTTAATTATGGTTTTCTATTCAAACTTTCAATCTTCTTCCTAGGATAAGGCGAATAATGGTAAAATTAGATAAAATTTATACTCGCGGTGGTGATAATGGCGAGACTTCTCTTGGCGACGGTTCCCGCATCTTAAAATATGATGTGCGCGTGGAGGCATATGGTACTGTGGACGAAATTAATGCGCACCTCGGTGTTGCCCGCCTGTATTGTGAAGGTGAAATCGATGCAATGATTGGACGTATACAAAATGATTTATTTGATCTGGGTGCAGACCTATGTAGGCCAATGTTAGACAAAAATAATAAGGATCTAAGAATAGTGCAAAGCCAAATTGATAGGTTAGAAGATGAAATTGATAGTATTAACGGCGAATTATCGCCACTAACATCTTTTATTCTTCCAGGGGGATCAAGCTGTGCTGCGCACCTCCACGTGGCCAGAACTGTTACAAGGCGTGCGGAGCGTATTACAGTTAAATTAGCTAACAAAAATCCAAAAAATACAAGAATAAACAAATTGGCCACAATATATTTAAATCGGTTGTCCGACCATTTGTTTGTTTTATCGAGGAAAGTAAATAATAATGGTCGAACGGATGTTCTATGGGTGCCGGGGAAAAACCGTTAATTTTATATAGTTTTTTCTTACGGCCCTAAATGCAATTTTCATGCTGTGTTATTTACAGATTAAGAACCAAGTTATTAAGTTGCAAAAATATCAAAATTAGTTACGTTTCTAATGGTTTGAATATAATTAATGGGATATCCAATGAAGATAATAGTAGCAGTAAAACGGGTCGTGGACTACAATGTCAAAATTCGAGTCAAATCAGATAATACTGGAATAGAAACCGCAAATATCAAAATGTCGATGAATCCATTCGATGAAATAGCTGTTGAAGAGGGGGTTCGTCTAAGAGAGAGAGGAGTAGCTGAAGAATTAGTAGCTGTTTCAGTTGGCCCCAAACAATCACAAGAAACAATTAGAACCGCTCTTGCAATGGGAGCAGATAGAGGTATTCACATTCAAACTGATGAAGAAATTGAACCTTTATCGATAGCAAAGCTCTTAAAAGAGATTGCAGAGAAAGAAAAACCAGATTTGTTTATTTTAGGAAAACAAGCAATAGATGACGATAGCAATCAAACTGGACAAATGTTAGCGGCGTTACTTGGATGGTCACAAGGCACGTTCGCGTCTGAATTATCGTTAGATACTAGTAATGCAAATGTGGTTAGGGAAATAGATGGAGGTTTAGAAACTGTTAAACTAAAGCTTCCAGCTATCATCACAACAGACCTGCGCCTCAACACACCAAGATATGCGTCTTTGCCTAATATAATGAAAGCGAAGAAAAAAATAATCGACGAATTAACTCCATCTGATTTAAATGTGGATATTTCTCCTCGCATAATTACACTCAAGGTGGTGGAACCATCATCTAGGGAAGCGGGAGTAATTGTTGAGGATGTAGTTGAATTAATTGATAAACTTAAAAATGAAGCAAAAGTAATTTGAGAAGGACAAAAAATGTCAATTTTAGTTATAGCCGAGCATGATGGTTCAGCTCTAAAGGGATCAACTCTGAATGCTATTACTGCAGCAAATGAGTTAGGAGATGTTACAGTATTAATAGCAGGGGATAATTGTGATACTATAGCGAACCAAGCTGCAAAGTTAAGTGGTACGAATAAGATTCTCTTAGCAGAGCATGAGATATATTCAAAACCACTCGCCGAAACTCTTACACCGCTTATAATGAGCATTGCTCGAACTTTCTCCCATATAGTAGGCCCAGCATCTACTTTTGGTAAAAATATTTTACCCCGTGTTTCTGCACTCTTGGATATTCAACAAATTTCAGAGATCGTTGCTATTCATGATGGGGATACCTTCGAAAGACCTATTTATGCTGGCAACGCTATTGCGACTGTCCAATCAAAAGAGAGTATCAAGGTCCTAACCGTCCGAGCTACGGCATTTGAAGCTGCCGAAGAAGGCGGACCTCTGGCCCAAATCGAAAAAATTGACGCCGTAGCCACAGAACCTCTCTCTGAGTTCATATCTACAGAATTAACAAAGTCTGATAGGCCTGAGCTAACGCAAGCTAACATTGTAATATCCGGTGGACGAGGAATGCAAGATGGAGAGAATTTTATAATGTTAGAACGTGTTGCGGACCTCTTGGGAGCCGCCGTCGGAGCATCACGCGCAGCTGTTGACTCTGGTTTCGTTTCAAATGATTATCAGGTTGGTCAAACAGGTAAAATTGTTGCCCCTGAGTTATATATAGCAGTAGGAATATCAGGAGCTATTCAGCACTTAGCTGGGATGAAAGACAGTAACATCATTGTCGCAATAAATAAAGATGAAGAAGCTCCTATTTTCCAGGTGGCAGATTATGGCTTGGTTGGTGACTTATTTACAGAAATTCCAAAATTAGAAGCTGAACTACAAAAATAATATTCATTTCTAATTATAGTGTTTTGAACATCCTAACTAACTGACAGGGAACAAAATGGTCAAAGAAATTAATAGTGTTGGCATAATCGGAGCCGGGCAAATGGGCCTCGGCATTGCTCATGTATGTGCTTCCTCGAGTTTTAATGTTAATCTTCTGGATATTGACCAAAGTGTTCTCGATGATGCAATTAAAATAATTGATAAGAATCTTGGTCGCCTTGCTTCTCGAGGAAAGATTTCTGAAAAAGAAAAAAAACTAGCACTCTCAAAAATTAAAACACATACTTCATTTGAATCACTTTCTGATTGTGATTTAGTAATCGAGGCGGCCACTGAAAACGAGACTATTAAAAATTCAATTTACAAAAAAGTTTGTCCGATTCTCAGGAAGGATACAATTCTCTCAACCAATACATCCTCAATATCAATTACCAGATTAGCTGCTCAAACTGACCGACCGGATAAGTTCATGGGTATTCATTTTATGAATCCTGCGCCACTGATGGAATTAATAGAACTGATACGTGGCATTGCTACCGACCCAGAGGTATTTTCAGTTATTAGAGAGTTTACTAATAGACTTAATAAAACTCCGGTGAGCTCTGAAGACTTTCCCGCTTTTATAGTTAATCGAATATTACTGCCCATGATTAATGAAGCAGTATATACGCTTTATGAGGGTGTTGGCACAGTAGATGCCATTGATGCAGCATTAAAACTTGGTGCACATCATCCCATGGGACCACTAGAACTTGCTGATTTTATTGGCTTAGATACATGTTTAAGTGTTATGCAAGTCCTCCACGAAGGATTAGCGGACACTAAATATAGGCCATGTCCACTTCTTGTTAAATATGTCGAAGCAGGTTGGATAGGCCGGAAGGCTGGAAAAGGATTTTACGACTATTCCGGTGATAAGCCCGTAGCAACTCGATAGTATATTTGTGTCAATGGATCTCAGCACGTAATTTTTGACGCAAAATATCAATAGGTATTTTTTTTCCCTCTACATTTAAATGCCAAAAAGTCCAACCGTTGCAGGCCGGCGTGTCCTGTACTAAAGCTCCAACACGATGAATAGAACCACGATGTTGGGAACTTATAATTGAGCCGTCAGCTCGAACCTTAGCAGTATGGCGGTTGCGTGTATCGGATAGCACAGTCCCGGGTTCTAATAACCCTCTTTCTACAAGCCATCCGAAAGGTATTCTGGGCTCATTTTTCTTTGATGGTGTTTTTAAAAGATCGATATCATCCGGTATGATAACTTCTTGAAGTCTCTTCTTCGCAGCTTTGATATAATTTATATCACGCTCGATACCGATAAAATTTCTACATAATTTTTTGGCTACAGCTCCGGTAGTTCCTGAACCAAAAAAGGGATCTAATATAACATCCTTCGGATCACTAGAGGATAGTATAACTCTATGTAATAGTGCTTCCGGTTTTTGGGTTGGATGTGCTTTACGGCCAGTTTTTTTATCCTTAAGCCGTTCCGGCCCAGCGCAAATTGGCAATAACCAATCAGACCTCATTTGCAAGTCTTCATTTAGTGATTTCATAGCGTCATAATTAAACTTTGCCTTTGCATTCTGACTTTTGGAACACCAAATTAGAGTCTCGTGAGCGTTAGTAAACCTTTTACCCCTAAAATTCGGCATCGGGTTAGTCTTTCTCCATATTATATCATTTAATATCCAAAACCCCATATCTTGCAGCGATGTTCCAACCCTGAATATATTATGATAGCTTCCAATAACCCATAGGGTGCCCGTCTCTTTTAGAACACGTCGAGCTTCATTTAGCCAAGAACGCGTAAACTTATCATATTGGGCAAAGCTCTCAAACTGGTCCCAATCTTCATTAACTGCATCAACCTTCGTATTGTTAGGCCTCAGGAGATTACCAGATAATTGCAAATTATAGGGTGGATCGGCGAAAATAACATCAATTGAGTTATTTGGAATAGTTCTCATCATCTCAACGCTATCGCCTTCGAGAATTTGATTCAATTTTAATTCTTTTTTGCCTACCATAATTTTGGCATACTGATTCTTTCAGGATTCGACGTCAAGAGTTATTTGAAATCAATTACTTAGAACTTTGTTAGATTTCCATATATAGAACTAATTATTAATTAGAAGACAATATATTGATTATAGGTTTAAACGTTTTTCGATGATGGGTAGTAATACCCAGTTTATCCAAACCAATTTTATGGGCCATTGTTCCATAACCTTTATTTTGGTGCCAGCCATAACCTTTAAATTTAGAATCTAATCTTATCATTAATCTATCTCTAGACACTTTCGCAACAATTGAGGCTGCGGCAATAGATAGAGAGATTGAATCTCCTTTTATTATGGGTCGTGATGGATCAAAAATTGGTCTGGATTGATTACCATCAATTATTATAAAATCTGCTTTACTCTCTAAATTAGAAATAGCTCGTTCCATAGCTAGGAATGTTGCATTTAGAATATTCATATTATCAATATCTTCAACACTCGCCTGACCAATTCCTACTTCTGCTTCTCTAAGAATAATTTCATATAAACTATCTCGCTTTTTACTTGAAAGTTTCTTAGAGTCGTTGATCTCGGAATATAATTTAGAACTCAGTTTCTTATTACTAAAAATAACGGCTGACGCAAAAACGGGACCTGCCCAAGCTCCCCTGCCTACCTCATCAACCCCAGCTACCCGGCAAAAACCCTGATTTTGAATTTCTTCTTCTATTGAAAAATCAACCACAGGTTACTCCAATAACTAATATTTGATTTTAATCAAAGTTAGGAACTTTTATCACCCAAGCGCTATCCTAAATTCCAGTGCCGAGGGAACACATGCGTGCCATCTGATCCAAGTTTAAGGTTATAATCCCGAATAACTAAATTAATTTTTAAGGCATCATACAAATGCGGAAACTCAACATTATTTCTTGATATCTCCCATTTTAATTTATCGCCTAGATCTTCCGAATTAACCTCGATTAGTGCAAGATTATCCTGACCAAACCGATGTTTAGCTGCGCTTTCGATAATTAATTTAGCAGTGGAAAAATGTATGAAGCCATCATTGATATCTTGTGAAGAGCCATTATAGATGCCAGCAGCCCGAGCTTTTATCCATTCGTCTTGACGACATATGTGATATATTAAAGCCCTTCTCATATTTACTTGGCTAGCCTATCTTTCAGTGCACGTAGGTATTGGAGATCCATTTGCTCGAAATCACCCTCCTTAAGGTCCTCCTCATACTCTCGCAACTCTTGCTTGGTTAATTCGGACTTAGAAATTGCATCAATAGCTTGAATAAGTTTTTTTGCCTCAGTGATTTCGGTTTTACTAATAGGCTTAGAGTCAGATTCCTCAACATCTTCATTATGATTAATTTCATCATCATCCGATTCTTCGAACTCCTCTTCACCGTCCGAAGAAATTAATAATTGATCCCAAGTAACACCAGCATTAGAGATTTTGTTATTAATCTCCTCAACGATGGAGAGCACCTCAGATTCTTTCGAACTTGATAGTTTTTCCAAAAGTACAAGGAATTCTTCTCTATTTAAATCAGTTTGCATTTATCTTCTCCAAATCAGCCTTTAACTCCTAAAGTCTTTTTCTGCTCGTCACCGTACCCAACAATTACAAAGTCATTTAATTCAAATAAGGGCCGTTTAATAAGAGTTGGTTTAAGCATAACTAAATCAATTAATTGACTCTTATTTAAATTAGTTTTGGTAGGTTCTTCGAGTTCTCTCCAAGTCGTGCTACGTTTGTTTATAAGAGTTTCCGGTCCTAATTCTTCTAACCAGTAAAATATTTTTTGTTTTTTAACCCCATCACTTTTTAAATCAAAAAACTCAAACAATCTATTAGCTAGCATAAAATCTTTTTTTGCCTTTCGACAAGTATCGCAACTCTTTAGGCCGTAAATTTTAATCATACGATAAGCAACCATGTGGAAAGAAAAAAAACAAGTTTAAAAAAGAGTAATTCCTTAGTTTCCACGGCGGATCAGGTATTATTAGAAATTAAGGTTCTAAATCTATTAAATTAATCCAGTATTTACGAGAGAGCATTCGTATATCACGGGGTTTAACCTTAAATAAAAAAGTATCATTCCCCTTATTACCTCTAATAGTCCCAACTTCCTGAAAAACTCCCATATGAAACTCTTGCGCTGGAAAATTAGAAGTGATTTTTATATTTAAATTTGTTTCCGGATTAGCCTCCATCTTAGCATGTAACTCACTCGTGATTCTAGAGGGACCCTCAATAAATCCCCAAGAATAGTAAGTCATTAAAAGAGCACCTATTACAGCACAAAACAGGACATCTCGCCTCATATACCAGCGCCGTTGTATCATTTTTTTATCTTTGATGCTTGGATTATTCATTAATGCGGCTTCCAAACTAAACCCCAGCGATGGATCGTCCACTTTTCGAGAGGTATAAGACAATAGCGATCAGTTGCTAGGAAAATAATTGAAATAATGATGACGCCGAGAAAGACTTCTTCAATTTTAAATTCTGATGCTGAGGAAAATATCATGAACCCTAAACCGCTATCACCGCCTATCATTTCCGCGGCAATCAAAGCACGCCATCCAAAGCCCATGGACATTCTCATACCAGAGATAATACTTGGCATAGCACCTGGCAAATATACATTAGTAATTACATCCCATCGGCTTCCACCCATAGTTAAAACACTTTGCTCGTAGACCTTTGCTATGCTCCTAACGCCTAACATCGCATTAAAAAACATTAACCAAAAAATTGTATTGAGCATGATAAACAACGTTGTCATCCATCCAACTCCAAACCAAACTATAGCTAGAGGAATCCAAGCTATACCTGAGATTGAGTTAGCAAATATGCCAATCGGCTCTAAAACTTTAGAAATTGGCCGGCTCATGCCGGCAAATATTCCAAGTGCGATACCAGCAGGAAGGCCAATTAGTGAAGCCAAAAGAACCCGTCCGACACTCGACAGTATATGCGTCGACATCATGCAACTCTGATCCAAAACAATAGCTGCACTAAACCCTTCACAATCTTCTTGCAGTATAAAAAATGCTTCCCAGACTTCACTAACTTTTGGGATAAAAACAGGGGCTAACCAATTAAACACTTCGTTCAAATGCCAAACAGTTATTAAAATTAAAAAAGGTATGGATCCTAGAAAAAATTTCCTAAGGCGTTGCCGACCTATCTTTTTTTGAATATTTACTGATAATGTGTTAGCTATACTCATCGTTGCACAAGTCCCCACCTTTCAATTGTGTCGGACTCAAACGGTCTTAGCAGATAATGGTCAAGTATAATCCACGACAATCCTATAAGTAACATACCTAAAATAACTTCAGAGGTCCTATCCACATCTTGAGCGGTAAATATCATCCAACCGAGACCCTCTCGACCAGCGAGCATTTCTCCTGCAATCACTGCACGCCAAGCGAACCCTATACTTAGTCTTGATCCGGTTGCTATGTGAGGCAAAGAACCGGGTAACAATACATCGCGTATAATCTGTAATCTAGTTCCACCTAATGTTCTTACCGCGTGTATGTACTTCATGGGAATTTCTCGAACACCACTTAAAACAGTGAAGGCTATGGGGAAAAAACTAGTGTACAAAATGACTATAAAGATTGTTTTATCACTATTTCCGAACCACACTACAACTATTGGGAAAATTGCTATGCCGGATATTGATTGAAAAAAATTCATCATTGGGTAGAACATGTCCGCTATTGTCCTATTAATTCCAAGAATCAAACCAAACGGGATACCCAAAGCCAAACCAAATATGCTGCCCACAATCAATCGAGTAATTGTATCGCCAAAATAGCTAGGCAATAATCCTTCATAAACCATATCGAATGAAGATAATGCAACAGCTATTGGAGAAGGCAGATATCGATCAGGGTTTTCTAAAGCATGGGATATCAAAGTCCACACTAATAGTATCCCAAAAATCACTAATGCTAAATGTATTGCATTTGCACCCGAAAAATGTCTCCAAAATGCCAAAAACCGATTGAGATTATTCCTCGATGGCAACGTTAACCTCCTCCCTAACTAACCGCAGGATCTCGTCGCGTGAGCTCAGAAATTCTTTATCAACATTCATTTCAGACCAAATTCTTTTATCACGTGCTATATTAATATCAACAATAGCTTTAAGGCGCCCCGGCCTAGCTGAAAAAACAAAACATCGATCGCCTAAAAAAGCTGCTTCATCGACAGCATGCGTAATAAAAATAATTGTTTTTTTTGTTGCTATAGCTATCCGATTTAGCTCCTCCTGCAGGGTAATGCGTGTCTGGGCATCAACAGCAGCGAAAGGCTCATCCATTAGCATTACTACTGGATCAGCACATAATGTTCTAGCAACAGCGCATCTCTGTTTCATTCCGCCAGAAAGTTCGTGAGGGTATTTATCTTCAAACCCCTCCAAACCAACTAATTTGATAAAATCAGAAACTCGCGTTTTTCTCTCCTGATCAGGGGTGCCTCTCAACTCAAGGCCGTGACCAATATTCTTCGCCACACTACGCCATGGCAAAATAGCATGTTCCTGAAATACCACGCCCCTGTCAGACCCTGGCCCCTCTATCTTTACCCCGTCGACAGTTACTAATCCTTCACGATAAGGCAGGAGACCGGCAAGAATATTAAGAAGTGTCGATTTACCACAACCACTCGGGCCAACGACTGTTACTAATTCACCTTCTTCTACTTTTAAATTTATTTTTTCCAGTGCATGAACGGATTCGCCAGTATATTCATCTGGGTAATAATGGGTAAGATCTTGAATAACCAACTTTGCAGGCATAAAATTTTCCTGAAATTTATAATAAAGGAAAGGTGCGACTTAGAAGCCGCACCCTTATTTTTCGTTTCATAATTAACAACTACTTTATATCTGAAAACCACGTAGGATGACGCTTTATGGTATCATCAACAAAGGAGGTGTCCAAATATCTCGCAGGATCGTATGGCTTTTTCATTTTCTTTTGAGCAATAAGCAACTTTACAGAATTCTTAAATGCAGCCTTCGTTCCACCACCAATACGAGCATCATAAACAATATGTTTTATTGTGCGTTTTACCAAGGAAGGTGCAGTGCCACGGAGAAAGCGCGAGCCAATCTCGGCCACTTCGTCAGCATTTTTAGGATCTCTTAAAAAATGCGCGGCTTCGGCCATAGCATCAACAAAAGCTTGCGTTCTTTTACGATCTTTATACACAACCTCTGGCTTTCCGTGCATCCCTGCGCAGAAGCATACGTGCCCTCCACCGCGCGAAATAAGTTTGGATCCCTTTATCTTATCTAGGGCACTAGTCAAACTTGGCTCCCAAGCAACAACCGCATCAACGCCACCAGAGTCAATAGTTGATACATAACTTGATGGACTGACATTAATGCGCTTGATATCCCTTTTTGACATACCATTTTTTCTTAAAATTTCCTGTAAGTATAAATCTCCAGCACTACCAAACTTAACACCAACTTTTTTACCTTTGAGGTCTTTGAGCGAATTTATTCCCTCTCCTCGAGCAACAATACCAATGTTTCCATCACTGGTAGGCGAGTTAAAATGTCCGCCAACGTAGCCAACAACACCTTTTAACTTAATTCCTTTCTCCAGTGCCACAGGCAAATTGGTAAAGGTAGCGGGTGCAAAATCTATCTCACCAGCAGCTAGGGATTTTGTAAGAGCAGCTCCTGTTTTTCGCACTACAACCTTTGTATTAAGCCCGTGCTTCGCAAAAATACCCTTGCCCTGTGCAACAAAAACAATCATACCACCTACATTTTTTCCAGCACCGACGCGCAAGTCTTGCGCGTTGAGATTTGGGCTTGAAAAAATAGTTAAAGCAGCTATCGCAGTGGTAACTATAAACTTAGTATTAAATTTTATCATTAAATGCTCCCTGAATTGAATAATATTGGATAATTTGTATTTTCTGAGACTCTATTAAATTCTTCCATGAAAAACAAACAAAGTTTATTTTTTAATCTAAGTTACTTTACGATCCGTCTATTTGTTATTAAAACGTAATTTCTAAGACGATAATTTTAAGTTTATTTATTATATGATTTGAGGGGTATTAAATGTCGAATACAAATATGGATACTGTTAATGAGATTGGTCTAGCTGTGATTGGATGCGGAACCATTGGCCGAATTCGTGCTAAGTATGCTCGTGAGTACCCTGGTGTAAAATGGTTAGGTCTTTGTGATATTAATGATGATTTAGGCAAAAAACTCAAAGAAGATACCAATGCTGATTTTTATACAAACGATTTTAATGAATTAATTAATCGACCAGAAGTTAATGCAGTGATGATCATTACCGATGAAAATAAGCACACAGAACCAACTTTATGCGCTGTCGAAAAAGGACACAAATTATTCATTGAGAAACCTCTAGCAACCGAAGCACGTGACTCACTTGAAATATTAAATGCAATTGAAGAAGCAAAGTTAGATGCATGTGTTGGATATACGCAGCGGTTTCGAAGACGATTTTTAACTGTAAAGGAAAGACTTACGTCTGGCCAAATTGGCGATGTTCACACAGTCACCACACGGGCATTCATGAATAGAATGGTTCCAATCGCAACTATTGCGAAAACTAATGCCAGACATAATTTAACGCCCATGGTTGTCTCTGGAACACACTCCCTCGATATGTCAATGTGGTTGATGGAAGGTAAAAAGCCTATCTCGGTATACGCGAAATCCGTAGATAAAGTTCTAAACGAATGGGGTACAAAAGACTCTACTTTTGGTATTTTTACCATGGACGATGGTACCATTTTCTCGATGAATATTTGTTGGGCTCTTCCTGAAGTTTGGCCCGGCTCTGTGTATGGGCTTGAGATTGGAATTGTGGGTAGAGAGGGTATTATTGACATAGAGGATACACATCGTGATCTTGTTTTAGCAACGAATGAAAAATTACCAGGAGGTTATATTTCCGGAGGTTATGAAGCACCCGAACGTCATGTTGATTTTCTAACATCGTACCCGCCGGGTGATTTGTGGAATGATCAGTTATACGGTCCAATGAGAGAAGAAACTATTGGGTGGTTTACGCGAATTATGATGGGCACCCCTACACCACACGCAACGGCAGCTGAAGGACACTCAAACCTTTTGTATACAATGGCAATGGACCTATCAGCGAAACTTGGCCAAGAAATTTCACTCCCTATTGATCCTGAAGAATTTTATAAATAATATTTTACAAAAATTATGTTATCTTCAATTGCTCGATACCCAAATCTCGGGCTATTTTGGCTAAAACCTCCAATAGCTCGTCATGCAAAGGGATACCGTTTTTAATACGACCCATACGTTTTTTGTAACTCTGCTCACCCGGTAATAAAACTTCATCAAAGCCGGGTAGAGTTGGCGAATTTTTCATCGTACGATAAACATTGTCGACATTGGATTTGAAAGTGTCTAAATCGGAGAAAGAGGCAATATCAATCGCGATCACAAACTGGCCAGTGTTGGTTTCAGTTTTGAAATCGGCATTAAAGTCAATAACGTCTTTTCCAAACGCAGCGCTGTTTAATGTCCCTGCAAGAAGCCCAAACATCAAAGCTAGGCCATAGCCTTTTGGTCCGCCAATCGGTAATAAAAAACCATCTTTCGATTTTGTTGGATCAGTAAGTGGTTGTCCCTGACGGTCAATCATCCAGCCCTCTGGCATCTGCTCACCCCGCTGTGCCGCTGTTTTAACTTTTCCATATGCAGCGACGCTCGTTGCCATGTCTAATATTATTGATGGTTCGCTTAAACCGGGAACAGCGATCGCTATCGGATTAGTCGATAATAGCATTTCGGTTCCTCCCCAAGGAGGAAGGTGGTTTGCATTTCCAATAGCAACATAAATGCCAATCATGTTCTCAGATAATGGAATTTTAGCGTAAAGTGATGCGGGACCAGCATGGTTGCTATGATGAACTCCAACCCAAGCAACTCCACTTTTTTTTGCTTTTTTTGTTGCTAGATCAGCGCAAAACTTCATTACCAAGTGACCTTGACCATTATCCCCGTTAACCAGCGCCATTCCAGATTTTTCCCGCTCTACTCTGATATCAGGGTTTAAGTTTAGCCCCCCTTCCTTTATGCGGCGAATGTAGCCAGGCAAACGAAAAACTCCATGTCCATCAGCCCCACTTACATCAGCTTCACTCATTAAGTGACCAACAATTTTGGCATGCCTATTTGGCATGCCTACAGCCTTAAAACTACTCTCAATGAAGTTCGCAATATTACTTTGCGAAAAAAGAGAGAGTGTTTTTTCTGAACTAATCATGTTGCTACCATTGTAACTTACTGGGTTGTTACCACATCTTCACCAGAGAGGTGTTCAACGGTTTTACCCGTTTTAAGAAATGTGCGAGTTACCGAGTCAGAGTCATAAGTCCATAAAATAACCGCACGCGTATCACCAATATTAATAAAACGATGGAAGGTACCGGCTTTTATATAAGTTGTATCCATTTTCGATACCGGTGTTAACTCTCCATCTATCTCTACGTTGCACGTACCCTCTAGCAGGACTACTTGCTCATCACAATTATGGCAGTGCACAGGCACCTCTTTAGCAACCGGGAAACTTGTTAAACCAGAGGTTATTCGCGATCCACATTTTTCGTTAGTTACAAGCACCGTTGTGATAACACCATCTCCCCTTTCGTGAGTTGGAGCATCACCAATTTTAAAAATTTTAGTTTCCGACATTAAATTTTCCCTAGTTATCGAAGTTTATACACTGTACGATTAGAGTTAAATTATAATACCGTAAACAATTAGGTTCGCAATGTCTTAAACATAGAAGTTATATTTACAAAATTTATTTTTTTAATATAGAATCGAGATTTTACCAATGCCCGAAAAAGTAACAAAACTAAAAATAATTAATACAGGCGATTCAAATCAGCCAACTAGGCCACAAACGAAATATCAGAAGGTCGAGAATATTATTCGACAACGTCTCATTGAAAATATTTGGAAGCCCGGGGATGTCCTACCAAGTGAAGTACAATTGGCTACAGAGCTTGATGTTAGTCAAGGAACCGTAAGAAAAGCATTGAATGATATGGTTGCTGAAAACCTTCTATATCGGCGCCAAGGCTTAGGAACATTTGTCTCTCAACATACTGAACGAAGAGCTCTCTTTCTTTATTTTAGCTTAGCGGGTAATGACGGCAGCAGAATCTTGCCAGAGAGCAAAATTCTTAACTGCAAAGAAAAAGAACCATCTGATTCTGAATATAAAAAACTTGAATTAATGAAAGGTGAGAGAGTTATACAATTTCAAAGAATCCGTTATTATGAGGACGTCCCTACAATCTTTGAAACGATCACTCTCCCCTTAGAGCATTTCCCGGACTTTGGTTCTGACTCAGAACCCCCAAACAACCTTTTTCGATTTTATCAATCTTTTTATGGGATTACAGTTTCAAAAGCTGAGGAGCAATTAAGATCAGTATCGGCAACAAAAGAGGAGTCTACTATCTTAAATGTCCCGGAAAAATCACCTTTATTAGAAATAGATCGCCTTGCGAGAATGCTCGACGGCAGACCCGTAGAATGGAGAGTAAGCCATTGTGATACCACCAACTACCATTATATTAAAGAATCGGGTTAAACAAATATTTTCCTGATTAGAAGTTTGGTATCTGGATAGTAAGGAGATAAAATAGCATGAAGGAAAAAATAGGCTTTATTGGCCTTGGTGTCCTAGGGTCAGCTATAGCAGAGAACTTGGTTAAAGCTGGTTTTCAGGTAACGGGGTATGACGCAAATT
>CEOF01114257.1_pt1 | contig 24808 bp, 12 predicted proteins | sample 361311 | NCBI WGS metagenome assembly CEOF01 (sample SAMEA2619667, study PRJEB7988) | marine metagenome | biome: marine biome (ENVO:00000447); feature: surface water layer (ENVO:00002042); material: "saline water (ENVO:00002010), including plankton (ENVO:xxxxxxxx)" | depth 5 m
CAAAGTTAGAAGTGAGAAATATTGATGGAGGAATTTTAACACAAGAGGTTGATATTAAGGCTTTGAGTAGTCAAGATTTAGAGATTGTAACTCATCGAAAACCTTCAAAAAAAGATATTGAAACCGCCCTGTTTTCTTGGAAGGTTCTACGACACGCAAAGTCAAATGGAATCCTTATAGCTAAAGATAATACAACCGTTGGACTGGGGGCAGGCCAAGTTAGTAGAGTCGATGCGGTTCACATGGCTCTTCGAAAGGGGGGCGCTAAGGTGAAGGGTTCTTCTCTTGCTTCGGATGCTTTTTTCCCCTTTAGAGATAGCATTGATGCTGTTGGTAAAACGGGGATAAAAACCATTATTCAACCGGGGGGATCAATAAGAGATAGCGAGGTAATTGAAGCGTGTAATGAATATGATATTTCAATGATGTTTACTAATACTCGATGTTTTAAACATTAGATTAGTATAACGACCTAATATAAAACTAACATAAGTTCTGTACTATGGCTTCACACCAACAACCTATGGCTAATCAAAATAAAGACCTCTTTTATAGCTTATTTAAAGCGCTCTGTGTCGTTATTGCTTTGTATCTATTCCTCGTTGGTATTAACGGAATGTCCTCTGCAATTAAACATATGGGCTCTGAGGTTGCTGATTCAATTTTTACTACAACAAGTAATCCCATTATTGCCCTCTTTATTGGAGTGTTTTCTACGGTTCTCTTTCAAAGTTCATCAACCACAACATCATTAATTGTTGGCTTAGTGAGCAGCGGAACTCTTTCTCTTTCAGGAGCCGTTCCAATGATAATGGGTGCCAATATTGGAACAACGGTAACCAATACTATTGTTTCTGTTGGACATATTAACCAAGGAAAAGAGTTTAAAAGAGCTTTTGCGGCTTCTACTGTTCACGATTTTTTCAATATTTTAGCTGTTTTAATTTTATTTCCTCTTGAAATGGCTTTTCATGGAATTCAAAGAATTGCTGAATGGTGTGGAAATGCTATCTTTGGAAAGATTGAAAACGTAGATGTTCTTCAAGCAAAAAGCCCAATTAAACTTGCAGTAAAATCTGGCTCAAAGTTTATAGAACAATTTACTTTTGATAATAATATTGTTTTTTTGGTGATTAGTGTGCTTATTACATTTTTAATGCTCTATTCGATTGTCAAGCTTCTAAAAAGCTTGGTCCTTGAAAAGATCGAAGCTTTTTTTGATCAATATATCTTTAAAACAGCAATGCGAGCTCTTTGCTTTGGTATTCTTCTCACTATCATGGTTCAGAGTAGTTCCATAACAACCTCTTTGGTTGTTCCCCTTGCCGGAGCTGGGGTTTTAACCTTAAGAAAAATATTCCCTTTTACACTTGGAGCAAATATTGGAACAACAATTACCGCTCTGCTTGCAGCCTTAACAGGAACCGTCTCTGCTTTAGTTGCGGCTGGTAGTCATCTGTTTTTTAATATTTTTGGGATTTTGATAATTTATGGCATCAAACCATTAAGAGAAATACCTTTAAAGTGTGCAGACCTAATATCTGACTACGCTGTGAAAAACAAACTAATTCCAATTATATACCTCTTAATAATGTTTGTTGCCTTACCCCTAGCAATTATTTTATTAAGTCAATAAGAAGAGTTAAATTAAACACAAAAACAGAAGGCAAACATGGCAATATTTAATGATGTGGTAAATCTATGGAAATCTGATGACCTTCTTTCTCAGGCCTGGAAAGAATCATATAATATGATACGCTTATCAAATGAAATATTTGAAAAGGCCGTTTTCTTTTTAAGAGAAGGCGGAAAAAAAACCGAAATAAAAGCATTAAAAAAGAGAGATCAAGAAATTAACAACTTCCAAATGGACGTTAGAAAAAAAGTAATCACTCATTTTGCTGTTTCAAACGATCTAAACCATTTACCAAATGGGCTCGTTTTGTTAAATATTGTTGTGGATATTGAAAGAGTTGGAGATTATACCAAAAACATATTGGATCTTGCAATGAACCACCCTAAAAAGATAATCTCCGAGAAGATATCTTCAGACTTGCATGACATTGAACAAGAAATCATTGAACGCTTTAACAAAACAATCTTGGCCTTAGACAACCAAGACCAAGATTCTGCTTTAAAACTTTTAAAAACATATAAAAACAACCTAACAAGTAAGTCTGATTTAATTGTAAATGACTGTATTTCTGGAAAAAGCTCATTTAAAGACACCTCAAAAACAACCTCTGTTGCGTTATATGCTCGATACCTAAAGCGTGTTGGAGCTCACCTCAAAAACATAACAACAACCATTGTAAATCCATTCGAATATATTGGCTATAAACCTCCTTCATAATTAATAGTAGTATTTTAAAAAAAGTATTTTAATTTCGCGTCCTTAAAAGTAAAAGGGGCTTATGAATAACAAACCTATTAAAATTTTAACAACGTATATTTTTATTTTAGTTTTGATAAACTTTCCAAGAGCGGATGATGTAAAGTGGATTGGAAACTTAAGGTATAGAATTTTACAGGATAAAAATTCAGCCGAAGGTGCCACTTCATCATTATCTGAGATGCGATCTCGGTTTGGGTTTTCGATGGGTTTTGGAAAAACCTCTTCCTCTTTTATTCTACAAGAGTCTATGGTAATAGGAAAAGAGAGTAATTACTCTGGGGTTACTTCTCGGCCACCAAGCCCTTTTTTATATGAGGTTTCCTTCAAAATCCAAGACTTTCTTTTAGAGAATGTTTCATGTCAGTTTGGTCGATTTGAACTAGCCTTGGGAAATCAACGAATCATTTCAAAGAACAATTGGAATAATACAGGAAGAACATTTGAAGGTTTTTTGATATCAGAAAATCTCTTTAATAAATTTGACTTCAAAACCTTTTCTTTTGGAATAAATGAAAAGTTTAACGATTACCATGATGATCGTAAAGATTCATGGTTAAATGGAATATATATAGCCTCAGTAGACAAAACATCGTATGAACTTTATTTTATAGATTTTACAAATTCTGAAAGCGCTAATTCATATACCACAATAGGAACCAGAGTAGATGCAAACCTAAGCCGCTTTAACCTTGAGGGTGAATATGCATTGCAGACGAGTGAAAATATTTCTTCCTCGAGTCTTCTATCTTTAAACTTTGGTTTTCAACCAAAAAATATTCCATATATAAATAACATTGCTCTTGGTTTTGATTATGTTTCTGGAGATGATAGCTCAACCACCAACCTAGAAGGTTTCTCCAAATTTTTTGGAGCTAGGCATAAATTTCATGGCTTTTATGACTATGGACTTCATAAAAGCTTTATGAATCACAGTCATGATGGATTAAGAGAATTAAATGCAAAGACTTATCTCAACTTTTTATTTGGATCTAAACTACTAATTGCAGTTCATAGTTTTAAAAGTGGAGTTAATGATATAAACTATGGAAATGAAATAGATTTTATTATTAAAAGAAATATTTCAGACAACCTTTCTTTTGAATCTGGTTTAGCATTATACCAACCTGAACCAATGATAGGTCGAGACCAAGACCTTCTTTACTTTTCATACCTTGCTTTAACAGCAAGTTTTAAATGATCTCTTTTACCTTTTTCATGATATAAAACATTTCTTGAGCAATAATATAGCACGATTGATCATAAACTGATTCTTCTAAGTCTAAACCATCTGAAATTCTAGGATCCTGATAAGGGAGAAATATTCTTTTATCAGCCCCTCTAACAACTGGGCATTTTTTATCTGCGTCAGAACACGTCATTATTGCAAGAAACTTTCTTTTAGGGTTGCTCTTAGAGTCGTACATCTTTGAGAAAAACTTTTGCCCATCAGAGTTTTTAGAAGTTTTTAATAAATAGACCTGCTCTTTTTGACCTTTCTGATCAATACTAAAACCTGAACGTTCTAAAGCCTTTAAGGCATTTAGATTAAACGACGTTATCTCCATACCGCCTGAAAAAAACTTTATGTTTTTTAATTTGTAATATTGATAAGAAGCAATACTCCAACATTGGGCTAGTTGACTTCTTCGACTATTATGAGTACAAATAAAAATAATATTTGCCATGCTTTCATTAAGACAACCTTGTTTGATGTAATCTACTATATCTAATAACAATTTTTTTCTTTTATTCGGAATTTTATCAATGTCTAAAATTACTTTCTGAATATAGGTTTTAAGTTTTTTATTCATTTCTATAATTATTTTTTCAATAGTTTATAAAAGTAAAAACCAATTAATGCCCCTAAAAGTTGACCAACAAAAAAGTACAGTACAGAACTAGGTGCAATTCCTGTAAAAGAATTTGTAAATACTCTTGCTAATAAAACAGCAGGGTTTGCAAATGAGGTAGATGGTGTAAACCAATAACCCGCACATATAAAAAGGGCAACCCCTGTAGCAACTGCACTTTCGTCACTTTCTCTTATAAGTAATATGGTTGATATTAAGCCAAAAGTAGCAAGGGCCTCGCTAACAAGCATCTCCATTTCACCTCGATGATTATTTGAAATCTGGAAGATGCTGAGTCCAAACATATAATGAACGAGGATAACAGAAAATCCCGCCGCAATAAATTGAACTAATACATACTGGTAAAAGTCTTTTTTTCTTAATTCATTTTTTAAATAAAAAATATAACTAACTGCTGGATTAAAATGTGCCCCTGAAATAGGGGAAAGCATTTTAATTATTACAAACAGTATTGCTCCTGTCGCAATTGTATTACATAATAAAGCTAATGCGCTATTTCCATTGGAAAGGTTTTCAGCCATTATGCCCGATCCTACTACACAAGATGTTAAAAGAAAGGTTCCTATGAATTCAGAAAGATATTTTTTGACCATTTAATTTATTTCTGACCTGTTATTGTCTTAATCAAGCATAAATCTATTTTAAATAAATAAATTTTTTAGTTTGAGACATATTCTTGAAATTTAATTGATAAAAGTATAAACCTGCACTTACTTGCATCCCTAAGCTGTTTTTTCCATCCCAAGAGAGAGACTTATGGCCTTGTGAAAGAAACAATTTATTAATTTTTGTGACAAGATAGCCTTTAGAATTATAAATTATCAATTCTACATTCCCCTCTTTCGGCAAATAAAAATCTATGCTGGTTTTATTATTAAATGGATTTGGATATGCATCATTCAATGTAAACTTTTTGGTTTGAAAACCTTTGTTTAATTTTAACTCATTAGATAGGTTGTAAACTTCAAATGATAATTCTTTTTGATTATAGTCATGAAAAAGTGGGAAGGATGTCATTGTCAAACTTGTTTGATTTTGAATTTGTACTATCGGTCTAATATTAATCTCAAATTGATCTTTAGATTCTATCAAAATTGTATCATTTATATATCCAAACCAGTTGTTTTGATCTGATAATATAAAAACATATGGTTGATCATAATCGCTTTCATTAAAAACAGTAAAAGATAAATCTGTGTTTACATCATCAATGATAATTCCATCGGTATTGTCGTCATTTAATGAAAAATTTTTATAATTATCAAAGACAATACTAAAACCGTCTGGATGCAGGGAAGGGATTCTAAATGGTCTGTGAAGAGCATGGCCCGGTAATTTTAACTCCCAAACAAGTTGGTCATATTCATCAATTTCTAAAATAGTAGGTTCATTTGTTCCTGCTCCATCTCCCAAAGTATAAATTAGCTTGTTGTTATTAGGTAAAACAAATACACCCCCTCCCGCACTTCCAAATAGGTTTGGAGGAAAATTATACTCCCAAACTACATTACAAGTACTGTCTCCAATAACCTCAAGTTCAATGACTCTAGATATTCTATTTTCAATATTAAAAAGTTGATCGCTTAGATTACCATTATCAAAAAAGAGCAAATTACCATTATCCAGTATTTGAGCATGGTGCTGAAAACTAAATAGTAAATCAGTACAAATACTTTCATCACCCGTCTCCATATAAGGAGAAGGCAATCCCATATTCCATATTACATTACCTGAAGGATAACTAATTTTAGTTATTCTTGATAAATGTCTTGTTGACATATAAACATGATCATTTGTTTCGTCAAAAAAAATTGAATTTGAATGCATCCAATCATAAAACTGTCCTCCCCAATTAAAGGCTGCCCACCAGGTGAATCCATTATTATCATAATCTTCCATAGAGAAATGATCCCAAGCATTCCAGGTCCAAACAATTTCTTTTTCTTTATTCCACTCTGTTATTACATGTCCTCGCCACATGAACTCAAGTGTCGAATCATCTGCCGCATATCCCAAACTTCTGAATGCATCTGTCATATAATTATCCGATGGAATGAACCCCAATCTATCATCGAAAGTAAATCCCATAAAATTTCCATTTTTGAGTTCAATAATTTCATGGTCATCTACATGTGTATTTTCAGGATGCCAAATTGGATCGACATCAACATTAATTTTAACCCCCGTATACGCGGGCCAATTGGTTAAACTAAAACCATACAGTCGACCTAACGAATCAATCATACTTAGTTTAATTGCAAAACCATTATCATTCCATATTTCTTTTCCATTCTTATCAACTATAGCAGACCGCCATTCAGGAGACCAACCACCAAAACCAGTTAGTCCTGGTTGAATTAATTGCTCCTGGAAAATTTCCACATTAATTTGTTCTACAACAGATTGTTTAGTAAAGAAGATAGATGGCCCTATCCAATGTCCGGTATTTCCATCACCAAAAATAGACTTTACTCTCCAATAGTACCTTTTGTCCCAATCAATTTTGCTATCTAATAATAGGTAATTTCTCTCAATTATTGAATCAGTCAATGGGTTTTCAAATGCAATTAATGTATCTATTTCAAAGTAATAAGAAACAGCATCAGGTTGTTGATTCCACTCAAATGGGACATGTATATAATTCAACTCTTGATTTAATGCCGGCTTTAAAAGGTTGGCCAATGGTTGACAAAAAATTAAACTTAATACAACAATAACCAATTTATTTAAATTCATAGAAACTTAAAATATAAATTATTTGTTATATTTAGATTAGGAACGTAAAAAAACTTATCTTCTAAAGGTTTCTAATTGATTCATTAATTTATTTAATAAGATTTAAAATGTACTGGTAATCGATATTTTACTTTTATTGCTTTATTATTTATCATCGCCGGTTTATACTTGAATTCTCTAACAGCCTCAATAATAGCATCATCAAATTCGCCTCCTAAAGAATTGATGATTATTATACCATAAACATTCCCTTTTTCGTCAATATAATATTCAGCTAAACTTTTCCCATTTATTTTACTTGATATTTTATTTTTAGGATATTCAATTGATATTTTGCTTTTGATCTTAGGCTTAATGAATTTATTTTTGATTGGAACAGTTCCAATTTGACTACCTAAGGTTAGTCCTATAAACAAAAACAGAAGTAGAGTTTTTTTCATTTCATTCCTTTTATTAAACTTTGTGTATTTAAAGATGTTTAAAATTTTTTCAAATAAATTAGAATTATGTTAGAAAAGAATCAGTTTAGTATAATATTGTAATAGTTTTTTGTTAGTAATTTTTTAATGTTAGTCGTTTTTTTTACTAACAACCACCTAACAATTTTTATATAAGATTTACTTAAATATCCTTTAAGAACTTTGAATTATAAAAATAAACTTCTGGCTCTCCTTTTATTGATAAATTGTTTATTTTGTAACTTAATTTTACCTGAGGATCAAAAATTAATATTTGCAACTCACATTAAATTTTCCTGGGAACAAATTCCCTTAGCTTCAAAATATAATTTAAAAGCATCTAATAATAGTAACTTTGATTCCTTATTAGTTGACATTGTGGACAGTACTCTTACATATATTGATAAAAATAATTTTACTTGGGATCAAACTGTATACTGGAAAGTAATCGCTTTAGATAGTTTAGAAAATATCATACATGAAACTGAACCGAGAGTCTTCTATATTGGGGAGCAAAAATTCCCTTTATCAAGCGCCGATGTTCTTAATGAAAACAATCATCAAGGCCACTTAACGGTTTTTGGTGTATGGTGGAATTGGAATAGTGGTATTATAAATGAAAATGGAGATGAAATCTGGAATGATGGAAATCTAAATGTAATGGTCAGCCATGTAGATGAACATGGGCAAATGTATGGAGCACAAGATTTTCCAAATGACAATGCCTGGATAAGGGGTATTGAATTCGACTCCTACCATAATATAATTTGGGCGGAACCCAATGGAACAGCCCTTGATCCTCATGATCTGAGGCGATTGCCAAATGGAAATATTGTTGGGATGAGAAGAGTTGACCAGCTTGGACCTATTCCTATTGGTGGATGGACAGATTATTTGCAAAGCTTGGGATACGAGGCTGACGGAGAGACAAATGAAGTTTATTGGTTCGGTCAAGAACTTGTTATTTATGATATGGCAAACAACCAAGAACTTTGGACATGGAATCCCTTTGATCATTATACAACAAGCGATGTTGATTTGCATGGTGGAACTTGGTGGTGGCTACAGGGTTGGGGATATGACTGGCTTCATACAAATTCGATTTACTTCGATCAAACGCAAAGTGCCTTTTATGTTTCAAATAGACACATTTCAAGGATATCAAAAATAAAATACCCTTCTGGAGAAATTGATTGGATGATGGGACTACCAACTCCCTATATGGAAAGTGGGGATGTTCATCTGTGCAATGATTTACTTTTTAGTTTCCAGCACGAAGCTGAGACACTTCCCAACGGAAATATTTTATTTTATGATAATGGAAATTTAAGTGAGACGTTAATCGGTTTAGATAGCCTTACCAGAATATTTGAGATTTCAATTAATGAAGAGAATAATGATTGTGAAGTTGTTTGGGAGTATGTTCTCCCTAAACAATACTATGCAATCGGAATGGGTAGTGTTCAAGTACTTGAGAACGGAAATTATCAAATTACTTCGGGGAATCAATGTGGATCTATAATAGAAGTAACACCCAACCATGAAATTGTATGGAAAGCAAATTTGGGGCTATGGGATTGTCATAATGCTTTATACAGGGGCTTTAGGATTAAAACGCTGTATCCACAAACCTACAGCTTTATCGCAAAAAACTATGAATATATTGATCAAGATATGCCTGGAATTAATATTGAAGACAATGAAAATATACGTTTCAATTTATTTAATGAAAGTCCTAATAATTTGATTTTTTTATTCAATGCAGAAAGTCAAGAAGATCTTTTTTATGAAAATCAATTTGAAGTTGGAGCAGAGCAAACCATACTTGTCGAAATCCCTTCCGCTTCGCTTAACGATGGTATTAATTCAATTACTATAAATATTAAAACGCAGCCCTTCTATAAAGAACAAAAAACATTTACATACAATATATACAAAACTGAACCTTTAAGTATTAAAAAAGAGCAAGATAAAACAAGCTTTAAACCAATAAACGTTCCCAATCCTTTTAATTCTACTACAAAAATAAAATTTATTGTTGATAATGATCAATCTATAGCACTATCTATTTATAATTTAAATGGAAAAATAATTAAAAAAGATTATTTAGATTTGTTAAAAAGAGGACTAAATGAATATACTTGGAACGCAAAAGATAATTATGGGAAGGCTATACCAGGAGGAATATATTTTTATCAATTAAAATCATTTAAGAAGCAGGTTTTCGGGAAAATGATTTATCTTAAGTAGCTTATGCAACCTCAAAAACTTCAAGGCCTAAAACTCTTTGACGCCTATCATCAAATAGCAATACTTTGCTCTTTATTATTTATTGTATTATTACTAGTTATCTCAACCAGGTTAACACGAAAAGAGCAAAGTTTGGTTATTAAATATTTAATTGTTTTCACAATTGGCCAGGAAATTGCAGATTATTTGGGTCGTATCGATTTTAATGGTCTAACTTTGAAAAGAGATCTGCCATTACACTTATGTCATTATGGATTATATATGGGCTTATATTCATTGTATAAAAAGAATCAATTTTGCTTTGAGTTTACTTTTCTCATTGGAATTATTTCAGCCCTTTTAGCAATTTTCACGCCAGACATGAGCGATTATAATAATTGGACAAATTATATCACTTATTTTATTCATCATTCTTTAATTATTATATTCCCATTATGGAATATCTTTATTGATAAATTAACGTTGCGAAAATTTTCAATCGTTTACAGCTTTCTTTTTTCTGTGTTTATGATTTTACCTGTAGGGATAATTTGTTGGATAACAGGAGGGAATTACATGTATTTAAGATCAGCACCTAATGTTGATAATCCTCTTCTTTTTGGTGACTGGCCGTACTATATAATTAATTGTATTGTCATTGGCTTTATATTGATGTCATTTTCTTTCCTAATTTTTCATATAATTAAAAGGAGTCATGTTCTATTTAAAATAAAAATCATTTAAGTTTATAAATAAAAAGGGCGTCAAAAGTGAAAAGCGCCCTTTTTATTTTGTTCAGATTTAATAGTCTCTGAACTTTTTTGTTAGGTAAAACAAAATTTATTTCATAAAAACCATCCTTCCAGATAATTCTTGTTTATCAGAAAGAATTTTGTAGATATAAACACCTGAAGAGACATTAGATTCGTCATTGGCTTTTCCATTCCATGAAAAAATATTATAGCCAGAGTTAAGGTTCCCATGTTTTTTACTGTAAACTATTTTACCATTAATATTATAGATGGTCAGTTCAATATCCATTTGCTCGGAAATAGAAAAAGCTATCTTTGTCAAAGGATTGAAAGGATTTGGAAAGTTGCCATGCAACCGCATTTTGTTCGGAAAAAAATTATTTTGGTCTTGTTTCACAACATCAAGATATATGCTTTCAGAAAAGTCATATACCATGGTATAGTCACTATAATCTGGAAGTGGCGCTCCATTTGTGTTTTCCCATCCACCATATTCAGTTAATCCTTGTTGGCAATATATCGCTGAATTTGGATCTGATTGTGCTAAAGATGAATCCCATAAAACTAAGAAGAATGACTGCCCGGAGACCATGCCATCGGACTCTATCGTTTCGGGATCATCTCCATAAATTTGCATTACGATATATGCTAATCCATTGTTAAATTCCAAACGATTACCTCCAACACAGATAGTATCGCTTGGAAAAGTAGACCTATATGCCCCTATCCAATCTCCTGGCTCAGGACTCGCACCATTAAAGGTTGCTTGCCCATACATTAGGCCTGAAGAAGGAGATGCATTAAAGACAAATTGTGAAAAACAAAATGACCCTAATAAGCATAAAGATATGATTGTTTTTTTATATTTCATTGAGACTCCAATTTATTTTAATAACAACAGCTTTTGCTTATACGTTTTTGATTTTTGATTAACATTTAAAAAGTAAATACTGCTTACACAATTCTTTCCATCATCATTTTTTCCATCCCAGCTCATAATATGCATTCCATGGTCTAATACTTTATTATTAATTAAACTTTTTACTAACTCTCCTTTGAGATTAAAAATATTCATGCTAAGGCTTTGTTTATTATTAACAAAAATCTTGAATTTAATATCCATATTAAAGGGATTTGGGAAAGCTGGAAAAACAACAAATTTTTTTGGATTCAATTCTTGGTCGTTTTTCAAAATTTCTCGAGCATCAATCACTATTTCAAAGTTTTCAATACAATAAGTTCTATTTATCCCATCTGTAGCATAAACACCCCAAACACCTTCAAAGATATTCACCATATTAGATTCGAAAACAGTAACTAAATTATCATAGGAAATTTGATAATTATTTTGAGGGAGACTATCTAAAATAAGATTGATTTCATCATTTTCTAAGAACACGACATATTTCAATGTATCATCTACATCTAAACTGAGGTCCCAGTTAAATGATAGATTATATGTGTATTGATTTACACTGTTAATTAAAACTGTTTCACCATTTTCTGGCGAAATAAGTGAAAATTCCGTTGGGGTATCATTTTGTGCCTCAACACTTATTTCTATTGTATCTACATCTACTAATGAACCATCTGAAATTTCAATTGGAACATAAAGTAGACCAAAATAGTTTGTTTGTGGAAAAATTGTATCTCCAATTACAGAATAAGAGTCTCCAGGATTAATTATAAGTGAACACTCATCCATATCGACATCAATATAGTCAATAGAATCAATAAAAAGGGTATAAAAGCTATCCTCAGGAATAGAGATTTCAGGAACCGAATTTATCTGTGGAGCATCATTTACAGGCTCAATTATAAAATAAATTAGAGTTGTATCAGCACCACCTAACCCATCATTTGCCCATACTAACAAGCTAATTGAAGAGTCTAGAGTGGTGTAGTAATTTTCAATTAGAGTTCCGACCATTAGTTCAAAAGTTTCATTTATGAAATTTGCTTCGATAGGACTATCAGCATCTTGAGACTCAGCAAAAAAACTTATTTGAGAAGAGGCCTGTTCTTGATCAACAATAAATGAGGATAAATCAAAAAGGTTAGAATCACTATCTTCTAAAATAGAAAAGCTAATTGCATTATCGTCAAACCAAACTGGAGGGGTATTGTTTCCACAAATGGTAACATAATTAGATTCTATCATTTCACTGCTAGATTCCCCATCAAAGACTTGAACAGATGCAGACCAAATCTCTTCACAAGTTGTTTCTGAGGGAAGTATAAAACTCATATTATCAAAAGACTCTTGATAGATATTATTTTTATGCCACTGAATTGTTGTAGACAAATCAGTTCCACTTTCTATGTCAAATACTTCAAAGGATACAAAGAGAGTATCGTCTTGATTAGGAATTGATGGATAGATTGCAAGATTTAGGACTTCTGGTGAATCATTAATTGGTAAAACCGTCACAAGTGATTCAAAGTTTGACCCTAAGCCATTTTCTTGTCCATCATTGGGTTGAATATTAACAGACAGCACTCCAAAATAGTTTGGATAAGGAAATAGTGTATCGTTGGAAAAAAAGTAATGATCCCCTTCATTAATTAGAATTGAAAAAGAATCATCCCCATCAACATCATAAATATTGAAATTTGATGATTCTAAAATAATTGCCTCATCCTCATTAACATTAATTTCTAGAGCCTGAGAAATAATATCTGGTGGATCATTAACAGGTAAAATATTTATTGCCGCAACAAATATTTCACTAGATGAAAATCCATCATTAAGTTGAAAATTAACATTAATTTCCCCTGAAAAATTTGTATCAGGCGCAACAGTGTTGCTAGAGTATGTATAATTATTTCCAGTAAGAACTATTACTTCTAAGTAATCATCAGAAATACCATCTTCATCCAAAAACTCAAAATCAATTAAATTAAATGTATATTCTGTGTCTTCATAAAACTCCGTAACTAAACAACCTAAAATGATAGGGTCAGAATTATTAACAACAAAATTAAATTCAATAAAAGGATCGTCAAACCCATTTATGGGCGTGAAATTAGAGCTCTGCCATCCCTCATGGACAATTATATTTCCATTTTCATCTGTTTGGTCAATAATCAAATCTAAACTTGAATCCCATAATTTAAGAATAAACCCTTCTCCAGCATTAATTCCCTCATCTATGTCTGTTGTGGTTGGATCATCCCCAAAGATAACAAAATTACTTAACCCAACCCCAAAAAAAACATTCCCATAGGCGGGTATATAGACCAATTGAGCAGCACCAGCACAATTACCCTCTAAATCAAATGCAGCAATCCAATCATCTGAAGAAGCTGAAGATCCATTTATCAGAGGAGTTCCTTGAATAATACCACCAGTATTAGTAGAAATAAATTGAAACGCATTAGGCTGGGCTTTGATTAAGCCAAAGAGACATATAGTTGTTATTAGATAATTTCTCAAAAATTATATCCTATCAGTAAAGTACAAATGGATTCTTTACAGAATCCATTTGTAATCTAACTCCTTTTAAAAACTTATTTCATTAGAATCAGTTTTTTGACCGATTGAAAACTAGATGTTCTCATTTGATAAAAGTACATTCCTGCAGAAACTGGTTCACCATAATCATTAGTTCCATTCCAAGTAATGGAATACCTCCCAGGTTGTGCATTAGAGTTTAATAATGTTTTTACTTTTCTACCGACAACGTCAAAAATTTGAATGGAGACAAAGTCATTTTCAGAAACATCATACCTTATCGCCGTGTTGGGGTTAAATGGATTTGGGTAATTCTGATGTAATTCAAAAACCTCTGGTAAACTTGCTAATTCAAGAGCTGATAGGTAAGCGCCTGCATCTATTGTAAAAGTAAATGGACCATTCAAAGATGCCGTAGTGTCAATTCCATCTGATGCACGAACATTCCAAGTTATTTCAAAGTAACTCAAGCCCGGATTTGTGAGCATCAAGGTATTAAGTTCTTCAATTACATCTGAGAAAGAGATAGTAAAAGTATTGTCCTCAGTACTTTGTGGAATAAACGAGATTTGACCAACATTTGTTTCATGCTCAATTAAGTAAATGATAGTTCTTCCATCATCAGTCGAACTTTCCCAAGTTACTTCCTGAGTACCTGTTAACGAAGTTTGCTCATCAATTATAATTGTTGACCCATCTTCAGGGGTTAACAATGAAAATTCAGAGGGAGGTACATTTATACCATTAATAATTGTTAAAGCAAATGGACCGTTTTCAGCAAATGTTGAATCTTGTCCATCATGAGCAGTTACAGTCCATGTATAATCAAAAGAGTCAATCTCTGCTTCAAGAAAAGCATCATAAACTGCTTGATGCTCTATCTGCATTTCTCCTTCTCCATTGTTGAGACTATCGACATAACTTATTAAAGTATCATTTTGTGCATCAAACAACCACCAAGTATAAGTTACGTTCTCCTCATCCCAATCGATGGATTCTGTCCATAATATTGGGGTGAAAGCTGAAAGATTTTCATTAGTAATCGTTAACATGGTTCCTGATTCAGGAGAAATTAGATCAAAATTGTTTGGTGCCGTATTTTCCTTGAATATTTTTATATCAAAATAATAAGATGAATTTGCATAATAACCATCGCTATCATAAGCAAAAACATCCCACTCTGCATATAAAGTATCCACTCCCATCGTATCTAAAAGAGTATACAAGTCTTGATAGGTTATAGAATAAGAAGTATCAGATAGCCCTTCAGCACTCAGGTATACATCATTTTCTTCATAATAATAGGTCATCCCTAATACCCAATCGTAAAGAATGTCATCTCCATCAGGATCAAAAGATTGAGTCCATGAAAAATTTAAAACATCATTAATATTGCTTGATCCCACTGCGATTTCTGAATAGTCTTCAGGAAGCAGTAATTCAATACTTGAGGGACCAAAGTTTTCTCTTATGAAAACAGCCGAAAATGGACCATTTGATGCATACGTTGTATCTACACCATCCGTTGCATATACGTCCCATCTAGCATTGAGAGTGTCTGCAGCCAAATCTGCAAGAATTTGATAAATTGTTTGGTATTCAATATCTAGTTGTGTATCTGATAATGAAGAGAATTCTCCAATAAATAATCCATCAGACTCATCATATAGCTCCCAAGAATATGAAACTACATCATTATCCGGATCAACTGATTCAGACCAAGAAACAGTAAGCATTTGATCTAAATTTGTTTCAGTAACTATAACCTGTGATCCATCAGCAGGTCCAACCAAATCAAAGTTACAAGGCCTATTATTGGTTTCTGAAAAGGTAATAACAATTTCGCCAGATGAGAACTCGGGCAATGGAGCACCATTTGTATTTGTCCAAGTCGCAACTGGACAAAGGTCACTTAAAATATGCCCTGTTAGTGGATCATAAAAACTAAGGTATATTTCCTCACCCTCAATTAATCCATCAATTTCTTCAGTCTCAGGATCATCTCCATATACCTGCATTACAAAGTAGGAGACTCCTTCTTGGTTAAGAACTTGCGCTTGCCCTGCTAGAACTCCGCCTGTACCAACAGATCCAAAAGCAGATAAAAAGCTATTCGATGAAACGTTTAAACCATTAACCTGAATACTTCCAACAATCAATGCTGATGATGGAGTCGGCTCTACACCTCCAAAAGGAGCTGGAATAACGATAATTCTACTTGGATCACTCAAATCTGGTAATGGTGACCCATTCGTATTAGTCCAAATAAATGTTTCCTGACTAAATTCATAACTGCCATTTGAAGCATCATAAAAAACCAAGTAAAATTCTTCGTTATCTACCATGCCATCAATTTCTTCAGTTTCAGGGTCATCTCCATATATTTGAAAATTAAAATAATTTAAACCCTCATTTTCTATAATTTTCCCTGCACCGTAAGCAACTGTATCATTATTTATGGAAACTGCCGCCATCCAGTCATTTTGCTCTACAACATCATTAAACTGTACTATTTGCCCAAGTGCTTGAGCAGAAGCTGGGGTTTCATAAATCTCAAATGGGATAGGGAACGCAATAATTTGTTCAGGATCACTATATCCTTCTAAAGGTGCTCCGTTGGTATTTGTCCAGACTTCAAAGTCCTCAATGATTTCAAAGTTGTTTTTAGAGGCATCATAAACACCCAAATTAAAGAGTTCTCCTTCAAGCAACCCATCTTTTTCAAGAGTAGCAGGATCATCTCCATATACTTGGATATTAATATAACTCATATCGTTATACTCAACAAAGTTAGAGACACCGTATATTTCCACAGAAACACACTCCTCTTGTTCATTAATGCCATCAAAATCTGGATCTTCACAATCTATTTCAACAAGTTGATATGCCGCGACAATATCACTTTGCTCACCATACTCACCATTAATAGTAACTTTCCCTAATACTTGGGCAGATAAGGGCGTGGGCTCAAAACCGGGATCAAAACTAAGAAAGGGGTGAGGAAAAACAAATATAAAATCAGAGTCAGATATACCAGAAATAGGAGCGCCATTTGTGTTTTCCCAAGTTCTATAAACTTGAGATTCTAAATATTGGCCTTCTGAAACATCATATAGATGAAAAGTGAAGGATTCTCCTTCAAACATTCCATCTTTTTCAGGAGTAGAGGGATCATCTCCATAAATTTGTAGATTAATAAAACTCAATGTATCATATACGGTAACATGACCTGCCCCTACACAATTTCCTTCAGAATCTATTGCCGCAATCCAATCCTGAGGATCTGCTGATTCTCCAAATAAGGAAATCTGACCCAATGCCAAACCAGAAGTTGGTGTTGCCGTAAATAAAAAAGGAACAGGAAACGATATAATATTATTTGGATCATCTAAGTCTGTAAGAGGTGCGCCGTTAGTATTCATCCATACATAGTCACTTTCGCCAGCTAAAAGCTTTTTTTCAGATGCGTCATATAAGTGAAGAGTAAACTTTTCTCCTTCAAACATACCATCTTTTTCAGGAGTAGATGGGTCGTCTCCATAAATTTGTAGATTAATATACGATTCATTTTCATGAATAGATATTTCCGAGGCTCCAACTACCCTTCCTTCCTGATCTTTAGCAACAATATAATCCTCCGCACCGGCAGGTTCACCATAGACTCTAATTTTAGAAACTGCCATTGCAGAAGTGGGGGTTACTGTAGGATGAAACGCGTTCACTGAATAAAAACTTACCGAGCCACTTACTTCATTAGAAACCGCCAAAACATTCACGTCTAAAGTTTCTGTTTTAGATATGAAAACAATGCTTTCTGGAGCAATATCTCCATCGGCACCAGGATGAAACATTAAATATTCAGGATCGTATGGGTCCGTTATGTTATAAACTAAGAAACCACTCGATCTCTCTAAACCAATAAAGGCATAGGCCTGACCATCAATATATGAGATTTCAACAGCCTCAGGTTCTGGACCCTTGTCATCACTTCTACTATCAAAAGAATATACAATTCCGGGATAATCTGGATAAAAGTCTTTAAGTATCATTTCAATTTGGTTGCCGCTATCCCATATTAAATGACCATTTTCATCCCATATAGAAAATGATCTGGCTCCATAGGAATAAATAACGTCATGGTCACCATCGCCATCTATGTCACCTTGAGACAACGTTGTTTTAAGCCGACCAAGATTTTGATCCTCTTGAAGATAACTAGCAGATGGAAATATTTCTGGATCCAAGGTTAAGTCCTTAACTCTTGTTTCTTCGCTGTATCCATCATAATCCCTAGCGTCTCCCTCATTGGCAGTTACAATGTAAGAAAGGCCATTAACTTCATAAGCCTTGATTGCATCGGGTTGATACATTCCTAAAGTCGGTTGAGGCGCAATATTTATAAATCCATCATTTTTATCAGTTGGATCATAACCATTACCTGGCAAGCTATGATCTTTGTAGCCAAGTGAAACAATATCTATCACTTGATTAGAGAAGAGATCAACAATAGCAAAAGCATTATTCTCTTGTAGTGCTATATATGCCTTTGATCCATTTTCTGTTATGGCAACATATTCTGGTTCTAAATCTTGACTAACCGACGCCGTTCCAAATTCTGGTCCAATTTTATAAATAGAGACTGTTCCACTAACTTCATTAGATACAGCAAGTAGATCCTGATTCGTTGGACTTTCACTTGCAGAAATAAAAACAATGCTCTCCGGAGCTATATCCCCTGTCGCACCTGGATTATAGGTTATAAACTCAGGGCTGGTTGGATTTGAAACATCATAAACCATAAATCCACTTGCCCTTTCTAGCCCTACAAAGGCATATGTTTTAGATCCTATCTGACCAATTTCAACCGCTTCAGGCTCTGGACCCTTGTCATCACTTCTACTATCAAAAGAATACTGAACACCTGAATGATCATTGTAAAAGTCTACTAAGATAGTTTCAATTTGATTTCCACTATCCCAAACCAAGTTTCCAGCTTCATCCCAAATTGAAAAAGATCGAGCACCATAGGAATAAATAACGTCATGGTCCCCATCTCCATCAATGTCCCCATTTGCAGTTGTTGTTTTTAGTCTCCCAAGATTTGCTTCGTCTTGCAATGTACTGGCATTTGGAAAAGCAACTGGATCTAATGTAAGATCTTTTACTCTTGTTTCTTCGCTGTATCCATCATAATCCCTAGCATCTCCTTCATTAGCAGAAAACAAGTATGTCTGTCCATTGATTGAATAAGCTTTAATTGCATCTGGCTGATACATTCCAAGAGTAGGGTGATTAACAATATTAATCTGATTATCTTTATCACTTGCATCAAATTCATTTCCATAAAGGCTATGATTTTTTAGACCAAAAGATTTTATATTTTCAATATTGGCTGTCTGAAGATCAACAATAGCCAGTGCATTGTTTTCTTGAAAAGCAACATACGCTTTATTTCCATCAGGTGATATTGCAATGTATTCAGGCTCTAGGTCTTTACTTGGTAATGCAGAGCCAGCAATCGTGCCTACAGAACCTGTAGCAATATGGGCTCCTAAGTGAGTCCATGTATTTTGATCAAGAACTTCCCACTCTGAATTTTCAACTGAAGAGCCAGATGAACCAGACCAGTCAATATTCCCTGATGTAACAGAAGATTTTCTTTTTAGTGTATGATCTTTTGTTCCGTTTGTAGTTCCTGCAACATCCCATCCAGAGCCTGGATCATCTCCAAAGTCTCCAATTTTATCAATAATTGTGTAAGTATCAGCTGTCGCACCTGCCAATGTTAACGCAAAAAAATCGTCTCCATTGCTTAAATAGGTAAAAGTTTGATCTGCCTCATCCAATATAGAAGCATCAGCGCTTGGATGAGCAATTATATAAACATCTCCGTTCTCAAGAACTGTTCCTGATGCAAAAGAAATATTATCAGGATAGTCAAACTCATCAATAGCATTACAACCATTATTACAACTGGAAACAGAGTAATTGGTTAAATCAACCGCAGACCCTGTTCCGTTAAAAATTTCCAAATACTTATGATTTGATGAACCTTCAGCATATTCAGAGAAAAATAAACCTGAAGCTGCAACATTTATATCAGGTCCTTTCCCAAAAATTCTAACTCCATTAGCTTTAAGGGTTTCAACTTGACTATCATATGAAGTAAAGTCAATTGTTGTTGAATTTGTGCCAGGAACACCGTTGTCTATATCAATAATACTAACAGATCCTAGAGGATCAATTAAATAGTCATCAGAAGGCTCTCCTTCATTAGCTGTTACAACTTTTCCCCCATTAGGCGAAAACTGTAAATTATCAGGTAACACCCCTACTTCTACGTTTTGAATATGAAGACCTGTTTCTCCATCATAAAAAACCACATACCCATTATCATTAATTTCGCTTGAAGCAACCGCTATCGCAACCAACCCGTTATGAACAGCAACACAATTTGCAGTTCCTCCTGGTACTTGATTTTCTATATCTATTTCATAAGAGACAACAGGCGTAGCTGGTTGTGTCAGATTTAATGCAACGATTTGATTAGCATTAGCATTTACAAAAAATAAATGCTTTAACTGGGAATCATAAGCGATTATTTCTGCTGCACTCTCATCAAAAATACCAGTTTCATAGGTTGATAAATGATCAATAGAGAAACTCTCACCAACACCTCCAAAAATTCGAACATTTTCATTAATTAACTGTTCTTTCATGCCGTCAAATTCATTAAAATTAATTATAGTTGCGGTTGGTGAAGGATTTCCCCCAATAATTTCTATCACACTGACCGTCCCTTCAGGGTCAATTGAATAGTCAGATGAAGGTTCGCCCTCGTCTGCAGTTATAACCTTTGAACCATCATATGAAAATTGAAGATTGTCTGGTAAAACTCCTACTTCAACTGTACTTATATGAGCGCCATTTTCTGCATTATAGAAGACAACTGAGCCATTCTCATCAACCATCTCCGATGCAACGGCGACTGCAACCAAACCACTATATACAGCGACACAGTTGGCAATACCACCTGGAATTTGGAAATCTACATCAATTGTGTATTTTTCGATTGGAAAATGAGGATTGCTTATATCCAGAGAAACCACCTGATTAGCATGGGAATTTATAAAAAAAACAAGACCCGTTTCTTTATCATAAGACACAATTTCAGCAGCACTTTCATCAAATATTCCCGTATTGTAGGTTCCTAGGTGATCTACAAATACAGCTTGTGCTTTTAAAACCATGAATTGAAAGAGTGCTACTATTATTAAATTGACAACGGATTTCATTTTTTTCTCCGAAAAATTTTCTTTGTTGTTAAAGATCTCATTATTTTAGAAAGAAAAGGCGGTCGATACTTTAATCTAACCGCCTAATCTTACATTCCAATTAAAATGCTTATCCTATTTGATAAACATTACTTTGCTTACGCTATTAAACCCTGAAGCATTCATTTGAATAAAGTAAGTGCCCGAGGAAACAGGTTTTCCTATATTATTGACACCTGTCCATGTAATAGAGTATTTTCCTGCAGTTTGATTTTCAGAAACCAGCTCATTCACCATACGTCCACTAAGGTCATATATTTTTATGCTCACAAATCCTTCACTCGGAATATTATAACTAAATGAGGTTGAAGGATTAAATGGATTTGGATAAGGCGCTAACAGCGCATATGAACTTGGAGTAACTTCGTCAACATTAACTGAAGTAGTTTGTACTGTATTTGAAGCAAAGACTATACTACCAACTATATCTCCATTTAAGTCGAGAATTAGTTCCTCACCCTCAATAGCGCCATCTACTTTGACAGTTGTTGGGTCATCACCATATACAGCAGAGGTAATTAGCCACTTTTGTTCATGAATTTTCATTGAACCTACTAGCAATCCACTTTTTGTCTTTACTTTTACGCGAGTATTTGTATCAAATGATTGCTCTTTCCCGTTTATCGAACCGTTTAAGAACATATATACAGGCGTTGCATTAAGCTCTTTGTCTCTGTGATCTTTTATCGGTTTAGAATGTGTACTTTGGTTAGAAGCTATTCTTGCTGTTCCTGCAGGATAAGAAAAATCAACTGGTGCATTTACTTTCACCCAATATCCAAGACCATTTTCCATTACATCTAGAGTATTCAAAAATGGAAGTTGATTGGGATCATATAAAAGAGCACCACCATCAAAACCACTAACGTATTCTAAAGTCCCACTGCTAATTAATGAAGCAAAAGCATCTTGTGGTGCATGGCTCATATCAGGCTCATAGGCTATTAAATTCCAACCTGCATTTAGTGAATACGTCAAATTAAGATCACTTCCTGCATTCATAATATTTTCTGACACCTGCATTTTAGCATAGTATGCTTGACCAGGAATCATTTCTGTTAATGTAGCAAAGGCATCACCAGGTTGAAAGTAACCACTTGGGCTTGATATGTAGAGAACTTCATGCAACGCTCCACCAAATATTTCTGAAGGCAAAGAGAGATTCGGATCAATATCTAGGGAGATTAAGTTCCAACCACTATTTAGCTCGACAATATCCTCTGTCCCAATAGGATCGGTACCTAATACCCCTTGTTCATCTAGCCAAGACCACCCTTTCAACCAATTATGAGTTCCAAAAGCTCCTCTGTAACTGTACTGCTCAAAGAAACCATCCTCGGTAAAAGGAACATACTCAGAAGTTCTATAAGCGCTACTTCCATCTGAAGGTCTTGGATCAACGAGATCAACAGTGTTTGACCTTACTTGAGGATCATCTGTGTCCGCTGTAAAACTTGCTGCTGTACCTCCAAAAGTATTGGTTGTGTTTGCTATAATATTTTGAGATGACCAATAAATAAAATCAGGAAATAAACCTGCTGTGGCACTAAGGTCCTGTGTCACAAGTTCTGTTCCATTGTCTGAATTATCAAAACCATCAGTTCCACCATCCACCATTAGATAGTTTACAAAAACACCACCGCAACCTTCTCTAGCTTTTACCAGATCACCACCATCTGTGCCACCTGGCCCTAAAATTGTAACATTTGACATTAAAGGATGAGTTCTTGGTTGGCTATCAAAGTCACCGTTGGTTTTACTATCCATTTCATGACCTCTATCAGAACCCGCATCCATCTTAATAAATAAGTTTTGAACACGACCTTGATATCCTGCGTCTATATCATACGCATCATCACCAACATTAACTACGGATAAATTGCGAAGATCGACGGTTCCTCCGAACATTTCAAAACCATCATCTTTGTTGAGAGCAACTTCGCAAAATTCTACAGTTGTTCCTCTACCAACACCAGCTAAAGTAACGCCATTAATTTCATTATCTGGTGCAATTGCGGATCCACCATTCCAAACACGAACATAGCGAAGCACACCAGAGTTATCATCTGGATCTGTTCCACCATAAGGAACACCAATTAATCCCTCTACGTTTGCTTCTCCACCTGAATTTGCAATTGGAGCTCTACCATTAATAATTAACCCCCCCCAAAGACCTTTACCGTCTCCATAATTAGCATCACCAGGGCTAAGCTCAGATCTAAACGTAATCGGATAATTTACAGTTCCTTCGGCAAATATTTTTCCACCTCTTTCAACTACAACACATGGTGCTGGGTTATCAGCATTATAATTTGCATCATAACGACCATAAATAGTTACTCCAGCATCAATATGAAGTTCTGCACCATCTTTAACAAAGAGCTGTTCATAGAGAAAGTACGACCCTCCGTAGGTAAGATGAAGATCATTAACTAAATCACCACCCAAAGCAACAACCTCCTCTTGTTGTTCATATAGAATGCCCTGTTCAGATAACCATGACCATCCCTCTAGCCAATTTTGATTACCAAAAGCACCTTTATGAGTAGGTGTGTCAAACCATGAATAAAATAAGGAATCTTCAGTTCCGAAGGCATAATATGGAATAGGGTCGACCGAGCTGTAAGCAGCTGATCCTGCAGAAGGTGTTAAATCAACCATTTCTGGCATACCATTTGCATCAACTTGGATATCAAGTCCAGCATCACCCGCTTCATAATTTCCTGACCATGTTTCATCTGTTTCATCAAAATCATCCCAAGGAACACCAGCAATATTATTCATAATATTATTGGCCGAAAAGTAAAGGAAATCAGGATGCCCAGCTGCTTCTGCTACTAACCAGTCTTGAGTGACCACTTCTGTTCCATTATCGTCATTTCTAACACCATCGTTCCCACCATGAATAATATAATTCGAAAAAGTTCCTCCTGTCCCTTCTCTTAGGCGAAGCATATCCTCACCACCTGCAGAACTCATTACTGTAACATTAAAGAAAGAAGGGTGAGATCGTGGCTGACTATCAAAATCACCATCGGTCTTATTATCCATTTCATGGGCTTTATCACTATCGTCTGCTCTAACAACGACTAAATATTGACCTCTCCCTTGATATCCGTTATCAGTGTCAAATGCATCATCACCTACAGCAACAACGACACAATGATGTAAGTCAACGGTACCACCAAACATTTCAAAACCATCATCTGCATTTAATGCGACTTCACAAAATGATACTGTCGTACCATTTCCAACGCCAGCTAAAGTAATACCATTAATCTCATTATCAGGTGCAATAGCAGAACCACCATTCCAGACTCTTACGTAGCGTAGAACACCTGAATTGTCAGCAGGGTCAGTTCCACCATATGGAACTCCTGTTAATCCCTCTACATTGGCTTCCCCACCGGAATTAGAGATTGGAGCACGGCCATTAATAATTAAGCCTCCCCATAATCCTCTACCGTTTCCATAATTTGCATCGCCTGGAAATAATTCAGATCTCATTGTGATTGGGTTGTCACGAGTCCCCTCTGCCATGATTTTACCACCTCGCTCTACTACTAAACATGGAGCAGG
>CEOF01213123.1_pt1 | contig 24713 bp, 24 predicted proteins | sample 361311 | NCBI WGS metagenome assembly CEOF01 (sample SAMEA2619667, study PRJEB7988) | marine metagenome | biome: marine biome (ENVO:00000447); feature: surface water layer (ENVO:00002042); material: "saline water (ENVO:00002010), including plankton (ENVO:xxxxxxxx)" | depth 5 m
ATCCAACCCCTTTTCTAGTCTAGTTAGAAGGGATTTTTAAAAAACTTGTAATTGAGATGAGAACTTTTTTAAATATATTATATGTTTCAATATTAATTACGGCTTGCCAAAAGGAATTGCCCCCTAATATAATTTTAATTATGGCTGATGACCAAGGATGGGGCGATGTAGGTTATAACGGACACCCACATTTGAAGACACCTCATCTAGATGCCATGGCGCAAAACGGTGCTGTTTTTAATCGTTTCTATTCAGCAGGTTCTGTTTGTTCTCCCACACGAGCGAGTGTAATGACCGGTAGACATCCCGCCAGGATGGGTATTTGCAATGCCAACTGTGGACATATTCGAGCTCAAGAAATCACTTTAGCTGAGATGGTCAAAGAAAAAGGCTACCGCACCGGGCATTTTGGTAAATGGCATTTGGGAACTCTTACACGAGACATTCTCGATGCCAACCGAGGCGGTAAAAAAGAAAATGACATTCACTATGCGCCGCCCTGGGATCATGGTTTTGATGTCAGTTTCGTAACCGAATCAAAAGTACCCACATGGGATCCCATGATAACACCACCTAATTCGGCAGAGGATGTTAAAGCAACTCTGTCTGAGGGAGCCCCTTTTGGAACATATTATTGGAAAGGAGCAGGACAACCAGTTACCAAAAATATCAGTGGTGATGACTCTAGGGTAATCATGGACCGGGTGATACCTTTTATCGAAGAATCTGTTGCTCAAAACCAACCCTTTTTATCTATCATTTGGTTTCATGCTCCCCATTTACCAGTATTGACGGGAGATCAATATAAATCTGTTTATGCGGATCTAAGTGAAGACAAACAAAATTATTATGGGGTTATATCTGCCCTTGACGAGCAGGTGGGGCGCTTAAGGAACCATCTAAAAAGTTTGGGGCTTGCCCACAATACATTGATCTTTTATACTTCGGATAATGGCCCTGAAACATCCAAAGAGGTAAGTGGCCAAAACATCCCCCATGGAAGGGCTCAAGGCATCACTAAAGGCTTAAGGGGTAGAAAAAGAAGTTTATTAGAGGGAGGGATCAGGGTTCCTGGAATCGTCGAATGGCCAGCTAAAATTCCTTCGGGAACCAGAGTTGAAGTTCCCTGCTTTACATCTGATTACTTTCCGACAATTGCTCACATTTTAGGGATTGATACAAAAAAATATCAAAGACCATATGACGGAGAGAATCTAATGCCTTATTGGAACAAAAAAAAACAAAAAAGAAGGAAACCCTTAGCTTTTCAATACAATAATCAATTTGCATTAATTGACAATGACATTAAATTATATAATATTTATCAAACTGGATCACAACTTTTTGACTTGGGAAAAGACGCTGGAGAGGAAAACGACTTGTCAAGTTTGCAACCAGAAAGATTGAAGGCATTACAAAGCCTTTACAGAGATTGGAATTTATCAGTTCAAAACAGTGATGCTGGAGGGGATTATTAATTTTGCCCTAAATCTACCCAACCTTGTATAACAAACAAAAAATAAGACCTATCTAATTATTTGGAGAAAAAAGATGAAAACACTAGAGGGTCATAATCAGAAAGTTAAATGATACACAAAGGAGATTTTTGTAACGATTTTTCTTATATTTATTCGGGAATCGAATGAATCTAGGGGAAGAATTTTTTTTCAACTTTTATTTTTACAATAGCTCAAGTTTTATGTAACACTGTTTTAAATAATGAGGAAGTATTTAATTTTAGTTCTTATTGTACAAACACTCGTTTGCTGCAGTCCAAGTAATAAGTCAAATTTTTATCAAATAACTAGTATTGATTTAAAAGATAAAATCAAGGGTGCATGGGCAGCACAAACCATTGGAGTTACTTACGGTGGCCCAACTGAGTTTAGATACTTAAAAAGAATTATCCCAGATTCCATTGATATTAAATGGACTGATTCTACATTAATAAATATGATGAAATTTGCCCCGGGTCTTTATGACGATATATATATGGATTTAACTTTTGTTGATGTGCTTGAAAAAGAGGGTATGGATGCTCCTGCGTCATCGCATCTTAAAGCTTTTTCAGAAGCTAAGTTTTCTCTATGGCATGCTAACCAACAAGCGCGATACAACTATTTAAATGGAATATTGCCACCAGATTCTGGTCATTGGATAAATAATCCTCATGCTGATGATATTGATTTTCAAATTGAAGCAGATTTTGCAGGTATAATGAATCCAGGAATGCCTAATTCTGCTCTCCAAGTCTGCGATATAGTTGGACATACGATGAACTACGGCGACGGTTATTATGGAGGAGTATTTGTAGCCGGGATGTATAGTTTTGCTTTTTTCGAAGAAGAGATCGAGGATGTAGTTAAAAAAGCGCTAACAATGATCCCCAAAGAAAGTAACTTTTATAAAACTATAAATGACGTAATTAGTTGGCATGAAAAATATCCTAATGATTGGAAAAAAAATTGGCAGCTGATCGAAGAAAAATGGGGTAATGATATTGGTTGTCCAGACGGAGCTTTTAGAGATTTCAATATAGACGCAAAAATAAATTCTGCGTATGTAGCTCTGGGACTGCTTTACGGTGATGAAGATTTTGGGAAAACACTTGAGATATCCACTAGGTCAGGTCAAGATTCTGATTGCAACCCTGCTACTGCAATGGGTATTTTGGCAACTAAAATGGGATTTAAAAAAATCCCTAAGTTCTGGTTAATGGGATTGAAAGAAATAGAGGATATGAACTTTAAGTATACAAAGATGTCATTAAAAAAAGTTTATAATATAAGTTTTAACCATGCCAAAAGAATGATCATAAAAAATGGTGGAACTTATGAAGATGATATTTTTAGAATTAAAAAAGAGACCCCTAATATTGCTCCATTGGAAGTCAGTTTTCCTGGATATAAATTACATCAGGATTTAAAATTAAACAGAAAAATTACATCAAAAAATGATCAACTATATACAATTAATTTTGAAGGGGTTGGAGTAGTTCTTAAAGGAGCAGCACGAAATATTGATAATGAAATTGATAAAAAATACGCACTATTGGAACAATCTGAAACTCTAAATAATTTCAGTTTTAACGTTGAATTTAAAATAGACGGCCAACTAATCAAAAAAATGAACCTTCCAATATATTTTATTGAAAGGGCGCATGAGCTCTTTTTTAAATACGAACTGGAAGATAAAGATCATGTTCTAGAAATTAGAGTTTTAAATCCAAATCCAAATGCATATTTAAAAATAGAAAGCCTCTTTTCTTATAAAAAATTCATACAAAATTAAAATGACTTTTAAATCTTAGGTTATTTCGATGATATCAATGAATAGGTCATAACATCGGTTTAAAGAGTCCCTGCTCTTGAGCCATATAATGCAAAAAAAGCTGAAATAAATAATAAAACTAAAATTGGTATCGGAGGACCACCACCCATATAAAGATGATTATATAAAGCTATTAGTAAACCAAATCCAACAAGAACAGAATGTCCCATAAGTACTCTTCTCGCAGACTCCAAATCACTAATAATTCTAATTACTAAAAGCATTGCCCCAATTCCAATATTGAATGAACCAACAACATCTGCAGTACCTGCAAATAATTGTATCGTCTGATCATTTAATTCCCCTTTAAAATAAGGTTCAAGCATTCCCCTTGGGTCAGAAAGAACCCCTGCTACAAGACTACCACCAATAAAAATGTGGATTATACCATTTATTGTGAAAATTAATTTGGTTTTCATTTTAATTGATTTTATGATCAATAAGCTACAATATAGAAAACTCTTAATATCTGTAATCCGTGCTTTTCCACGTTAACTCAATGAAGAATATATACTGATGATTTAGGTAGCATTTTTAGATTATTCAAGTATCAGCATATTGTAACTATTTTACCCAAATTATTAATCAACTTTTCTTTAAAGGCTAAGGGCTTTATAATAGAAATAACTAAATCACAGGGGAATTTTATATATTGAAAATGTGGGAGAATGATAGAGATGGCATATAGTTGTTCGGTGCTAAATAATATCGAGCTAAGAATAATAGGAAATTTAGTAATGATATCTGAAGAATTATTAAAGATATACTGTGAACTTAATCCAAGTTTAGATAAAGATTTAGGAACATTAATTTACATCGTTGGTGAAGAAATGCGTGAGGTTCTAGAAAAAAAGAATCATGGACAATAAAAGGTTCCAAAAATGTTATCTAAAAGATACCCTCGATGCGGGATAAGTTAGATATTTAAAGAATAAAGCATTGAATTAAATTTAATCTTTATTGTAAGAATGTATTATCGTCAATAAGATCAGATCATGTTACTCAATTTTCCAATAAGTTTTTCGATTAAAATTAATTTAGATATTATTTAATTATTAAATTATGTAATAAAATTTGTGAACATGAGATTATTATTTCTAACAATCGTATTAATATTATTTTATTCATGTAAAACATCGATTTTAAAACCAAATATTTTATTTATTGTTGTTGATGATTTAGGGTACTATGATCTTAGTGTTATGGGTAGTACTTTTTATGAAACACCTAATATTGATAGAATTGCTTACGAAGGAACTATTTTCACTCAAGGTTATTCAAATTCATCTGTTTGTAGCCCCTCAAGGGCAAGTTTATTGACTGGATTATATCCAACTGTTCATGGAATTACAGATTGGATCGGTGCTAAAAAAGGAACAGATTGGCGAAATAAAGGACGTAAAAGTAAACTCTTACCAAGCGAATATGTTAATCATTTACTAGCCAGAATGACTACATTGCCTGAGGTTTTTAAATCAGATGGATACAAAACTTTCTTTGCAGGCAAATGGCATTTAGGATCTGAAGAAGAAAAATCACTACCAACTGATCATGGGTTTGATTTCAACAAAGGGGGATATCGAGCTGGAGGGCCTTATTCAGGAGGTTACTTCTCGCCATTTAATAATCCATTTTTAGTTGATCAACCTGAGGAAAAAGGAATTTCTCTTTCAATGAAACTTGCTCGTGAAACATCAAGTTTCATTAAGGAAAATGCGAAAAACCAATTTTTTGCATATTTAAGCTTTTATGCAGTACATGCACCTTTGCAAACATCTAAAGATAAATGGAAAAAATACCGAGACAAAGCAGAGTTACAAGGAATACTAGAAGAAGGATTTTTTATGGGGAAAAGATTACCTGTGAGAATTAAGCAAGATAATCCTGTTTATGCTGGTTTGATAGAACAAACCGATGAAGCAGTGGGACATGTTCTTAAGACGTTGGATAATCTCAATTTAAATAAAAATACCATTGTCATTTTTGTTTCAGACAACGGAGGCGTTTCAACTGGGGATGCATTTTCTACTAGTAATCTTCCCTTAAGAGGCGGAAAAGGGAACCAATGGGAAGCTGGAACAAAAATTCCATTCTTTATTAAAGCCCCACATTTAGATATAAAAGTGAAAAAAATTGATATCCCAGTTATTGGTTCCGACTTGTTTCCCACTTTATTAGATTTAGCAGGTATAGAAAATACCTTTAAAGTAGACGGTAAAAGCTTAGTACCTCTTTTAAAAGATGAATCATTTGACGATCGACCTCTTTTTTGGCATTATCCCCATTATGGTAATCAGGGAGGAGATCCAAGTGCCATTGTAAGGCAAGGGAAATGGAAGCTAATAAAGTATTTCGAGAATAATACTTACGAATTGTACGATATTATTAATGATTATGGTGAGAAAAAAGATGTTTCTGATTTATTCCCAGAAATCAGTGCATCCTTAAAAAATTTACTTGAGGAATGGCTACTCTCAACAAATGCTAAAATCCCAGAAATTGATCCAATTTATAATGAGCAGCAAGAAATAAAATGGAGAACTGCTAATAAAATCAAACACAAATTGAGATTTGAAAAGCAGCGTACTGAAGAACTTAAATTAACATATCTTCCAAATGAAGATTGGTGGGGAAGTTATTTAGAATAGATTCCCCAGAATCATGAATTAATCTGGTGAAACCGCAACAACTGTAGTAGTTGCATCCCCCATAATCACCACCATTAATTACCAAGCCGTCATCATTAAATGTTAAAAAGTGATAAAATTTAACTTCAAAATTCTTGCCCTAAGCAGTATTTATTCCATTCCAAGTTCCATATGCCCCACACTTCCATTAGGTATATTAGTTTCTGGGGCTACACCAGCTAAAAAATTGTCAGGCTCATAGTCAATATTTTCCATTGCTCCTATCCAGCCATTTATATACTCTATAACTTCTGTCTTGCTTTTAGTTAATTCTTGACCATAGAAAGCGCCTTGCCATTCTATTTTGTCACTAATCACTAAGGACAGCCCTTCTATATCCTCAGCTTCCCATAATTCAAACCATTTTTTTGCTAATACTACATTTTTTTCGAGCTTAGGATTTTGAACTGTTTGTGAGCAAGAGCATAAAATAAGGACCGATAATAGTAATATTCTTTTCATTTTAATTGATTTAAATTAAAAAACACCTAATCTCTACTCCGAGTTTTTATTCTTGAATTTAATGAAGAGGATATGCCTATGGTTTAGTTACCACAAGACAATTAGAGTATTTAATACAATAAAAGCGATACCCGTGAAGATCATTGCAAACTTATTTTGCTCTAATAATCCAAAATTGATTTTGTTGTTTTTCTGAACTATCACAATAAGCACATTTAAGATTAATAATGCTAATATCATATTATTAATCATATCAGCTTTGGTTAAGACCTGTACTTCCGGTATTGTTGAATCTACAAAATACCTGTTCCCAATTGCTCCGAAAATACCCCCTACGGTTAAACTAATTCTAGAATCAAATTCACTATTGGGAATTAGAAATACAATCCAGGATATTATAAAAGCTAGGAAAGAACCAAGGAATAGTTTTACGAATAACCAGCCTCCCGATCTAGATATTACAATACTGTAATTTGCCACGGGATAAACAGCCTTTCTTATAACCCCAGGAAAAAAAGTTTCTTCATTTGTTTGCTCATTAAATTTTTCTTCAAATTCGATTGCGTCAATCTGATAACCTTCTTTTAATCCTTTTACATTAGCAAAGGTCGATTTAAAAAATTTTGATTGATTTAGTCTTACAATACTTGTATCAATATTTGCCCCAATTTGAAATTGAAGCTTTTGTGTATCAAAGGGATATTCTGTTAAATTCCAGTTGTGGAAAAAATCTGTTTCAATATATCCAGAGTAAATTACTTCATCAGTAATGTTAATGTCATCATATCCTTTATATTCTAGATTTTCTTCATAAAGTCTGTCTGAGCTAACGTAAAAAGGGCTTATTCTTTTTTCAAGATCAAAAAGAGTTAATGTATCTTTCCTGTAGTTAATAAATATAGAATCTAGTTTAGAATAGACATTATAGTTTAGAGCCATAAAAAACTGATCATTTGTTGTGTCTAAACCTAAAATATCATAAACATCAATCTTTGTATTTACGGTAATAGGAAGTTCTATAGAATCTAAATTTCTGTCTAATTCTTGGTAAGGATAAAACGATGATGGATCATATACTGTATTAAAATATGTTTTGGTAACTGTTTTTTTTGCAGTTGAATAATCTTGCAATGCAGTTTCGATGTCACCAATTTTGTATCTAATTTTTGCTCTTAAAGTAAAATAATCTTTATCATTTGGGTTTATATCAATTGCTTTATTTATAAAATCAAGGGCGAGTTCCATCTCGTTTAAATTTTTAAAATATATACCGGAAATGCTAGCGTGAGCTTCATCCAAGTATCCCAAATCGTCAACCTCACCATCTCCATCAGAGTCTAATTCCTCATAATTATCAATTAACCTTTGATAAGATTCGATTGCACCTATGTAATCTCCCAAGAACTCCAATTTAATATCGGCAATTCGATTATATATATAGAACGTAGGTTCTAATTGACCGTTAAAATCAAGATCAGTACCAAGGTCTAGTGCAATTTCTAAACTTTCAATCTGCTCAGCTGTTGAAACTGTTCTGTAGGAATAACCCAACTGCATCCAACAAGTTCCACATTCAGGATCAATCTCTATTGACTTTCTGTAGTCCTTTTCAGCAGCTTTATAGTCTCTAAAGTTTCTTTCATATAAAATTCCACGATAAACATAGGCTCTTAAATAGTTTGGATTAAATCTTATAGAAGAATTATAATCCTTTAAAGCCCCATTAAAGTCTTTCAAATATCTTCTTTTTAATTGCGCTCTTTCAAAGAAAATCCTGTGGATTAAATTATCTTTTTGTTCTTTTTCTAAAGCTAGATTGAAGTCAATTAATGCTTCATCAAATTTATCATCAAAAACTTTTTGAATACCACTCCCTAGTAGTTCATTAGCTTCATTAGTCTGCCCAAAAGAAAGAAGCGGAGCAAAAAGTAAAAAAAGAAATAGTTTTTTCAATGTATTAGTTTAGTCCTATTAATATACGATGATTTCTCTAACCTGTCTGCTCACCAAATTAGGCATTTATTTGTTTAATTTCTTTACAATTGAAGGGTTTACTTTCAAACCCCTTTTGGAAGTTTTGTTATATTAGCAACCTATTAATCATAAGTCAATTAAAATGAAAAATATTGTATATCTGTTTGTCCTCGGATTATTAGTCTCGTGTAGTAATCAGTCTAAAAAAATTGAAACAGAAAAGTCTGCAGGTATTTGGGAGTTAAGTGGAGATAAATATACTCTCGGTTCAGATGAGGATGTTGAAATTGTAAAAACAATGATTAAATCATTTAATTCTTTAGATGCTATGAAGATGTCCGAACTTATTGCTGACACAATATCCTTTTATCCTCATAATTCGCCAAATGTTATTAAACTCCCAAATGACGCTATGGAAACTTTTACGAGTCAATACGATTCTGTGGAAACCAAATCAATTCATTTTTTACCCTATTCAAATGCTAGTCAAGGAAAAAGAATAGTGCAAACAATTCAAAATGAAAATTTATATTATAAAGGTGGTAAAACTGATAGCCTTCATGTCCTTAATCTTTGGTTTATTAACGGGGAAAATAAAATTTACTCAATTCGACAATTTAATGCAGAATGGGGTAACAACTAAATTAAATGGACTTATCCAAAATAGGTGATTTATTTAAGTTAAAAAGCTGACTTCTATTTAAAAAATCTTGGTCAGCATTGTGGTTTTCATTTATTTTCTAATTTTAGTATTAGACTATCTAGACTCCCCTGCAGTTTCTTTTGGGGTTGGATTAAATCACCGGTATATCCTTTTCACTATGTTCAGGAACTTCTTTGTATATTTACATTATTAACCTTAAATCAATTAAAATGAAAGACATACTTGTTGTTGCAAAACTAAAAGAAGGTAAGTTTGAGAAATTTATGGGCTTCATGCAGTCTGAACAAGGGATGAATGAAAGAAGGAAAATAGCAGATTTAACTAAAACTTTAGGTACAGTATCCCCAGATAAGAGTGCAGTAATGTTCAAGATTGCTGCACACAATGAAGATGCTTTAAATTCATTTTTAGATGGCACAAATCCTGTATCAAGACCAATTTTTGATGAGGTAATTGTAAGTTATGAGATTTTTGAGTTAAATAAGGCTTAATCAATATATTAAATAAGTTATATTTTACTATAACGTAGGCACATCTTCTTCATTAAATTCAGAAAGAAAAAAAACGTAGTAGAGTTAAAGTTTTTTATATTAGTAACTCCAAAGAATTTAATAATATCAAAATAAGCCTGGAAATTGTACACCTACTACATATCCCAAAACTAACCCTAGAGCAAACATAATAAGACCCTTGAGACTGAAAAACCAGCCGAATTTTTCTTCCCAAGAATCAGGTATGAAATTACCGTCAGCATCTTCTGCCTTACCTGTTCTTGTTAAGTATCCTGCATAAAAATACACTCCTGCGACAAGGGCAATAATAAAAATTAAAGTAATTGTAAATTCTTTCATAATGCTTATTTTAAGTAAGTTACGACAAATAACTAAATTTGATTGTTTGATTAGAAATTATTATCGGTAAAAGTAATAATTCGAAAGTTAAATACTAATGATTTTATGCACACAAGCTGTAGATTTAGAACTTTAAGTTTTTAATACTAATTCCTTAATTATATGGTAGGATTTGTAGATACAGAATTTTTTTACCTGTCATAACCTTATCAAGCACATCACAATATTTGTAGAATTGTTAAATTACCATAAAATAGAACAATTTGGACAGCGGTATTTTAGGCTGTTGGAATTTATAATAGCTGTAAAATCTTTATCTTAAATTATATGGTAACTATTAAATCAATTAAAAATGATTTTTTTTGTTAGTTATACTTATCTCAACCATAAACCAGCTAGATTGACATTTGCTGGGAATTTTACCGCTGGTCATAAATATGAAAATGGAAATGCCTGGATCGTAAATGGATTTAAAGATTTTAAAGGGGCTTTAGGCGGACATAGTAAACTTCCATCAAAATAAAGTGATGAAGAACTACAAAAAGCTTATACAGATCGTATGAAAAATGTGGCAGAAAGAAAGCTTGTAAGAGGTTTTTAAGAATTATGTTAGCTACATATACTTATTAAACATTTGTTCAAATAAATAATATTAACCCTTCATTGCGAGGGGTTTTTAAATCATCAGCATATTCTCTTAATCAATTACAGGAAGAAAGACTAGGAGTATTAATATTATGAAGTTTATTACTACTTTCACAACTTATTAACCATTTTTTGATAAAATGAAATTTTTTGAAACAAACCAAAATACAGCTGAAAGAGTAGTAAGATTTGTTGTAGCTATTTTTTTATTACCTGCTCCATTAGTATTCCAAAATAACCCATTTGCAATTCTACAAGCTATTGTTGGTGGTATTTTAATTTTTAATGCCTTTTCAGGGATGTGTGTTATCTACCGATTGTTTGGAGCTAATACTTGTAAAGTTTAAATCATCAGCATATCCTTCTAAATTTTGAATATCTGCAGGGAAGTGCTGTTCGATTAGAAAAAATCTACCCTTTTAGTATATTTGAGCATGAAAAAAATATTATTAATACCTATAATATCAATGCTATTTAACTGTTGTGAGAAAGAAGATAATAATAATGAATCCAATAATGGTCCATCTTATTATTCAAGTAATAGTTAAAAAATATATTTCTTTACTGCAATCTAACTAGTTTATTAGAATATAGATCTTGGATAAGAAGGCATGTCTGGACAAGAAATAGCGCAAATAATTAATAAGGAATCTGAAATCAATAATTAATTCTGTAAAAATTTTAGATTTTTATAAATCAATATTTATTTATGGATTTTGCAGGTTAACTTTGAACAAGACCTATTATATACAAAATTCCAGAAAGAGAAATCCCAATTCTTAAATCAAGTAAAACTTCAATTGGACTCTACTCACTTTTAGTTACATTTAATTGGATGAAATATTTAAAATGGTTGTGGATAATTCTACTTCTTGTTACTGTAGTATATTCTTTCCACGACCATTTTGAAACTGGTTTTAGTTGGGGGACAATTGCACAATTAGTATAGTTATAGGTACAGGTCTCATGGTATTTTATAAGAAACCCTTAAAATAGATTAAGGGTATAAAAAAGTATTTAGAGCATTTACCTTTTATAGCAGCTATTTTTTATTTCTTACAGGAATTTAAGATGTTAACGATGAAACTAATTTTCTCGACCCGTTTAATGAACCTTCTCAATACTTTTATACAGTAACGTTCCTAATAATATTCTTTCTATGAAAAAATAATTATTTTACTAGAAATAAATATTTTTGTCTTCATAGAATGAATGGTTTAAATTCTAATTATAAACTCAATTGTTAAAGTTGTTCAACAAAGATTGATTTTATTATCTGGTCATTTAGTATTTACAATAACAACGAATTTAGTAGGCTATGCACAGATTGTAGGTGAGATATCTATGATAGAAAAAAATTTTATGGATTATTTGTGGGCAGAGTAAGAGAATTTGATTTCGGTATTCAAAAAATGTTTAGAAAAGAAGTTTACTCTGCTATGAAATAATTTCTATGATGTTAAATCATCTGCATATCCTCTTAATTATGTTCGGAAAGAATTGACATAATTAGAGATATTGTAAATTTTAGGTATATTCAAATATCAAAAAAAATTGAAATGAAAAGAAAAGTAAATGCGATATGGAATGGAGACGGTGCTGATGGAAATGGATTTCTTACTGTGCAAAGTGGTGCTTTTAATAGGATGCCATACAGTTTTAAATCTAGATTTGAAAATGATAAGGGCGAACTAGGAACTAATCCCGAAGAACTAATCGTTTCTGCGCTTGCAGGGTGTTTTAATATGAAATTGGCTTTTGTACTGAATGAATCTGGGTTTAAGCCTAAAGAGCTTAATACAAAAGGGATACTTTTATTTAAAGATGGTTCAACAACGTCTATAGAATTATCAGTAAAAGGAATAATTCCAGAATTAAATCAAGATGAGTTTATTAAACTTGCTGAAGATGCAAAAAATAATTGTCCTGTTTCTGGGTTATTAAACTGCAAGATTCTCTTAAATGCCTCATTGGTCTAATCTTATAAATTCCCACTATATCCTCTTCAGTAAGTTAAGGAATAGATGGGGTAGAGATATTGTAGAGTTTTTCATATTAGTAGTCATTAATCATAAATCAATGAGAAAGAAAAATCTATTTACACTACTAACCCTTATATTCAGAATATCTACCGTATTAGCTCAAAATCAAGAACGTTTAAGTGCTCAGTTTTTTGATATCCCTGAAAACCTAGAATCAAAGTTTTTAAAATTTAATTCTGAAGCTAATACTATCTTAAAAAATTCAGTTTGTGGGGAAAACTTTTTTAAATTGTTTCTTATTAAAACACTTTCTATTTGCGATCAGTTTCATCTATAATTTCTGGGATATCATTCGTTTTTTTCGGCTTAGCCTGCTTTGTGAGTGATTTTTTTATCAATGAATTTTTTAGATACGGGTTATCAGAATTTAGGGTATTGGTTGGCATTTTGGAATTATTGGGTGGAGTAGGTTGCATAATAGGTGTTTTTAACAATAAAATACTGTTAATCGCATCTCTTGGGTTATCAATTTTAATGATAATGGGTGTAATTGTAAGAATTAAAATAAACGACACGATTTATCAAACAGTACCAGCAATATTCTATTTTCTTTTAAATGGGTTTATTTTTTTTCACATTCTAATAAAAAACCCTCTAACATTTAGGAAGAGGAGCTCTAAGGAGTGAACACTTAGTGAATTATTAAAATCTCAAAAGGTGACTAAACAATTCTGTGCAGCAGATTTGTAAATAGCTTCCACTACTCGAATATCCCTTAGCCCTTCTTCTCCAGGAACAATCAGAGGTTTTTTGTTCAAAATGGAATCGGCGTCCTCGTCCATCTGTTTTATCTGTTGCCTCTCTACCGGGAAATAAATTTCTGTGCCGTCAGACATACTACCTTTATTTCCACCATAAGACATGTGAGGCTCCATTTTGAGCCACCCTTTTTGATAATTTATTTGCAGATGATTCATTTGAATGCCAAAACTTGTCTGGCAGGCAGCGCGAGCACCGCTTGGAAAGGCTAGTTGAAAGATCATGGTTTCTTCAACCTCATTATATATCTCTGGTCGTGATGTGAATGACTGTGCAAATACAGAGACGGGTTCTTCGCCGGTGGCCAATCGAGCTCCTTGTAGAGCATAAACCCCCATATCTCCCATAGCGCCGCCGCCCAAACTCTTCTTTTGTTTCCAATGGTCGGTTCTTCCGTCGAAGTAACCAGCTGCTGAGGTTATCATCTTAACTTTACCGAAGCGTCTTTCTCTTCCTACCTTCATGTAGGCCTGAATATTTGGGTCGTGTTGGCATCGATAACCTATAGCCAGTTTAACTTTGTTGTTTTTACAAGCTTTGATCATAGCTTCACACTCCGCCACTGAGGGAGCCATTGGCTTTTCGCACCAAACGTGTTTCCCCGCTTTTGCTGCTCTGATAGTATATTCAGCATGCATTGAGGGAGGTAACACAACATAAACGACATCAATATCAGGGTTATTTGCTATGGAATCAAAATCCTCGTAGTTGTAAACATTACTGTCCTTAATTTGATATTTTTTTTTCCAAACCGAAATCTTTTCCGGGCTACCAGTAACAATTCCTCTAAGCTCACAGTTTTTAGTTAATTCCATGGCTGGAGCTAGAAGTTTAGTGCTGTAATAACCCAGCCCCACAAGAGCAACACCCAATTTTTTCTTTTGTAGCCTGTTGGAGGATAGCACAACTTTAGGAGCAAAAGCCGTGCTGGCCGCAATAATTCCTGTTTTTTGAATAAATTTTCGTCTATTGTTGTTCATAATTTAGGATTAAAGAAACTAAATTTAAAAATCTTTTTGTGGGTATGCCATAATTTGTAATGATATGTTAAATAGGAAAGGTTAATAAATGATTGGACTTAAAACCAAAAAGATATTTTTAATATGACTAATTATCCTTTAATTTATTCCCTTTTTATAATCCATTCTGTCTTTATTCAACTTTTTGTCGCTTCTAGTTGGCAGTAACATTCCTTTTCTTGATTTTTTCTTATTGTTTGAAGATATCTCTAAGGGTTTGTCAAGAGGTTTATCAACAATTATTTCACGAAATGAAATTTTCCAAATACCATCTACTTTTTTGAGTTTGAAGCGATACAAAATAGGAGTTACAAATTCTGTTTTAGTTTTTTGATTAGTAGTTAAAAGGGTCATATACTTTAATAAAGATGCCTCATACTCCGTAAATTCTAAAAGTATCGTATTTGCCATCATGTGCCTTCTTTGCATACCCTTTTGTACAAAGTAATTCATTCTTTCTTGATCACTTTTAATCTGCTCTTCAGATTTTATATTGTATGTAACTTTTGTTTCATTATTGTATATAACTCCAATAGCATCATCGGTAAATAAGGATAAAAATTGATCAAGTTGGTTAGAATCCCAATAAAAACCATAAGCGTCGATCACATCATCGATTGCAATTCTATCAGCAACATTAAATTCAAAGGAGCCAACCTCTTGACTTTTAGCGATAAAAGACATGAGAATAAATAGTGGGCAAAAGATAAATTTTTTCATGTTTATTGTTTTTCATTACAAAATGAGAATGGAACTGGAAAATTTTTGATAAATATATTAAAAACAGCATTCAGCTACTATTGTTGCTGTTGTTGAATAATTTGTAAATTCTTCTGATAACTATTGTCGATAAAAATTGATTCATAAGTCCCTTTGGGCGTGGTTACTTCGTCAAAATTCAATTGTTGTTTTTCTCTTTTTTTAGTAGTATCAAGATGTACCTTAACTTTCATGACCTGTTTTTCGTTGCCCTTAAAGACCCCTTTTAAAGGAGAACAGTCGTCATAATTTCTTCCAACAGCAAGTCTTATATGATATTGATTGGCAATGCAATTGTTTGTTGGGTCTAATCCCAACCAACCAATTTGAGGGATATATACCTCTGCCCAAGCATGTGTTGCCCCTGCACCAAGCATGCCATCTTTTGCAAAAACATATCCACTCACATATCTAGTGGGGATATTTGATGATCTACAAAGCTGAATTAACACATTTGTAAAGTCTTGACAAACTCCTGATTTTAATTCCCAAACTTCATCGGGTGTGGAAAAAACATTTGTAATTCCTTTTTGATAAGTAAAGTTATCATACACATATTTACAAAGCTTTTGAGCACTGACCATAACAGAATCTTTATCACTTTTTATTTCTCTCAGAAGAGTTTTGAATTTTTTCTTTGTAAAAAAGGTTTCAGTTTGTAAGAATGGAATGAACCTAATATCCTCGGACATTTGATTCAATGCCCCAATCTGACTGGTTATTTCTAAAGTATCATCAGGTAATGGAATGTCCTTAACATTAATTTCTGCTTCTGAAGTTATTATCATTGAGTCATGTTGCTGCACATAATTAAAAAAACCAACCCTATTATTGAATTCATCCAAATAGGTATAAATATTTGGATTTCCAGTTACAGTTAATTTAAAATTCACTAATTGTTGCTTTAGGTCATTGTAGGGATAAAGGTAGATTCTATTTGTACTTTCTACTACAGGATTGGAGTATTTATAAAAGGTGGAATGGGAGAGAAAATAAGTTATCATATCAATATTTTTGGTAAAAATAGGTTTCGTTTATACTAACAGAAATTTTATTAAGCTCAAATTTAATTTCATCCAAAAATTTTTCTAAACCTTTATTTTTTATCGAATCTATGGTTGAATACTTTAAACTGTTTCTTAGTTTTCCTATTTTAAAAATTAAGCTCTTACCATTTATTTGATTAAAATTATTTAGACGTTCTACATGGATATACAACTTATTCACGCTATATATTATAGAGCGCGGGAAATTTTCATTAATGGCAATCATTTCAATGATATTCCCAAGGCTAAAAATGGATTTAAACGTTTTTAGATATAATTGATACCCCCCTATTGAAATCAACAAATTTTTAAAAAAATAGCTTTCATACAGATTTTCATTTTTTTGATTTAAACTTATAATTCTAACATTAAGAAAATCGACGCTCTGAACAACTCTTTCTAAATACTTCCCAATGTTCATGAAGCAATAAGCGTTTCCTCTTTCTTGCGATATATCGGCAACGCTATAATAGATATGATTGTATTGCAAAAGTTCATTCACTATTGTTATGGGATCACTTTTCGAGTACTTTGAAGAAATATCCTCTTGCGAAAGATGCAGAAAATATTTATTGACAGAAAGCCATAATTCTCTTGATATGTGTTCTTGCACGCTTCTTGCATTTTCGCGGGCTTTAGTGATCATATTTAAAACGCTATTTGAATTTAATTCATCAAAAAGCATATAAAGGATAGTTGGAATAGAATCTTGATGATTTTTGAATTCTCTTTCAGGGCTGACCCCCAGATAACTCTGCATAATTTTATTCCACGACGAGAAGTCTCCAGAATCCAGTGTAGAATTATAGTTTGTTTTAATTAGGTTAAGCAAACCATAGCTGCGTTCCATATAACGATCCATCCAAAATAAATTATTTGCAACCCTACTCAGCATTTCATGTCATTTATTGATTATCCAAGTGTCTTTACTTCCCCCACCCTGTGAGCTGTTAACAATTAAGGACTTATCTCGCATGGCAACCCTCGATAGTCCTCCTGGGCAAACTTCAATTTTATTAGACCCACTTATGGCAAAAGGTCTTAAATCAACGCACCGAGGTACCAATTTATTGTCAATTATACATGGCGCCGTAGAGAGATTTAATATGGGTTGAGCAATATAGTTTTTTGGATTTTTGTTTACTTCTGATAAGTAACTATCAATTTCTTTATCTGAAGCTTTATTTCCCATTAGCATTCCATATCCACCACTTCCATCGGTTTTCTTTATAACCATTTTATCAATTTCACTAATGACGTGATTTTTTTGATCTGGGTTTCCTAACTGGAAGGTCATAATATTATTAAGTATTGGTTCCTGATTCAAATAATATCGTATCATTTTAGGAACATAAGAATAGATGGCCTTGTCATCCGCAATTCCAGTACCAGGGGCATTGACAATGCAAACTTTTCCTTGCCTAAAGGATTGCATTATTCCAGCAAGACCAAGTACGCTATTGGCATTAAAACTGAGCGGGTCTAAAAAATCGTCATCTATTCGTCTATAAATAATATCAACTCTCTTTAACCCACTAGCAGTTTTCATATAAACTTTGTGGTCATTAAGAATGAGATCACTTCCTTCTACTAATTCAACTCCCATTAACCTAGCAAGTGTTGTATGCTCATAATAGGCAGAATTATAAAGGCCAGGAGTCAAAAGAACAATTTCAGGGTCATTTTTGTCAACAAGTGTTTTTAGCTGTTTATAGAGAAGCTGTGGATAATTATCGACTGCCAAAACCTTATGTTTGGGCATCACATTAGGATATAATCTTCGAGTAATTTCTCTGTTTTCTAGCATATAGCTTACCCCTGAAGGTGTTCTCAAATTATCTTCTAACACAAAAAATTCCCCATTAGAGTCTCTAATTAAGTCTACCCCAGAGATATGAGTGTAGACATCTTTAGGCACTGAAATGTTGATCATTTCACGCAAGAAATACTTATTGTTAATTAATAGTTGGGCGGGGATAATCTTATCTTTTATGATGAACTGTTCATGATAGACATCCTTTAGAAATAAATTGAGTGTTTCTATGCGTTGAATAATTCCCTTTTCTATAATCTTCCATTCATTAATACTAATGATTCTCGGAATAATGTCGAAGGGGAAAATTCTTTCAACCCCCTTGTTATCGTTATATACTGTAAATGTGATCCCTTGGTTTCTAAAAAATTGGTTGGAAAAATCCTTCATTTGATTGAGATTATCATAATGAATTTTATTCAATAAGGTCCCAAAGTCAAGATAGAGATCTCTTATTGATCCAGATTGGTCGAACATCTCATCCCATGTATTAGGATATTGTTCATAATTATCAACTAAATTTCCCAACGTAGATAATTTTCAATCAATTTAACTATTTACCCCATTCGGATGAGTAATATTTACTGCTTTAGTAAATTATTTAAAAAAGATTTAATTTTTTTTTAAAATTGTTAGTATTTATCTAAAAATGCAAGATGAAAATCGAGATATAATGAATTATGAATACTCAATATTGTATTTGCCATAATTTCAAAGGTTGGATTATAAAAAGTTTTATGCTTATTCTAAGATTAAAGCAAAGCCCAAAAAGCGAATGAGTTAAAGCAACTACCTCAATCAAGAGCTATTTAAGATTAATCAGAGATTTCTTTTTTTAAGTTGATCAATAGCATAATTAGCCGCTCTAGCAGAAATTGCCATAAATGTTAAAGAAGGGTTTTGAGTAGAAGTGGAAGTCATACAGGCACCGTCAGTAACAAAAACATTTTTACAATGATGCATCTGATTCCATTTATTCAACAAAGAGTTTTTCGGGTCTTTACCCATTCTCACACCACCCATTTCATGTATATCATTACCAGGTCTTCTCTTGTTGTCATTTGTCTTAATGTTGACAAATCCTGCTTTTGAATACATTTCTGAGAATTGTTCAAAAAAATCTAAAATCATCTTTTCATCATTATCATCATAGTCTACATCAATATTTAATTGGGGAATTCCCCATTGATCTTTTATGTTGTCGTCTAAAAAGACATAATTAGACTCTTTGGGAATGGTTTCACCCATCATATGAGAATTAACTCGCCACACTCCTGTTTCTTTTGTTTTCAATAAATTGTTCAATAACGCTTCTCCATACCCTTCCCTATTGGTTTCTCTAATGGGGCCCGCACCAAACCCAGCGGCATAGCCTCTTAAAAAATTAGTTTCTTGTTTGTAGACATTTCTAAAACGCGGGATATAATGTGAAGTCGGTTTTGCTCCCTCTGTAGTGTATTTTGGGAAGCCCTCAAATTCAGCCTTTATTGTTGCTCTATAATTATGAAAAGCAATATATTTTCCCAATAAGCCATTGTCATTTCCTAGGCCATTTGGGAATCTTTTTGACTTAGAATTAAGCAAAATCAAATTTGTGTTTAAGGTAGCTGCATTAACAAAAATTAGCTTTGCAAAATATTCTCTAGATTCTTTAGTGTGAGCATCAATAACCCTCACACCAGTTGCTTTATGCTTTTCCTCATTATAAATAATTGAGTGTACCACTGAATTGGGTTTTAAGGTCATGTTTCCAGTCTTTAAAGCCCAAGGAATTAAGGTAGAATTTGCATTAAAGTAGCCCCCTAAAGGACAGCCTCTTTGACAAATTCTTCTACTCATACATAAGCCTCTGCCTTGTTTTACAAATATTGGCTTACTCTCTGTGAGATGGGCACATCTTCCATAAATAACATGCCTGTCACCATAATGTTTCTTTACTTGTTGACTAAAATATTCTTCAACTGCGTTGGATTCCCATGGTTTCAAAAAGGCACCGTCTGGCAGGGTGTCAAGACCATCCATGTTACCACTAACCCCAACAAAACGTTCTACATAAGTATACCAGTCTGCTAAATCCTCATAGCCAATAGGCCAATCCACTGCAAACCCGTCTCTGGCAGGGCCTTCAAAATCGTAAGGGCTCCATCTTTGGACTTGCCTTGCCCACATAATAGATTTTCCTCCTACTTGGTAACCTCTAATCCAATCAAATGGCTTCACCTGTTCATAAGGATGCTCTTTGTCCTTAACAAAAAAGTGTTTGGCGTCTTCTCGGAAGGCATAACATCTACTAACTATTGGGTTTTCCTTAATTTCTTGCTGGGTCAATCTGCCGCGATGTTTAAATTCCCAAGGCTGCTTATTTGTTGTAGGATAATCTTCTATATGAACTACATTGGGCCCTCGTTCTAACAATAGCGTATTTAGACCCTGTTCACTAAACTCTTTAGCAGCCCATCCCCCTGCCATTCCTGCACCAATGACTATTGCATCATATGTGTTTGCATCTTTCTTCATGTACTATGTAATTGATACTTGTCCAAGGTAGCGACCTGGCATAAATTCATATTTAAGGTATGTTGTCAAATAATTTTCAGATGTCTCAAAATGGAGCAAGCTGTATTTTTTAATCAAACCTAAAAAATCATTGATTAAACCTTCTGATTCAAAATAATAATTGATTATTTTTTCCTGTTCAGGGACATTTAGTGCTAAAAAATGCTTGTTTTTTCTTGAGCGAATATCCTCCTGAAAAGCATTAAGGCCAAGGGTGAATAAATCAATTTCAATTTCATTTGAACAATCATTAATCATAGTGAGAACAAATTGCGATCTAGGCTCAGGAGTACTAAAATTTACTGGATCTTCTCTTAGAATGCAGTTAGACAAACTTCCAATCAACAATTTTTCATTGTTTTTTACACTTTGTAGATTCGAAAAAAGGGGGACCTCTCTTTCTGCATAAGCATAAGGTAGCAGTATCAAACCACTAGACACAACCCCTAAATGTTTCACTGCAGAACGTCTTTTCATAAAGGCATCAAATTTTTATTACGAAAACGCAATATGTTTTCTTTATTATAGTTGTTGATCTAAATTATTCAAAATAAATGGCAAAAACAATTATCGGGATAAATAGAACCGAGGCCAATTTTTTGTATGCGATCATTTTTAGATTATTTAAAAAAGGGAACATCCTTCTCGGCGTACTTTCGCATTCCTTCCTCATTAATTTCGACTCCTATACCTGGTTTTTCAGATAATGTGACAAAACCATTTTCGGTCATAGGGCCATCGAAAGTGACGATTTCTTTGAACATAGGATTTTTATGAAAATAGATTTGCCATTCTAAAACCATAAAATTAGGTACAGAAGCACACACATGACATGAAGCCATGGCCCCAAGAAAAGATGCCACCATATGAGGAGCAAAGGGGACATAATACAAATTAGCTAAATTAGCAATGCGTTGCCCTTCTCCCAAACCTCCAGCTTTTTGCAAGTCTGGCATAATAATATCTACTGCGGCTGCTTCTAATAAAGGCCTGAAACCATGTGCAAGATAATGGTTTTCACCAGCGCAAATTGGTGTTGAAGTAGACTCGGTTATTTTTTTGTAGGCATCTGTATTTTCAGCTGGGATAGGTTCTTCCAACCACATTAAATTTAATGGTTCGAGTATTTTAGCCACTTTCTCACCTGTAATAGCATCATACCTACCGTGCATATCGGCGCAAATATCAATGTTAGGACCTACAGCTTCTCGCGCTGAGGCCATTTGATTGTACATTCTGTCGATTTCAGCGGGGCTGGCAGTCCAATTATAGTGATCGTATTTGTTTGGATCGTTAGCCTGGTCGAGATCAAACTTGACTGCTGTGTATCCCATATCCACTGCCTCTTTAGCTGCATTGGCAAAATCTTCTGGATCTGGTAGTTTACTTTGATATAGTGCCGTATCCATATAAACCCTAATTTTATTTCTAAACTTTCCGCCCAACAATTGATAAACAGGTAAGCCTAATGATTTTCCGGCTAGATCCCAAAGAGCCGTTTCAACTGCAGTTAAAACAGCGATATACATCCCCGATTGAGCCCCCTCAAAAAATCCTCGCCTGCGGATATCTTCAAATAACCGATGCACATTGAGTGGACTCTTTCCTTTCAATCTTTCACCAAACAACTTCACTAAGTGATAAGTACCTGGAGTTGCATCTACTCCTTCACCATGACCCACAAGGTCTTGATTGGTATAAACTTTAATAAATAGGCCATGACCGGCACGAATGTAACCACATTTAATGTCAGTTATTTTAAGATTAGATGGAGATGATAATTTGGGTGTCTGCTCAATAGCATTTTCATACTCCTTACCGAAATGTACAAATGGCAGAGTGGACAGTGCTGTTGTAGCAGCAGCTTTTGAAAAAAAATCTCTTCTTGAATTTTTCATAAATATGGTTTATAATGAGATTGAAAAGGTAGAAAAAAGCTACCATGTTCTTGTTTTAAGCAGTTCTTCAATTTGTTCTTTAGGAACAGGGAGTTCATCTATATGGTCATTGAGCCATTTTGAGAAATCTTTTTCAATTTCATCAGACCATCTAGAGTCGATTTGCCCAGGAGTATATTTCTCTTGTTTTAATCGGAGGTGCCCAAACATGTCACGAAGACGAACAATCTCTGAAACCGTAACTACCTTTTCAGCCAAATGAGGTGGAATGAAAATGACTCCTCCATCTCTACCCAAGACTACATCACCAGGAATAACTGTGGCCATTCCGATTCGAGTGGGTGTATTTATTCCTATTAAAGTAGTATTCAATCTACCGTTTGGTTTGTTGAGGTGATGCGAAGGATGGTATGAACGAAAAAAAGAAGTGAAAGAACCTATTTCTTTTAATCCTTTGATATCTCTTATTGCTCCGTCATAAACAATACCATTTCCTGTTTTTGCAAAAATGGAATTTCCTAGGTTATCTCCAATGGTAGGTCCATCAATATGGGCACCAAACTGGTCAACCACATAAACATCCCCTTGAACTAAAAGGTCAATGGTCCATGCATTTTGTGATTTGATTCTTCCGTCTTGCTCGTGACCTCTTTTGTCAATGACTTTATGAATATCTGGGCGTCCAGGCACAAAAACAGCTGTAACCGCTCTTCCAATAAGAACACTGTCAGGATTTATGGTTTGCCATCCTTCGGCATATTGATAGTTAAAGTTTTCACCTTTTAAAACGGCCCAAGCCTCTTCTAAGGTTACTTGTTTCATTCTCCTTAGAATATTGTCTTGCACTTTTGGCCGTCCATCTTCAAAGCGATCCCCTTTCCACTCTGGTGTAATAAAAATAAGTTCCTTTTTTGAAATTTGCTGAGAAACAACATTAACAGAAAATAGTAAAAACAGCATTTGTATTATTGTTTTCATAATCATTTACAGGTTTGATATAGTTTAGTTGTTTTTTACTTTAAGGTATAAGTTAATAAGAAACGTTGTTTCAATTGGTTTTGTTTCTCAATTTTTTCAATACACTTAGAGTTATATATCTATCTTATTTAATTTCCAATTCTTGAAGTTTTTCTATTACATTGTCTTTTATGAGCTTAAAATAGCTGCCACAAGAGCTTAATTCATTTCTTCTTTAGGCAATGATTCAGGATGCTTAAAAAAAACTAAAAAAGACAATGGAAGGATGAAGATTATCGACCATCAAAGAATATCAAATTATAATATTTGCTATTAGATTTCGGTAGTGAGGGTATTTTTTGTCCTTGTTGGCCCCAAAAATTAAACTTAAAATAATGCTTACTGAATCCATTTTTTCAACATTTTTTGAAAGTATTTTCAACTCCATCACAAATTAGAATCAAATCGGCATAGTACAATAGTTTTAAGAAAAACGGTTCCAATAAAACATTATCAATACTGTAAGCAGCATACTTGACCATCTTTATCATTACACCACTTTCCACATCATTATTTATTCTAAGGTTATCATCTTAAGAGCGTATTGTTCCACAAAGATTAATCGAAAAAAGGAAAACTAGAAGAATACGTTTTTCACAAGAATTGATGGATCAAAATAGGAAGCAGGATGAATTTTGATTTGTAATACAATCGCTATATTTATATTCTTATTCAAAGAACGTTGAAAAGCAAAAGATTAATAGCAATATTATTAACCATACTTCTTTTGGGACTTCTTATGGTTCCATTGGACGGGACGGTAGACAGCACCTTTATGTTTTTTGTTGGACGATTTCATCCATTATTACTCCACCTCCCGATAGGAAGCTTGATTATTTTGTTTATTATGGAGGTAATCAATGATCTTCGCCCTAAGCTCAATTTAGAATCAGCCTGCAATCTTTTACTTTGGTTCTCGGTTATAAGCATTATTCCCACGGTATTGCTTGGTGTTCTTTTGGGCTCAAATGGAAGTTATGATGATGAATTATTAAATACCCATAAGTGGTTGGGTTGGTTAACAGCTCTGGTATGTGTTTGGATGCTTGTAATAAGACAAAAAAAATCATCTAGTAACAAAAATTTCTTTGCCCGTTACTACAAACTATTTTTATTTGTTAACGTGACCTTACTAAGCCTTGCAGGCCATTATGGGGGACACCTGACTCATGGTGAGGACTACTTGACAAA
>CEOF01004932.1_pt1 | contig 24697 bp, 27 predicted proteins | sample 361311 | NCBI WGS metagenome assembly CEOF01 (sample SAMEA2619667, study PRJEB7988) | marine metagenome | biome: marine biome (ENVO:00000447); feature: surface water layer (ENVO:00002042); material: "saline water (ENVO:00002010), including plankton (ENVO:xxxxxxxx)" | depth 5 m
AGCATCGTCGAGCGATACGTCTTTGGTTGATAAAGCATTTTCCTTTAACTGTTTAGGGATAAGGTGTTTTTTTGCAATTTGTAATTTTTCATCTTCAATATAACCTGAAAAATTTATGACCTCCATTCTATCCTTTAAAGCTGGTGGGATAGGGTCTTGGTAATTTGCTGTTGCTATGAACATTACCTTGCTTAAATCAAAATCAACCTCTAAATAGTGATCTGCAAAAGCACTATTTTGTTCAGGGTCAAGCACCTCCAATAAAGCTGAAGAAGGGTCTCCTCTAAAATCCATTCCTAATTTATCTATTTCGTCTAGCATAAAAACAGGGTTGTTTGATCCTGCTTTTTTGAGTGACTGTATAATTCTTCCTGGGAGTGCGCCGATATAAGTTCTTCTGTGACCACGGATTTCAGCTTCATCTCTAACGCCGCCCAAAGACATTCTAACAAATTCTCTTCCCATTGATTTTGCAATTGATTTCCCAAGCGAAGTTTTTCCTACTCCAGGAGGACCCGCAAAACATAATATTGGACCACGAATTGCGCTGTCTGGATTATTCTTCATTTTCAAAGCTCGAACAGCTAGATATTCAATGATTCTTTCTTTAACTTTTTCTAAACCATAGTGGTCTTCGTCTAAAATATTTTTAGACTCTTTAACATCAATTGAGTCCTCAGAAGAAATCGACCAGGGGAGGTCTGTTAACCAATCCAAATATGTTCTAGCAACAGTATATTCTGGAGACTGTGTTGGAATTTTTGTAAGTCGGTCAAGTTCTTTCAGCGCCACCTTTTCAGCATCTTCAGGCATTTTTGCCGTTTTGATTGCCTCTTCAATTTCATTTAGCTCAACTTGTGATTCATCTTCCCCAAGCTCCCTTTTGATTGCTTTCATCTGTTCACGCAAATAATATTCGCGCTGTGACTTAGTTATTTCATCGTGAACTTCAGTTTGAATTTCATCGCCGAGCTTGATTCTCTGAATTTCTTTTGTAAGAACCTTTATTGCTTTATCAACTCGCTTTTTTACATCTAACTCTTCTAGAATATCTTGTTTTTCTGGATTAGACACAGTTAGCAATGACACTGCTCTATCAGCTAATCTCGCAGGCTTTTGAATATTTGAAAGCATGCCGGTATGTTCCTCGCTCAAATTAGGGGCTATTTGAATTAATTCTGAGAATGCCTGCCTAAGGTTATTAGCCAAAGCATCTAATTCCATGCTATCCTTTGGAGTCTTATTTGATACTCTTTGAACGACCGCTCTATAATAGGGATCTTTCTCTTTATAGTCTAATATTTTAACACGATCAATTCCTTGAACAATTGCAGACTTGCTATTGTCCGGCATATCAAAAACTTTTAAGACAACCGCGAGTGTACCATATGAATACATATCGCTTGGCTGAGGATCTTCAATGGATCCATCTTCCTGAGCAACAACTACTACATGTTTAGTTTTGGAAGAGAGTTCATTTATCAGTTTAAGAGATTTATCCCTACCAATATATATTGGAATAACTTGTTGAGGAAATAAGACCGTGTTCCTTAAGGGCATAACCGGATATGATTCACCCTCGTCAATTAAATCTTCATTTATATTTTTTTCAAATTCGTCGCTCATTTCAATCCTTATTAATATTAGTTAGTACTTAATGAACAAATAACATACCAAAATATTGACTGTGCACTATTGTCATAAGAGTATATGTATTTATAATAATTATATGCCATAATGTACTATATTTTCAAAATATGACATGACATGCAGTTATCTCTAAATTCATGTGGCATCTCCATTGAATGAAAATTTTTATCATTTATAGAAATAATTTGATTATTAACATGGCAGCTCATACAATCAGTATCTGATTTATTTATATGAAAAGAAAGCGGTGAAAGTCTCGGGGCTTTTTTACCATCTACGATTATGAGAGGGTATTGATCTTCCTCATATTTTTTAAAAAAAATTGACCAATAAACAAATGTGCTAATAAAAATTACAAGGGAGGTAAGCATAAATGATACCCTGCTAAACAACTTTAGCTAATCTTGCTTGCTCATCAGCATGATATGAACTTCTAACCAGCGCTCCGGACTCAACTACAAGAAAACCCATTTTTAATCCTTCTTCTTTGTAATATTTGAATTCTTCATCAGCTAGATATCTCGACACAGGGAGATGTTTTTTTGTCGGCTGCAAATATTGGCCCATAGTAAAAATTTCTACACCTAAATTAGCAACCTGCTGCATGGTGTTTATTATTTCGTTTTTTGTTTCACCTAATCCAAGCATCATTCCTGTTTTTGTTCTTAAGCCATACTTAACTGATTTGCTTAAGACATCAAGGCTTCTTTGCCATACTGCTTGAGCTCGGACTTGCTTACTAATTCTCTCAACACATTCAACATTATGCGAAAATATTTCTGGCTTAGCACTAAAAACAGTGTGAAGCGATGGAATGTGTCCTTGAAAATCGGGTGTTAGCACTTCAACAGTGCAATTAGGTGCACTCCTATGAATTTGCTTGATGGTTTCTGCCCAAATTTCTGAGCCGAAATCTGCTTTTAGATCATCACGATCTACAGAGGTTATTACTACATGCCGTAGACGCATCTTTTTGACAGCTAATGCAGTTCTGTAAGGTTCCATAATATCAAGTTTTTGCGGTTTACCAGTTTTGACAGAGCAAAAACCACATGCCCTAGTACAAATATCCCCTAGTATCATTATAGTGGCAGTTCCACGGCCCCAGCACTCAAACATATTTGGACACCTAGCTTCTTCGCAAACAGTGTGTAGATTATTAGATGAAACTACGTCTTGTACAAACTTATAATCTTTGCCATACTCTATTTTAATCTTTGGCTTATGAGCAGTTTCAAGCGCTGAATTTGATTTAACGTTGGTTTTGTTCATCTTTTTATTACGCACAAGACTAGTAAAGGTTCTCTAGATTTGAAGATTCAATATATTTTTTGATGGCATTAATAAATTTCGCACCTCCAGAACCATCAATTAAACGGTGATCAAAGCCTAAAGATAGGTTCATCATGCTTTGAATTCCGATTGAATCACCAACACTATCTTCAATAACTACTACTCTTTTTTTAACAGCTCCAACACCTAAAATACCAACATTTGGTTGATTAATAATTGGAGTGCCGATTGTTACATCAAAAACACCAAAATTAGAAATTGAAAATGTTGAACCCGATAATTCATCTGGATTGATTTTTTTTGAACGTGAACGTGATGCAATATCGTTCAAGGATCTGCACAAACCTAAAAAGTTTTTTTCCTCACAATTAAATATTACGGGAACCATTAATCCATCATCAAGTGCAACAGCAATCCCAAGATTTATGTTCTTATGAAAGGTTACAGCAGTATTATTTATAGATGCGTTCATATCGGGAAAGTCTTTTAAGGCTTTAACAACTGCATAAAGAATAAAAGGAGTATATGTAAGATGAAATCCTTCATTTTTTGTAAAAGTGGAGTCATTTTTTTCAATGTAGCTTGCGATATTTGTCATATTTACTTCGTTTACGACATGAACATGCGCGGCTGTATCAATACTTTTTTTCATATGCTCAGCAATGATCTTTCTCATGTTGTCCATCTCTTCTGTATGCGTTGCAGATGCAAAAGATAAAGTATTAACTTTTTTCTCAACGTGTGGCTCATCGCTAAATGTTTTTGATTTTGTATAGCCAAGAATATCTTTTTTTGTAACCCTTCCTTTTCGTCCAGTCCCTTTAATTTGATGTAATTCTTCCATTGAAATATTTTTTTCTCTGGCAGCTTTCATTACAGCTCTTGTTACAAAATTAGTTGTTGTATTTGGCACAGTTGATTTGAGAGAGCTTTCTCTTTGAGAAGGATCTTTCTTAATTATCTCTTTAAATTCTTCTTTAGAGTTATCCAAACTTTTTTCTTGTGAAGCTGAAGGTTCTGATTCGTTTTTTACAGATGTTTTAGTTTCAATTTTTGCAATCGTCCTTCCAACTTCAACAACATCATTTACATCTGCTAATATCTCAACGAGCGTACCCGATTCAATACATGGAATTTCAGAGTCTACCTTATCTGTGCCAATCTCAAGGAATAATTCATCTTTCTCAACAAATTCGCCTACTTTTTTTCTCCATTCAAGGATAGTACCTTCAGTAATTGATTCTCCCATTTTAGGCATAACTATATCTATTATCATTAATACTCCATCAAATCGTTAATTGCGTCTATAATTTGATTGGTTTGTGGAAGAATCTCAGATTCTAGTAAATCGTTATATGGAACATGACAGTCTTTAGCGGCTACACGCTTGATAGGGCCATCAAGATCTTCAAATAACTTATCAGTAACTCTTGCTGAAATTTCTGCACCTACTCCTCCAGTTTTTAAATCTTCATGAACAATTAATAGTTTACCCGTTTTTTTAACAGATCGATATACAGCTTCCCAGTCAATTGGGTTTAAAGTTCTAAGGTCAATAAGATCTACTTCATCTTCATCGAGATTAATTTTTTTAATTGCATCAATGCATTTTTGAACCATGGCTCCCCATGTTACAATAGTAAAATAATTACCTTCTTGAATAATGCTTGCTTTGCCAAATGGAATAAGGAAATCTTTATCAGGTTCGGGAGCAGAGGCATATCCTTGACGGTACAGTCCTTTATGCTCCATGAAAATTACAGGGTCATCCATTCTCAATGCTGTTTTCAATAAGCCTTTTGCATCAGCAGCATTAGATGGGTAGGCAACTCTAATACCTGGAATATTAAAGAAGTAACTGTCAATTGATTGGCTGTGATAAAGACCGCCGTGGATATAGCCACCAACGGCAACACGTATAACCATTGGACATGTCCATCTGCCCTTTGATCTATAGCGCATGCATGCAGCTTCGTCTCTAATTTGCATCATTGCCGGCCAAATATAGTCTCCAAACTGAATTTCAACACAGGGTTTCCATCCGGTAACTGCAAGCCCAATGGCTGTTCCAACTATTGATGCTTCTGCTAAAGGTGAATTGAACACACGATTTTTACCATACTTACTGGTCAAACCTTTGGTTGCTGTAAAAACGCCACCTTTTGGATCTGCTATATCTTCACCATAGATAATCATCTTATCATTAGCATTCATCTCTTCAGACATTGCATGGTTAATTGCATCCACTAAAACAACCTTCTCACTAATTGTATTTTGAGTTGTTTCCTTGACTGCTATTGGTTTTGCATACAGATGATCAAAGGCTGAATTAGGATCTGGATCTACTTGGCTTTGTACCCATTGAATAGAATCTTCAATATATTCATTAACCTCTGACTGAGTTTTTGAAATTTCTTTTTGTGTTAAAATTTTTGCTTTTAAACATTCTTTTTCAAATTTTGTTATGGGGTCACGCTTTATATCAGACTCTAGATCTTTTTGCGATCTGTATTTACGTTGATCATCGGATGAGGAGTGTGAAAGAAGTCTTACAACATGCGAAACAATCACTGATGGACCTTTCCCTTTTCTTGCTCGGTCAGTTGCATGATTAAACGCAAGATTGGTTTCAAAAAAATCAGTTCCATCAACTTCAAATTTTGATAAATTTTTATATCCTGACACCATATCAAAAACAGAGCTTCCAGATGTCTGTTCAGACACATGCACGCTTATAGCATACTCATTGTCTTGTATATGAAAAATTACAGGAAGCTTTTCGCGGCTAGCCCAATTTAGCGCTTCATGAAATTCACCTTCACTTGTGCTTCCTTCACCAGATGAAACGTAGACAATATCTTTTTTATTCTCCCATTTGATGGACATAGCACTTCCTACAGCTTGCAAAAATTGGGTTCCTGTTGGGCTCGATTGGCTTACAATTCTGAGATCTTTGTGGCCATAGTGTTGGGGCATTTGCCTTCCACCAGAATTTGGGTCAGAATCTTTCGCTAAAAATGATAACAGCTGTTCTTTTCCAGTCATGCCGAACCCTAAACAAAAAGCAGCATCTCTGTAATATGGATAAGCCCAATCTTTTGATGGGTGCATATTATTAGCAGCTGCTAATTGGGCAGCTTCGTGCCCTGAACAACCAATATGAAAAAAGGCTTTCCCTTGCTTTAGAAGCGCCATTTCTTTTTCATCTAACTTCCTCGCAATAACCATATTTCGATACACTTCAAGTAATTGTTTTTTTTGAAATCCTTTTAGGTTTGACATTATAAAGCTATCAACTCCCTATCAGATAAATGGATATTTTCATTAAATGCTTTAACGATATTAAGTTTTACCTCTTGCATATTCTGAGGCGCTCCTAGCAATTTTTCCATTGAAGTGACTTTGCAATCAGCTATTCCACAGGGCACTATCATATCAAAAAAACTTAGATCTGTATTTATATTCAATGAAAATCCATGCATGGTAACCCATCTTGAAATTTTTACTCCTTGGGCACCAATCTTTTCGTCATTAACCCATACACCTGTTAATCCTTTTTTTTGATGTGCATCAATGTTGTAAACATTAAGACATTCTATTAAAATATTTTCTAAAGTTCTCATAAACCAAGAAATGTTTTTCTTAAAATTATTAAGGTTTAGTATAGGATAACCAACAAGCTGACCGGGTCCATGAAAAGTAATATCACCTCCTCTTTCAACATTATAGACCATTACTCTAGAATTGGTTTTATCGAGCAAGTGTTCTTTATTGGCATTCTTCCCGAGCGTGTAAACAGGTTCATGCTCAACCAAAATAAGGGTATCAGTTTCTTTACCGCTCAATACATCTTGATGGAATTTTTTTTGAAAATCCCAAGATGGCTTATAATCCATTCTTCCTAAATCAAGAATATTGACTCTATTATTCATTTACCAATGAAGCTTAAAAACTCTGCTCTAGTTTCATTTGACTTTCTAAATTGACCAAGCATTGCTGAAGTGGTTGTAAAGCTGTTCTGTTTTGCAACCCCGCGCATTTGCATACACATGTGTCTTCCCTCCATGACTACTGCGACACCTGTAGGCTCCAAGGTCTCTTGAACTGTATTTGCAACTTGATGCGTTAAGCGCTCTTGGACCTGAAGTCTTCGTGAAAACATATCAACTATTCTAGGAATTTTAGATAATCCAATAACTTTTCCGTTTGGAATATATCCAACGTGCGCCCTACCAAAAAAAGGAACCATATGATGTTCACACATAGAAAAAAACTCGATATCTCGAACAACAACCATATCGTTGCAATCTTCATCGAAGATTGCATCATTAATTACTTCATCAATTTTAGCACTGTAACCTTGCGTAAAAAAATCCCACGCCTTTGCAGACCTCATAGGTGTTTTTAATAGACCTTCCCTATTCTTATCTTCTCCAATTGATTCAATCAAATCTGCAGTTATTTGTGATATTTTTTCTATTTTATCATTCATTTTTTCCCCTAATAAATTTTTTATAAATCCATAATGATATAGCGATGATTATAGTTTTCATTCTTTGTGTATTGGGATTTTATCTTTGAGTAAAAATATTATACCATATATAATAGGTGTATCAATAAATGCCATCAGCATTTTAAATAACCATCCATCTATAATGCCATTAAATATCTGTCTTCCATCCCAGACCCCGATGAAAAGGATGCATATTACCAGAGATGTGTCAACTAATTGTGAAGCTATGGTTGAGCCATTATTTCTAAGCCATAGATGTTTACCTCTGGTTAATTTTTTCCAAAAATGGAAAATCCTGACATCTATAAATTGTGCTATTAAATATGCAACCATTGATGCCGCAATTATCCTCCATGCATTACGAAATACTGCATTGTAGATATTATCATTTACTATAGAATCTGGAATAGCGCTAAACTGACCTCCAAGCCAAAGAAAGAATAGAACAAAGATTGATGCTACAAATCCAGAAATAACCACTCTATTAGCTTTTTTTTGACCATAAAGTTCTGAAATAAGGTCAGTCACAAGAAAAGTGATTGGATATGGAAGTATCCCTGCAGATACAATAAAAACCTTAAACCCTAAGTCAACTGTAACAAACTTGTTAGCTATTAAGTTACAAGTAACTAATGATGCTATAAATATTGCTGAGAGAAAATGATAAAAATACTCCCTTGTGTTATCGTTATTCTTCACCATAATAGTCAGTAAATATTGTTGGTGTTTCGTGAAGTCTTATTCTGTGCAATTTAACATCAAGCAATCTAGATTGAATTTCATTCCAAATAAATATAACTAAATTTTCAGAACTTGGCTGCCTATTTTTAAACCAGTCAACTTCAACATCAAATTGACTGTGATCTAAAACATCTATAACATGCGTATTAACAATTTTTTTTAAATGTCCAAGGTCTACAAGGAATCCGGTTTCTTCTTTAATTTCTCCAGTAACCATTACCTCAAGGGTATAGTTATGACCGTGAATTTTTGAGTCTGGACCGAAAACTTCCCAATTTTTTTCATCCGACCAGTCTTTGTGTCCATACTGGTGGGCAGCATTAAAATAAAAAACTTTTGTTAAGTAAGGATTGCTCATGGTTTATTGCTTTATTTTGTTGTTTTAAATTACTATTCTATCAAGAAGGACTCATAGAATTATTATCAAAATATTTTGTTTACAAAATACAATCTATTTTATAGCTCTTTTTGCAAGGCTCTCAATATTTTTAATGATAGAAGCGTTGGACAGAATAATGTCGCACCCCGATGATTTGAAAACATCGTGAGATTCCTTTATAATCCGAGAAATATATCCAATGATAAATAGATTTGAATTCGACTTTAAATCACTTAGAAATTTTGTATTTCCAAAATCTTTTTCGTTTAAATCAACCACCGCTATATTATAATCACTCATATTTTTACTAAAACTTTCAAAAAAACTGATCTCTAAATCAAGATTAGAAAGTTTTTCTGAAATATTAGTTGCTTTCTGAAAGTCTTTTACAAAAATAGCTACTTTATTCATTTATCTAGCTTTGGCACTAATGACCAATTAAACCCCTCAGGAGTATTTAACGATTGATATTCTTTTTCAATTATATTCATTTCAGATCTAAGCGTTTCTATATTTATCGATCTATGTTCTCCTTTATACTCCAAAAACTTTTCTTTTGACTTTTTTAGTAAATTTTTTGCTCCCTTCATATTACCATTTTTTAAATGGACAAAACTAACGGATAATTGAATTAGGCCTTGGATAAATTTTCGATCTTTCAAGTAATAATCTGACCATAGATCTTCCCATACTTCGTGTGCATCGTAATAATTACCATTTTGGAATTCTTTTTTTCCTTGTTTATATAAATCATCAATTTGTTTTAATTCATTCATGTGTCTAATTATCTTTTATTAGCTTTGAAATTTCAGATGAAATAAATCCATGGAAGTCTTTATTTTGTTTGGAAAGATATCTAAGGGACTCTAAATATATTATATCATTTTTTTTATTTATTAAATCTTCAGCTACATCGATAAAAAAATTTCCGCCATTATTAAAATAAAAGGTGATCTCTTTTTTGATATTTTTTTCAATATTCATTTCACTTTGATAGTATTGATTTTTTATCCAAAATGAAATCTCTCTCTTATAACCGCCAGATCGAACGTATTCTCCATTCCAAAATCGGTGCGCTGAGGTAAAATTAACAGTTTGTGATCTTATGCTACCAATCTTAAATGTGCAGGAAGTATTTTCTTTGCGATGCGGTTCCAGAAGAGGGTTTTTGCTTATTTCTTTTACAAGGCAACGAGTATATGGCCATGTCTCATTAATGTTTCTGTTAAAAATATTTGATCTAAATAAATGAAAAGAAAATGCTCCAAGTCGTTCAAAATCCTGCAAAGCAACTTCTACTAAAGCTTCAAATCCTCCTAGACCATTATCGCTTACCCATTGCATTCTGGCTGCTTCTTTTTCAATTTTTTCTGGGATACCTGATTGACAAGCATCCTCAAGCTCTGAAACAAATACAGTTAACCCAAGTCCTTCTTTTGCAACCTTATCTAATATAGATTGATCATCTTCACGCTCAGGAAACTCTAAAGATATACGCTCCATTAATTCTAAAAGTTTTTTTGAATATTCTTTGCGGTTGTCACCGATAATATTCTTTAATGCGTTAAGAATTATTATTGGATGCTCTTTAGACTGGCCCGGGTATTCAGATCTTACGCATCTATCAAAATATTCTTTTATTGTTTTTGAAAGCATATATATCTATTTCTTTTTTTTAGGTGCGTCAAGATCAAAAAAAACGCTAAATGATAAGCCAGTCATTCTAGAAAATTCAGATGGCAAACCTGAGCTCTCATCTTTAATTGGCTTTTTGGAAAATCTATCATAATCTGAATCAGATAATGGATCCCATTTTGAATTAAAGATTTCTGTTATTGGAAGTGAAGATGGATCATGAAAATATCCAAACTCAACACCCCAACGTGGACTAGGCTGTAATCCAAATAAAAAACCAAAGCGATTGCTAGTTCCTCCAGTTAATCCTTTTTGGATGGACATCATTCGAAAACCTATCCATCTCGATTTAAGAAAATCTGTTTCAGTTTTTTTGGTTTTAAATTTATAATAGGTAGCGTCAAGATTATAGTTCGGATTTAATGACCATGCGAGATTAAGCATATCCCATTTATTTTTCTTTTTATAGAGTAAGCGGCTGTAATCTATTCCGGAGCCGTAAATAGGTAAGCCGACTCTAAATCCTAATTCACTATTATCTGACATTCCTATACGATACCACAAGTATGGGACTATATTTTCTACTGAAACAGCATATCCTTTTTTAGCTTTGCCCTTTTCAGGTAAATGTGGATTTATAACAGGATGTGAGGCGCAAGAATAGAGTAAAAATAGATAAGGAAGGGCTATTAATCGGTAAATTGAAAAAATATTACTTATAGATGAATAGGTTAGTTGCAAAAATTAGATATTATTTTTAAGCCAATCCATGGTTACTGATTTTGGCCTAGTTATTGGTATTCGTAGCGCCCTATTTATAATAATTTGCGATATAATTCCCATTGCGCGAGATAAACTAAATAATACAGTGTAATAGTTAAATTCTTTTAATCCATAATAATAGAGTAATGAACCTGAGGCAGCATCAACATTTGGCCAAGGATTCTTTGCTTTGCCATGCTCTTTTAAAACCGGAGGCACAACATCAAATAAGGCTTTAACAATATCAAATACATCATCGTTATTAATATGATTTTTTCCAAAGTCCATAAAAGCTGTAAACCTAGGGTCTGGACACCGTAAGACGGCATGCCCATATCCTGGAATAACTCTACCATTATTAAGTCTTTTCCAACAGTATTCTTTAAGATCTTCTTTTGAAGGATTTCCGCTGAAATGATTTCTTATTTCAAGAACAAATTTTAAACACTCTTGGTTCGCAAGTCCATGCAACGGCCCAGCTAAACCATTTAATCCAGCACCCAGGGCTAGAAATGGAGAAGATAATGACGAAGCTACTGTAAGAGAGCTAAATGCGCTGACATTTCCACCTTCATGATCTGAATGAAGCATTAAATACAATCTCATAAGTTTTTTAAAATCGTCACTGTCGTTAACTCCAAGCATATGAGCAAAGTTTCCACCCCAATCTAAATTTTGATCAGGATCAATTTTTTCACTTAATTGATTTTGTTTCCTGTAAATTGCCGCAGCAATTGTAGGTAAAACCCCAATCAATTTTAGCCCGTCTTCTAATACCCATTTCCAATAATCCTTCTTGGGGGTACCTTCATTAAATTTTTCGACAAAGATGCTCTCAACTCTCATTGATTGAATTGCAATCGAAAGCATAGTCATTGGATGCGATTTTTTCGGCATTGAATCAAGAACATTCCAAACATAATCTGGAACAGTTCTGTGTTCATTTAATTGATTTTGCAGATCAGATAATTGATTCTTATTTGGCAAGTCTCCAGTTAACAAAAGATAAAAAGCTTCTTCTGGTAAAATATTAGTAATGTCTAAAATAGAGTGTCCTCTAATTATCAATCCTTTGTCAGCTGAAACTGTGGAGGTATCACAAATTAAACTTTTAACTCCTCTCATCCCTTTTATAGCTTGAGATACTGTTACACTGCTAATAACCTTATCGCCATTTTGATCTAAAACCTGCTTGAGGTCATTCTGCCATACTGGAATTTTTTCTGCTAATGTTTCTTGGAGCATAATTGTTTTAATAAATAAAATAGTAAATATTTAACGCTTCAATTTATAAACAAATAAAATATAAAATTTGCGTTATTAATTGAAAATATTAATGTACTCTTCAAAAGAGGTTAGTACTTTATCAGATACAGCACAAACTTCCTTTCTGTAAACATTTTCAGTAAAAGCAAAAAAACGTGACACTTTTCCAGATTTCTTGAGTAAATAATCATTAAATCCGTCCCCAATAGCATGCACTTCACCTTCTAAGGATAGCATTTCAACTATTTTTGCTTTGCCATTTTCAGATGACAGTGGGTTATTATGGTTAAAACCTATTATTTCATTATCATTATTGTAAATAAAATCATTCCCAAAGACGTGCTTCTCATGAACTCCAAAATTTTTCAAAGACGGTATCAGCATTTCTCTAAAACCTCCAGAAATAAAAAAGATCTTTTCATTATTTTTTTTAATGAATTTTTTATTTCTCAAAAATGATTTAGTAACGACATCATTTAAACCCTTAGAAACTTTGGAGACATCATCTTTGGTGGCTTTAATAAGTTTAATTCTTTGATGCAGTGAGTCTTTAAAATTGATTTCACCGGACATAGCTTGTTCAGTTATTTTTTCAATTTTTTCAATAGTTTCAAGATGATTCTTTTGCTTAAAGAGACATGACTCCGCTAACATATCTAGGGATTCTCTCGATATAAATGTGCTATCAAAATCAATAATTATATAATCAGCTTTTATCATAGCTAAATGATTAATTATTTACGATTATCAAGAGCGTACTGGTAATGAAAATAGTCTTCTAATTTATCTAGCATTTTTTCTATGGTAAAGTTACTAGCAATATGTTCCTTGGCAGTGATACACCAGCTAGAAATTTTGTCAGATTTATGATTTTCAATTGCAAATTCAATTGCCTTTGTAATAGCATTAACATTTAGTGGCTCAAAAATATATCCAGTTTTCATATGATCCATTAGCTCTGGAACGCCATTTACATTCGCAGCAAAAACGGGCCGACCAAGAGCCATTCCTTCCATGACAACATTTGGCATCCCCTCTTGCCTTGAAGGCATTATTACAAAGTCAGCAGATTTCAAAATAGAATCAAGGTTTTCTTGAAACCCTATTAGTTTAATTTTATCAATAAGATTGTTCTTAATAATTTGCTTGTTTAACTGATCATGATCTTTACCTGTACCCGCTATAAGTATGCTAAAGGGTTTTAAAGGATTTTTTACATTTGATGCAGCCTCTATTAATAAATCGAACCCTTTTTGATGTGTTAGTCTTCCAGCAGCAACAAAAACTAAACTATCTTTTTCGATATCCCATTTTTTTCGAATATCATACATATCGATAGTTTTTCTTAATTTTAAACCGTTATAAATAACTGTGGTCTTTTTTTTATTCATCCACGGAAATTCATTATATGCATTCTGTATTGATTTTGAATTTGTAATTATTCCATCAACAATATTTATAGTTTTTTTGTATTTCCACTTATTTGAAAATAATTGAATCCCATTTCTAGCAATTATAACCGGTACTTTTGCTAGTTGAGCAGCAATGCCTGCAACCCGAATATCTTTATTTAAATTAAGAACAATCACATCAATTGAGTGTTGCTGTAAAATTTTTTTGGTATGCCATATCTTTAAAGGGTTGTAATCAGCATAGATATTCAAAGGAAGCGTATTTAGGTTTTCCTTTTGAGCTCTCAGGAGAAATTCAGAATTAGCTTTTCCAGATAATATAGTATTATGACCTCTTTCTTTTAAGCCAGTTGCGGCTGTCACCATCCATTTTTCACCACCACCCCATTTATGTGAAGAAATCGAATTGCTAAAAAAAATATTGAGTTTCTTCATACCTTGTTAATCAAACTGTAAATCATAAAGTCGTTTATAAATTCCGTTTTTTTTGAAAAGAGATTCATGTGAACCTATTTCAGCCACTTTACCATTTTCAATCACTATTATTTTATCCGCTTTTTGAACTGTTGATAGCCTGTGAGCTATTATTAATGCCGTTCTATCTTTCATCAATGATTCTATAGCAGTCTGAACTTTTTTTTCTGATTCAGTATCTAGAGCAGAGGTAGCTTCATCAAGAATTAAAATAGAAGGGTTTTTAAGTAATGCTCGCGCAATAGCTATTCGTTGTTTTTGTCCTCCTGATAATTTTACACCTCTTTCCCCAACTACTGTCTCAAAACCATTCGGAGTATTCTCAATAAAGTCAAGAGCATTAGCCGCCTTAGCAGCCTCTTTTAAAAGATCATCTGATTTCTCACCTTGGGCGTAAGAAATATTATTCCTTATTGAATCATTAAATAAAATAACTTCTTGAGTTACAATACCCATATTATTTCTCAGAGAAGAAAGAGAAATATTTTTAATATTATTCCCATCAATAGTAATCTTCCCGGTTGTTGTATCGTAAAATCTTGGGATTAAATCAGCAATAGTAGATTTCCCAGAACCGCTTGCACCAACTAAAGCTACAACTTCTCCTTTATTGATTTTAAAACTAATACTGTCTAAAACCAGTTCGCCTCCCTCCTGATATTCAAAATGAACATCTTTGAACTCTAAAGATGTTTTAAATTTACCCATGTTGATTGGATTTTTTATTTCAACAATTTGCGGTTTGGTGTCAAGAAGTTTAAAGATGCGTTCTGCAGATGCAGCTCCTGCTTGAATCTTAATATTTACATTGCTCATTTGCTTGATTGGACCTAGAATTGAAAATAGGATCAAAATGAATCTTATAAAATCTTCAGGAATCAAACCTTTCTGCAAAATAACCTCAGTTCCGCCATACCATAATAAAATAACCCCTATAACGACACCAAAACTTTCAGTTATTGGCGCCGCTATTAAATCAAGCTTAGCACGCTTCAAATGGAGATTTAAGTAATTTGCAGTTTCCATTGAAAACTTTTTTATCTCTTCCTTCTCATTGACAAATGCTTTTACAATTCTTATCGAGCTAAGTGTTTCACCTAAAATCTGCATTATATGTGAAATTTTCTTTTGTGTTCTTCTGGATTTTCTTCGAATACTTTTACCGATTGCAATGATTGCGATTCCCGCCAAAGGAATAATAACTATAGCTATCAGTGCTAGCTTCCAGCTTATAATAAAAAGAAGGGTTGCAAATATTAGAATATTTATGGGTTCAACAAATAGCTTCTGAAATGCAATCGAGAGAGAGCCTTGCAATTGTTCAACATCATTTATAATTGTCGATGTTATTGAACCAGTTTTTTCTTTATGAAAATACCCTAAAGAAAGCCCTTGAATATGTATATACAATTTGTCTCTGATATCTTTGACAATATTTAGCTGTACCATATACAGAAGGATATTTTTTAAATAAAGAAAAATATTTTTTATGAAGAATACAAATAATATGGTTAGACACAGAACCTTTAAAGACTCTGCAGGTGTTTCTCTTAGTATCGCAAGATTTGTCCAATATTTTAAAGATTCATTCGGAGTTAGGAATTCTTTTGCTGCCCATTCTGCTTGGGCTTTCAATATTGAATCAAAGTCCAGTAAAATATTATTAATTAGCGTAGCTGTTAACCATATTGAAATACCATTAAGCAAGACAAATATAAGAGCAGAAACTGACGAAAGAACAATGTAGGGCCAATGTGATAACATTAAGCGCCCCATGCGTCTGTAGATTGATTTAGACATTAATCATAACTGATTTTTTGATACCAAGAAATAGAAAGGAATATAATAGTAAAAATAATTAGAAAATTCATGGTTTCATTTTATTATTTCTTTGATAAATCATTTTTTTATGAACAATACCTGCCTCTTTAAACGGTGAACCAGATACAATAAATCCAAGGTTTTCATAAAACCCTATAGCTGATTCTTGGCTATTTAAGTAAATCGTCCTATTTTCAGGTACTTGCTTTAAAATAAATTCAGTTAATTTTCTTCCAATACCTTTGTCCCTATAATCCTTTATAACGGCAAATCTTTCGAGCTTAACCTTCAATCCGTCATCTCTCCATCTTGCAGTTCCAACGGGTGTATTATCAATTAATGCAATAATATATTTTGAAGATTTTTCATTTGAATCAATTTCAATTTTTTCGGAAATTTTTTGCTCATCAATAAATACCTTTTTACGAATTTTAAGTACATCGTGATATTCATGTGACGTATCTACTGCCTTTATTTTTAGATCCATTATTTGAATTTCGGTTTTATTGGTTCTATTATCAACTATTTCTCAAACTTGTAATGAAATAAAAAAAATTACTAATTTCAATAATGCGCAGTAAAAATAAACAGATATTAGTTGTAGGAGATCGTGTACTTATTCGACCAGATAAAGGTGAGAAAAAATCTAAAGCTGGATTATATCTTCCTCCAAGTGTCATTGAAAAACAAGAGATATTGAGCGGGATTATAGTTGAGGTGGGTCCTGGTATACCTCTTGGCAATCCAGAAGAGAATATTGACGAACCCTGGTCGAGTAACGACAATTCTTCAATTAAATATATACCAACTCAAGCTGATATTGGTGACATGGCTTTATTTTTGAATAAAGCATCAATTGAAATTAAAATAGAAAATGATGATTATTTAATTGTCCCACAATCTGCAATTTTGATTTTAATTAGAGACGATATTAATAGCTTAGCTGATAAATAATAAATTATTTAAAGTGAGAATCAAGGAACACTTAAAATTATTCAATATCTTTCGTTTTAATAATTTTGATGAAATTGAAGATTTTTCTTTGAATTCAAACTGGACAGAGCCAACTAATGAAGAAATTAAATTTCTCAATCACCGTGAAAAGGCCGACCCTTCATCAAGCTTTAAAGATAATTTGAGGTTTTATAGTGCTCTCGGTAAATCAGGCCTACTGCAATCAGCAATACTTTCAGAGAGATATGGTTCTTATGAATCTACGAGTAGTTTTGTTTTAAAAAACTTACATGGCACAAAAAAAGTTTTAGACGTTGGTTGTAGTATTGGATATCTTACTTCTTTTTATGCACTAAAAATTCCAGAATCGTCATTTATTGGAATTGATTTTTCTTTAGAATCGATTAAAACTGCAAATAAGATGAAGAGGCAGTTAAATCTAGATAATGTTGATTTTGCCTGTAGTGATATGAATAATATAAAATATCCAGATAAATACTTTGACTATATTGTAGATACTCAAAGTATTTACTACTCTAAAAATTATTTAAAGACATTTAATCATTTAAAAAAGAAATTATCTAATCATGGGATATTAATTACCATACCAGGAATTGGTGAAAAAAATCAAATTAAACTATATATAGATCAAATACAAACTGCTGGGTTTTTAGTGCAAGATTTTAGATTTATAAAAGCTATAAATCTTGGTGAAACAGAGCACCTGCCAGTAATTACTTGTAGTCTTAAAGAGCCAAAAGAAAGCATTGATACTGACAGCATTATTACTAAGCTTTTTAATTCTATTTAAGCAGCTATTAAAATAAGATTACAACTTATCATTTTTAATTGTGATTGAAACAGGGCAATGATCCGAGCCCATTACACTTTCGTGGATTTCAGCATTTTCAACCTCAGAAATAAATGATTCATTAACAAAGAAGTAGTCTATCCTCCATCCAACATTTCTTTCTCTTGCCCCAAAACGATATGTCCACCAAGAATATCTTTCTGGATCTTTATTAAAATGTCTAAAAGTATCTGTCCATCCTGAATCAACATATTGATCTAGCTTTTGTCTTTCAATCGGCATAAAACCAGATGTTTTAATGTTATCCTTAGGCCTTGCAAGGTCAATAGGGTGATGAGCGGTATTCCAATCACCTGCAACAATTACATTAGAGCCACTATCAACCTGTTCATTAATTATTGGTAATAACTCATCATAAAAATTTAATTTATAATTCAACCTGATATCATCTTTTTGACCATTTGGAAAGTAGATGTTATAGAGCAAAAAATTTTCATGCTCAGTTATTAAAACTCTACCTTCAGAATCAAATTTATCAATTCCGAGGCCTTTTTGTACATAATATGGCTCATTTCTAGAGAAAGTCGCAACTCCACTATATCCTGGTCGCTCGGCAGAGTGCCAATAGGTGTAGTAACCATGATCTTTGGTCAAGGATGACCCTAGTTGTTCAACTTTTGCTTTTGTCTCTTGAATGCAGACAATATCAGGATTTTCATCTTCGATCCATTCTAAAAAACCTTTTTTTTCAATCGCCCGAACCCCATTCACGTTCCAAGAAAATATTTTCATAGCTTAATTTTACTCCATAGTGAGAATAGTAATTTATTTAAACAGTCAGTAATAGTAAATTTGATACATAAATTATTTATTATAATAGAAATAAAGTTACTATATAATCATATGAATTCAGATCAAGTTCAAAGCTTAATTCAAAAGGGTATTAAAGATTCTACGGTAGAAGTAATTGATACAACAGGAACAAGCGATCATTTTAGCGTCATTGTGGTAAGTGATAGCTTCGAAGGGCTTTCTCTAATTGAGCAGCACCAAATGGTATACGAGTCTGTTGGCAATTATATGACTAAAGAAATTCATGCACTTGAAATTAAAACCATGACGCAAAAAGCGTGGAAAACTAAAAACTAAAGCGGAGATATATAAATGGACTTAAGTGAAAAAATAAAGTCAGAAATAAATGAAAATCCCATAATCCTATATATGAAAGGAACTAAAGATATGCCAATGTGCGGGTTTTCAAATCAAGTAGTACAAATATTGAATCATTATAATGTCGATTTTAAAGATGTAAATATTTTGACCGACCCATTAATAAGAGTCAAACTATCAGAACAATCTGGTTGGCCAACTATTCCCCAGTTATTTGTTAAAGGCAAGTTAATTGGTGGCGCTGATATCGCAATGGAATTACATCAAAATGGAGAACTTTTAGATATTCTTGATGTTTCAGAAAATTAATATATAACTCTTGGTGGTTTGCTATTAAGTCATATAATTTTGCCTTCAATATTTAACACTGGCCCGTTCGTCTAGTGGTTAGGACTCAGGATTTTCATTCCTGCAACAGGGGTTCGATTCCCCTACGGGCTACAATTTTTTTTAACTATTAAATTATTCATTTCAATGAATGTCCCTTATCATCCTTTATTAATTCATCTTCCAATTGGATTTATTTTTGCAGCGTTAATTATGCATTCTATCTATTTATTTAAAGCTAATTGGACGTGTAGAATAGTAAGTATATGGCTTACTGGGTTCGCTGCGCTTTTTTCACTATTAGCATCTATTAGCGGCCAACTAGAATATCAAAAAGCTTTATCTAAAAACTATTCATCTCAAGTTATTAATATTCTTGAAACCCATAAATTAATGGGCAATTTACTAACTTGGATTTTGATAGTCTTTGCTGTTGTTTGGGTAAATATTTTTTTCAAGAAAATGGATGATAGAAGAATAGATATCGTTGCTTTTATTATTCTGTTATCTATAACAATTGGTATAACGATCACTTCTTATTTCGGAGGCACTCTAGTTTGGGAATATGGCGTGGGCATTAAGCGTGCTACCTAAAATCTCTACCTCTTTTTAAATAAACATAAAATGATTTATAGGTGTGCGATGAAAACAATCCGTACCCTCCGCTTATATTTGAACCAGGTAAAGTATAAATATTATTTTCAAGAGGATCGCCTTGAAGATAATCATAAAAGTTCATGTCAGTTGCTTGAACTGTAATTAACTGCAAACCGTAGTAATTAAAGTAGAGCCAGCTCATACGAATAGGACCTTTTTCAACAGACCACACAAAAGGGTTCTCACGAGATGGATTATTTTTTGCGTCTCTTAAGTAAGGTCCTTTCCAAAGTATATTTACGAAACTTGTATCATATATTAGGTTAATATAGGTGGAATCACGCTTACCATTCCAATTGTAATCATAGTAATCTCTATCTGTCCCCGGTTCAAGCCCTAAGGTTTCTGTCTCCAAACCATAAGTAAGTGTTCTTACCAGTTTTGAAGATTCATCAATTTCAAAATCCAAAGCAAACATGGGGTATGAAGCAAAGCTTCCGGTGAAGCACTGTCCGTAGTTATACTCTAAGGTGTCTACTTTTGAAGGTATTGGTTCTCCATTACTGTTCATATTATCTGTGTTTATAGCTTTTACAGGTAGTGAAGTTCCATCATTACAAATATAATTTTTTAAGTCTGTTTCGGAATTAATGTTCAACGATTTTGGAACGGTAGTTTCAGATGTTAAAGTTTTACCATTTACTAAGACAGAAAGTTTATAGTTTTGACCTGCTTTAAAAACCACTGATTGTTCAGTTTGATATCTTCCAGGTCGACCTAATACAGGAAAAGCAGTATAGCTATTTCCATCACCGCTAATTGTAATATCTGCATCACTAATCCATAATTGATTGGCTTCCACTTTTTCATCTAGAGAAGCTGAGCGCGACACAAAAATAGTGTCATCAATCATTGACATATTACCTGAAATATTTCCAAAAACAACGTACTGCTCTATATATGGAGATTCAGGGTCATTGAAATCATCGCAAGCAGAAAATGCTATAAAAACTAAAATAAATAGAGGATAAAATTTTCTCATTAAAAATTCCATGTTATACCAATTGTAGGTATAATTGGAAAAAGGCTAACGGGCTTTCTCTGTATTCTAGATTCGTCTTCTTCATCAACATTAGGTTCACCTTTATCTGGTCTTTTATTTCCATTTTTGTCATGTTTTTTCTGATCCCAATCGCCATCATCATCTATGCCATTTGACGTATCTCCTAGAGGGTAAGTATATGTAAAGACATTTTTTCTGTTGTAAGCATTGATTACTTGCATAAAAAGATCAAATTTTCGTCCTTTAACGTCAAAATGGCGAACAGCACCTAAGTCAAGTCGATGATAAGAAGGGTATCTGCCTCCATTTCTCGCAGCTGGAATTGTACGGTAATTCTGTTGAGAATCACCGGGAAGGTTTTGTAAAAAATACCCATTAATTGGAGTAAAGGCCTGACCGCTTTGTAATGTGAACTTAATATTATATTCCCATTTTAAGCTTGCTTGATAGTTAGCTAAAAAATTTATTACATGGGATCTATCCCAATTTGTAAAATACTCCTTACCATTCATTAACTTCCTGCTTACAGACCAAGAATATCCTGCCCAACCACTCAACCTTCCAGCGGACTGCTGAACAAATAATTCAGCTCCGTAAGCATATCCATCTGCAGGCGTAAGAAGATCAAGAAGACTTTCACTATTAACATTTCCATCGGTTGTTGCTCTAGATTCTTCGTAAGTGAGCATGTTCGTAATATACTTGTAATAACCCTCAACTTGAACTTTCAAACCTCTACCGATAAATTGCTCATAACCTAGTACTGCTTGCGTAGCCCGCGATGGCTCACCATTCTCATCAACAGCGAACCAGCTATCAAGGATTTGAGCACTAAAGTCATCTTGAAAAGTTGAGATAAATTGGTGATAGTTGCCTACCGCAAAGTTTATAAAACGATTTTCATTAATAATATATTTAGCACTTAGCCTCAAATCAGGATATATGCCGCTACTATGAGAAGAAAATGTTATTAATCTGATACCGGGCTCAATAATGAATTTTCTATTCGGCTTCCACTTTATTTTGGAATAAAATGCTGTTTCAAATGGCTTAGTTTGAGAGTCAAATAGTATTTCGTTATTAAACTTTGAATTATATCTAATATTTAAACTTTTAGCCTGAGCACCAAAAAATATATTGAAATCTTGGCTACGGAAATATGCAATGTCTCCCGAAAGTGTTTGATCTGACAAAGGATTGTATTCATTTATTCCAGCGTCTCCGCCAAGACCAAAGCGAGTGTAAAATTGACTGTTTGCGGCAAGGAAGTTTCCTATTATTTTTTCACTAAATACTCGACGGTAAGCTAAGCTAATAGTTTTATTTCCCCAGTCTGAATCAAGATCTAAATCTTTAAATTCAAGATCATCTACTCCTCTATAAAAACTAAGCGATATTCTATCTTTTTCATTTAGATCGGTAAAAATATGACCTTGTAAGTCGTAAAAATAATACGGAAGATCAAAATTATCAGTGACATAGGGGAGTACTTTATCAAAATATGTTCTTCTTCCAGCAACTAAAAAAGCTCCTCCGGGAATGGGGCCTTCAATGGTTGACTGTGCAGTTAAAAGAGAGACACTACTACTTCCTTCAATTTTATTTCTATTGCCTTCCCTGCTTCTAATGTCAAGTACAGCTGATAGGCGACCACCGTACTCCGCATTATAGCCTCCTTTAATTAGCTCAGCATCCTTGACTGCATCAACAATGAAATTTGAGAACAAACCACCAAGGTGAGAAGGATTATAAACCGTTATTCCATCAAGCAGGATCAAATTTTGATCTGTATTTCCTCCTCTAATTACCAAGCCTGTACTAAACTCGGAAGTTGTTAAAACTCCAGGCAAAGACTGAATGGTTCTAAATATATCTGGTTCCGCTAAAGATGGTTGAGACTTTAATATTCTTGGAGAAAGATTTACCCTGCTTGGTTCAATTTTGTTTAATCTTTCGATTTCTTCGGCTGTGACATCTACTTGCATCAATTCTATAGATTCAGGATTTAAGGATATATTTATATTCTGAGATGAGGAGGCGCTAAAATCAATAAAACGCTCAAATTTTTCATAACCCACATAAGAAACAATCAGTTTGGCAGATTTAATTGATATATCGGATAGCACATAGTATCCATTATTATCTGTTGCCATTCCTTGACCGGTTTCTTTAATGAAAACATTTGCCCCGATGAGGGCTTCTCCAGATGTGCTGTCAGTAATGAACCCGTATAGCTGATAAGACGATACTTGGGAAAAGGTAATGCTAATTAGCGCTAGGAAAGCTAAACTATTTCTTTTGATTGATTTCACTTAATATTTTCTCCGCATGAGTGTTAACATTCATTTTTCTATAAATTTTTTCGATTTTGCCATTCTCATCAATAACAAATGTGATTCTTTTAGTCCATAATGGTGAATTTGCTCCGTATTTAACAGCAACTTCTTTTTTTGAATCTGAAAGGAGGTTAAATGGTAGCTTCCATTTCATTTTAAATTTTTTAAGTGACCTTGGTGAATCATAGCTAATTCCAAAAACCACTATATCAGATTTCTTGTATTTGTCATATATGTCACGGAACCCGCAAGCCTGAATCGTTCATCCAGGTGTATCAGCTTTAGGAAAATAATACAAGACAATTTTCTGGCCAAAATAATCAGACAGTTTATGGAATTTTTTATCCTGATCTTTAAGCTCAAAAGAAGGTGCTTGATCGCCAACTTTTAGCTCAATATTAGTTTTACCTACTAAAGATGAAAAACTAAAAAGTACAATGATGCTAATTGTTAGAATAAAAATGAATTTCATAAATAAGTTTTTTAATAGTTCTTGAGATAACTCAAAGTATCGGTATTGTAAGGAATTTGTTCTATCTCAAATAAATCAAAATGATCTTTTGAGTCACATACATTACTCTCTAAAAGCATAGTCAGTTGGTCAACAGTGATCGGAAACCATGAAAATCTTTGCAAAAAGAATGCCATTGCCTTTACCGCAATGGCCGGAGCAGGTACCATCCATTTCTTTTTGCCATAGGCTGCTGCCATAGTTGGAACTAAATCTTTCCAGTGATAGGCTTCACCGCCCAAGTTAAATGTTTTATTTTTTGCAGTGTCCATAGTTATTGACTTAACAACGAATTCAGCAACATTTTTAATGTGAATAGGTGATAGAGCAAATTTTCCTGCATTAAGCGGCAACAATCCTTCATGAAAACTTGGCGATGGAATAGGAAGGCTAAGCATGTCCTTTTTTAGTTGTGTACAAAATTCAGGTCTACCATCACCACGTGGATCTCCAAAGCAGAGTGAGGGTCTAAAAATTGTCCATTCTAGTTTAGAATGCTTTAAATACTCCTCAGCAAGATATTTTGTACTCTGGTATTTTGTGCCATCTAGTTTTGCTCCATTTGCGCTGATCAATATATAACGCTTTATATTAAACTCTGATGCTAGGTCAACCGTTTGCTTCACCCCTTCAAACTGAGTCTCCTGAAAGGTAATTCCTCTATGCGGAAATTCCCTAACTAGACCAATGCTGTATATAACAACATCTGCAGACTTTATAAGTTTTTTAACCGCTTCATGGTTTGATAAGTCCCCCTCAATTATATCGCATTTATCTGCTTCGAGTAGTTTTTTAGTAGAATTTTCTCTAACTAAAAGTTTTGGCTTATGTTTATGCTCTAATAGTTCATCTGTTATGTATGAACCAACAAATCCAGTTCCCCCAAATAGTGCAACTTTCATTATTTGTATTCCTTGCTTTTTTTTACTTCGTTATTTGTAAAAATTTTATCAATTACTTCTTTTCGATATTTAAATACTCT
>CEOF01047862.1_pt1 | contig 23765 bp, 20 predicted proteins | sample 361311 | NCBI WGS metagenome assembly CEOF01 (sample SAMEA2619667, study PRJEB7988) | marine metagenome | biome: marine biome (ENVO:00000447); feature: surface water layer (ENVO:00002042); material: "saline water (ENVO:00002010), including plankton (ENVO:xxxxxxxx)" | depth 5 m
ATGTTGAGGTTCATCAGGTTGTCTTGGTGAACCTCTCCAACCTATTAACAATAATAAAGGAATTGAATAAACTTCTTTACTTGATATAGAAATAAGTGGATTAATTGCATTACTTAAACCTGAATTTTGTAAATATATACAAGGAATTCTTTTTGTTGAAAGATAATATCCTATACCTATTGAAGTGGCAGACCCTTCATTTGTTGCCAGAACGTGTTTTTTTTGAGAGTAATTATCAATATAAATTGAAAACTTTTTTAATATACTATCTGGTACACCTGTAAAAAAATCAACTTTACTTTTTTTTAATATTCTTATTAAATTTTCTACTTCAATCACTTTTATTTAATCAAGTTAATTACTTCCTTAACAGAACTAATTTTATTTTCTAATTCGAAAGATCGTTGATTTTTTAAAATAGTATTAGCCGCATTTTGCATCGCAGGATACGCTGCACGTAACATATGATTAGCATAAATTACAATTTTAAAACCATTATTAATTAGCATTTTCTCTGTAGTTTTCGAATAAGTTGATGGTACTGAAACCAAAGGTTTATAAAATTTTGACTTCTTGAAAATTTTAGAAAATGAAAAGATTTGATTTGGTGTTTTTTCTTTACTGTGGATTAAAATCAGATCTGCGCCGGCTTTAGAATAAGACTCTGCGCGTTTTAGAGCATCTTTTAAACCTTTTCCTAAAATAAAACTTTCAATTCTCGCACCTACTAAAAAATCTTCTGATTTTCTTGTTTTGATAATTAATCTTATTTTTTTACAAAATTCATTAATTGAGTCCTGCTTGGTTCCTGATTGATCTTTGAAAAGTGAATTTCTTTTTAAACCAACTTTATCTTCCATCATAATTGCAGAAACACCAGATCTTTCCAAAGATCTAACTAAAAATGGCAAATGTTCTAATTGGCCTCCATTATCAGCATCGAATACAAGTGGTTTGGAAGTAACATCCATCATCTCATTTAAAGAAGTAATTCTTGAAGAAAAATCTACAGATGAGTTATCAGGCTTACCCTTTGTAGCTGAGTCAGTAAGACTTGAAGACCACATTCCATCAAAATCAAGATCTTTTTTGTTTTTTTTGATATTTAAATTTTCAATAATTAATCCAGTGAGAGAGTTATGAGACTCTAGTATTCTAACAATATCCTTTGAGTAAATTAATCTTTTTAATCTAGAGACTCTATTTTCAGTAGGAACAATTTCAGATATTTTCTTTTTTATCAAGGTTGAAGAAATATTTTTTGTATAAGAAGGTTCAATTAACTTTCCACCCCATTTTTTTAATATTTTAATTACCTTTGCTCTTGTTTCTTTTTGAACACCTGATTTCCAATCATTACCATGAACTACAAAGTGGGGTTTAATTAAATTTAAATTATATGTGTAATCAAGAGTTTTTTGAGGAATAACCTTATTCACAAATTTAATATTTTTTAAAACTATCTCTCTCTGTCTATAAGATAAATGTGGTATTTTTTTATAACTTGCTATTGCTTGGTCTGTAAGTAAACCAACTATCACCACACCAAGTTTATTAGCAACCTTAAGGATATTTATATGTCCTTCGTGTAATATATCAGCTGAGAGACCTACGTATACTAAATTTTTCTTTTTCATTAATAAATTTATATATATATGTATTCAAGATAGTAAAACAAATATATTGATATTATATTATATTGACTAAGTATATCAAAAAAAGTTTGACCAGGAAAAAAAAATTAGTTTAAAAAACCTTTTCTTTTGAATAGTAGATATACTAAATTTAATTTGGATTCATAATTCGAACATATATATATCGTAAATATTATTATAACCCTAAATTATTTAAAATTGAAACCATTAGTAATATTGCAAGCAAGACTTAGCTCAAAAAGGCTACCTTACAAAGTGTTAATGTTAATAAATAAGCTTCCAATAATTGAGATAATTTATAGAAGAATAAAATCAAAAAATTTTAATATAATTGTAGCAACCTCAAATGATAAAACAGATGATTTACTTTGCTCTTTTTTAAAATTAAAAAAAATTCCATATTTTAGAGGCTCATTAAATAATGTAAAATCAAGGTTTTTAAATATATGCAGAGAATATTCTGATAAGAAACTAGTTATAAGATTAACAGCAGATAATATTTTTCCAGATAAATATTTGATAAATGAAATGATAGTTTTTTTTCTTAAAAACAAAAAAAACTATCTATATATTAATTCATTTAAAAAAAAAATTCCCTATGGTCTTTCTGTAGAATTGTTCTATCTAGGTGAAATAAGAAAAATTAAAAAACAAAATAAAAACGATTTAGAGCATGTAACTTGGAGTATTAAAAAAATAAATAATGAATTCCCTATTAAAAGTAATTTAAATTTTAATGAAAAATGCTCTATTGATACTTTGTATGACTACCTTCTTATCAAAAATTTTTTTGAAAAACAAAAAATTAAAACCAATATTCGTTGGAATCTGCTTATTAAAAAATTTCACAAATTCTGTAATTCCTATAATCTAAAAAAATAATTTTATGAAAAAAAATATAGATAAAAAAATTATTTCAGAACATAAGTTATATGTTGAAAAAAATATGTTTCAAATTTGTCGTAGCATTACAGGTAAGGGTATTAAAAAATCTTTATTATTAGTCAAAAAAAAATTTAAGAATCTCAAAATTAAAAGTATTAAAAGTGGTACTAAAGTTTTTGATTGGAAAATTCCACCTGAGTGGAATATCAATGAAGCATATATAATTGATAAGAATCATAACAAAATAATTGATTTTAGAAATAGTAATTTACATATAATGAACTATTCAAAGCCAATTCAAACTATTTTGAAAAGAGATGATTTGTTAAAAAAGATTTATTCACTACCCAAGCAACCTAATGCGATACCCTATGTAACAAGTTATTATAAAAAAAACTGGGGTTTTTGTTGTACAGACAAAACTAAAAAAAAAATATTAAAACAATATAAAAAAAATGATACTTTCAGAGTTGAAATAATTTCATCTTTTAATAAGAAGGGCTCTTTAAATTATGGTGAATTATATCTTCCAGGAAAATCAGAGCAAGAAATATTGATATCCACTTATTTGTGTCATCCATCAATGGCAAACAACGAATTGTCTGGTCCAATAGTTTCAATGAGTTTAATTAAATATTTTTCAAAAAAAAAATTAGAAAAATCTTTAAGATTTATATTTATTCCTGAAACAATCGGGTCTATTGCTTGGATTTCAAAAAATTTAAATCATATTAAAGAAAAAATTATAGGAGGATACAATCTTTCATGTATTGGTGATAATAAAAATCACTCTTTTGTAGAATCAAAAATAAATAAAAGTATTTTTGACAAAGTTTTGATAAAGAATTATCAAAAAAGGAAAATAAAATTTAAAAGATATTCTTTTTTAAAAAGGGGTTCTGATGAAAGACAATTTAATTCTCCAGGTGTTGATTTACCAATGGTTACAGTTTGTAGGTCAAAATTTGGAGAGTATAAAGAATATCACACATCATTAGATAATTTTAGCTTAGTAAATGTGGAAGGTTTACTTGGAGGTTTTAAAATAGTGAAATCTTCTATAGAGGAAATACTTAAATTAAAAATTCCAAAATCAAAAATTATTTGTGAGCCCCATCTATCAAAATACAATCTTTACAATTCTATTAATTTTAAAAATTATAAAAATCATAGTATGAATTTGTTAAATTTTCTACAATATGCTGACGGCACAAAATCTATTAAAGAAATTTCAAAAGTTATAAATTTAGATTATAAGGTATGTGAAAAATTATCATCAATTTTAAAGAAAAATAAATTAATTTTAATTTAAATGGTGAAACGATCGAATTTAATACTAACAGATTTAGATAAACCAAAAAAAATTAATCAAGAAACCTTTTTTTTGTCTGATTGGATATCAAGTAAAAATTGTAAAAAAGAAATTGTAAAAAAACCATTAAAGAGCTTTAAAAAAAAAATCAAAGCTTATAACTACATTGATAAAATAAGGCCTGAAGTTACTAGTATATTATCAGAATATATTTTTATTTATCATAAAAAAAAATTTTCTAAAGAATTAATAAATTCAATGGTCTCCCTATGGGTTGGTCAATATTTGCAATTTGTTTATTATAGATGGCTATTATTAGATGAGCTAATTAAAAAAAAAAAAAAGTTTTTGATTAATGATATCAAAATTGATCCAAGTATAAATGATTATTTAGATGTTTTAGATTTTATGGATCTTGCTCATGAAAATGATGATTTTAATTTTTTTCATTTAAAAAAAATTTTATTATTTAGAAAGGCTGAATTTAAAAATAAAATTAAATTTAGTCACAACAAAAAATTTTATAAAAAAAATTTTATTCAAAGGGAATCTAATAACCCCTTAAAATTAAAAATTATCTCAATATTTGATAAAGTTCTTGATTTGATTGTAAAACCCTTAATAATTAAAAATAAATTTTTTTTAAAAGAAGGTTTTTCTTACAGTAATCTTATTTGGATAAACTTTAAACTTAGACAATTTCCATATTTTGGTAGTTCTACCTTTAATTGGTTTAAATTAAGAAAAAAATTTAAATTAGAAAGAGAAAAAATAAGTTTTGTTTTAAAATCAAGAAAATTAAAGAAAAATTTTGAAAAATATGTGTGTTCTAATATTTTAAAAGATACACCTGTCATTTTCTTTAAAAGTTTGAATGATCTTGAAAATTATAAAAAAAAAATTGCTTTAAATCCAAAAGTTATTATTGCATCACACAGTCATTTTTATAATGAATTATTTAAGCTGTGGTCATTTCAAAGAATGCTAGAAAAAAAATCAAAGATTATAATATTTCAACATGGTGGAAACCATTCTAAGTTAAATCCTGTTTTTGACTATGAAAAAAGTATATCAAATGAGTTTTATGATTGGAAAAATAATACAAAAAAATTGTGTGGCATGACAAAATACTTGAATTACAACATTACAAGAAAAAAAAATAAAAAAATTTTATTTGTTGGATTTGAATATAGAAAATATCCATGTAGATTTTACCCAGGCCCATTACATCATGATGAAATGAATTCAATTGATCATTTCGCTTATATTATTAATGGTTTAAATAAAAAAAATAAAAGTAATTTTTTCTTCTCTCCTAATAGAACAATTTTACCAGCACATAGGGAAATCATTTTAAGGCATCTGGATAAAAGAAATGTCATGGAAAATTTATCACTTAAAGAAAATATTAAAAATTTTTCTCTAATAATTTGTTCATCACCTATGACTACTTTTTTTGATTCAATTTTATCTGGTCCAACATTGTTATTAATCGACAAAGAGTACTGGATAACTGAAAAAAAAATTAATGCAAAATATAATATTTTAAAGAAAAATAATATTTTATTTTATAATGTCGAAGATTTATTAAATCATCTACACAAAATATATCCCAAAAATATATATAGCTGGTGGAATTCAAAAAATGTTCAATATGCTATTAATACCTTTTTGAAAGAATTTAATTATCCAGAAAATCAGAATTCTTATCAAAAAGAAATTATTAAAGAGTTAACCTCTTAAAAAATAATTAAAGTGTATTTTTAATTTGTTTGGATAGTTCTTCAAAAACATTACTACTTTCAACACAATAATCGTCTTTTTGATAATCTTTAAAATTTTTATTTGGATCATTTATTTCATCTAAAATCTTTTTTTCAAAAGATTGATAATTATGAATTGTGAATTTATCTAGGACTGCAAAATTTTTATAAGAAGTATTTTTTAAATTTGGATTTATGTAAAAACATTTTTTCCCATGCCCAATCATTTCACATCCTAATGTAGAGATCCACGTACATAAAGATTTAGCTTTGAATGCATAATGATAAGTATTAAATTTAAATCCATACTCTGAGCCATCAATTATTTTTACGTTTGAATTTTTTAATGCATTTTTTATATTTATATTTTCCATTGCAGTTTTATGTTCTGGTCTAATTTTTATAGCAATATTTAGGTTTGGATTAAGTGCCGAAAGCTTGGCAAGCCAACTAAACTTTATATACCAATCATTCCAAAATGTATCATAAACATCATTGGTATTTGCCATTCTGCTTTCTAAATCCAATAAATCATATGAAGGAATTTCATCTGACCTAATTGGTGAGTTAAAATAATTTTGATAAATTGAAAGTGATCCTATTGGAGTAATTTTTTTAATTTCAGAATCTTGATTACAAATTATATCAGCTGTTTTTTTTCCAAGAGATAAAAAATAATCACAATTAACAAACATTCCAAATGATGAATAAATTCCTAAAACTCTTTGAGTTATAAAAGTATTTTTACCTCCATAATATTTAAATAAATAGTTTTTCAAACTACTAGACCTATAATATCTCTCTTGTAATAAATATTTAGACTTATTGTTTTTAAATATCGATGAGTATTTAAAATAAATTCTAAATATATGCAGATTAATACCAAAAAGATTATTTTGAGATTTTAACGATAAATATAAAATTTTAAGTGGTATGTACAGAAAATAATCATAACAAAATTTAAAACCTATTTTAAAATTCAAATTTTTATATTTATCAACAAAAAGGAAATTATTTTTCTTATCAAATTTTTTTAAAGTTGTAATTAATAATACTTGAGAAAAATATTTATCTAATTCTTTAAAAGTTTTTATACTATTTTCATGATCTAAATCATCAACTATTAGATCGTAGACTTTTTCAGTGTTGTTTTTTTTTGAAAAAAAAATAATCCAGATAAAAAAAAATATAAATCTGAAGAAATCCTTGATTGCATTAAGATATAAAAAACTAGAATTATATTTTCCAGTTTTATTGTCAAAATTATATTGTAGATAATGTTTACATTCTCTTTGTAGAATATCATTTGGAATATTTATCTTATCTGATATTATTTTTAAGTTTGTAGTCATATGTTGTGTTGATAAAAATTTATTCGTAAATTTGATTAATAATTCACTATTTTTTTTTGCATCAAATTTTTTATCTAATCTAAAACTATTTATTACCATTTGACTAATTTATAAAAGTTGAATTAGGGTTTTTTTCCCAATTATATTGTTTTTGAGGTTTTCTCCATGAAGGACCATAAATTTGAAAAAAATATTCCTTATAATTAGAGGGAACATTTAATATTAATCCATTAAATTGATACTTTTTAATATTGTTAAATAGTTTTGCTGAGGTTTTAAATCCTGCCTGTTTATAGAAAAGATTATTTTTTATTAGAAATTTTTTTAATTTTATAAATAAATTTTTAGAAAATTTAAATTTATTTATAATCTGATTGTGTTTGCCTTTATAAGACCCAGATATTGACAATACATAAATTAATTTCATTACAATGTTTGAGTGGGCATAATGTCTTTGAAAAGCATATTTTTTATCATGAGTTAATTCGTAAATATTTAAATCAACGTCGCGTCCACCAAATCTTTTAAAAGTTATAATGTTATCGTTATCAAAAAATTTTTTTTTAATTTGAAATTTTTTCTCTTGAAAGCATTTCAGAATTAAATTTTTTTTTAAATTTTTCTTCCATAGTCCTAAATCTATATCGTTGTCCCAAGGCATTAAGTTTTTATCTCTAATAATGCCCAAAAGAGTGCCATGGCAAACCCAATATCTTATTTTTATCTTATTCAAAATTAATATCGAATCTACCAAGTTTTTATCTGCTTTTAGAAATTGCCTAGGCATTTAAAATAGTTTATACCACTATAATTCTAGATTTATATTTTTTATTTATCAGAGTCTATCTACATGAAAAAAAATTTTCAAAAATTTTATTCAAAAAAAAAAATTTTAATAACTGGTCATACGGGTTTCAAAGGGGCTTGGCTGACTACTGTTTTACTGAGGAATAAGGCTAAAATAATTGGAATATCAAAAGATATTCCTACAAATCCAAGTTTATATAAAATATTAAGATTAGAAAAAAAAATTAAAGATTATAGATTTGATTTATCTAATTTTGAAAAATTAAAAAAAGTATTAATCTCTGAAAAACCAGATGTTATTTTTCATTTAGCAGCCCAAGCAATTGTAAGTAAATCATATAAAGATCCTAAAAAAACATGGAGCTCAAATTTGATATCTTCTTTAAATTTATTTGAGATTTTAAGAAAAATAAAAAAAAACTGCTTAGTTGTGATAATAACCAGTGACAAGTGCTACCTTAACATTGAAAAAAAAACGGGATACAAAGAAGGTGATAGGCTTGGTGGAAATGACCATTATAGCGCTTCAAAAGCATGTACAGAAATTTTATTTAATTCATATTTTAAATCAAATTTATATAAGAATTTAAAACTGAGAATTGTTACTGCACGAGCAGGGAATGTGATTGGTGGTGGAGATTGGGCAGATGACAGACTTATACCAGATTGTGTAAGTAAGTGGTCTAAAAATAAAATTATTAAAATAAGAAATCCAAATTCAACAAGACCATGGCAACATGTTTTAGAGGCAATTTATGGTTACCTATCTTTAGCTATTGAATTACAAAATAATAAAAAAATTAATGGTTTATCTTTTAACTTTGGCCCTAGTGAGAGAAGATCAAAACCAGTTAAAAATATTTTAAATGAATTTAAAAAAAGTTGGAAAAAAATAAAATGGAAATATGAAAAAACTTTTTCTTTTACAGAAACTAATTCCTTAAGACTTAATAGTAAGCTATCTAAAAAATTACTAAATTGGGAATGTAAGTTGACTTTTTCAGAGATGATTAGTTTGGTTAGTAATTGGTATTTGATTTATTACAAAAAGAAAAATAATGATTTATTTCAATTTACAAATAATCAAATTGATAAATTTGAAAAAATTTTTTTTAAAAGATAAATGCTAATCTATTATAGATTTAGTTTAATTTTTTGGCCCAATTATAAAATTTTTTAAAACCTTCTTTAGTATTAATAAATTTTCTTTTATATATAAATTTAAGTAATGATTTATCAGAATATATTCCATGTTGATCTCCTGGGGTATTTTTTTTAATGATGATTTTACTTTTTTTAACATGAAGTTTTTTTAAAATCTCCAACATCTTAATTACTTTAATTTTTTGTCCAGTTCCTAGATTAATTATTCTATTTTGCATTTTTTTATTCTTTAAAGCTTCTATCCAGATTTCTACAACATCATCTATATAAATTAGATCTCGAAATCTGTTTAAACTTCCTTTAACAACAATCTTACTTTTTTTAAGAAGACTAGCCAAGTAAATAGAAACCATCCCTTGTTTTTCATTTAATAAATCTTGTCCTGGTCCATAAACATTAAAAATTCTAAATATGATAAAGTTAAAATTATTTGAATTTTTTATAATGTAATCCTCTGACAATTTCTTATGCAAACCATAGTAAGAAAGAGGTTTGCAATTAGCGTTTATATTTGCTTTACTTACACTATTCCCATAAACGGACATTGAGCTCGCATAGAAAAAATTTTTAATAAAATTTTTTTTTGCAAAATCTATTAAATTATATGTTGTTATAAAATTCCTGTTTAGATCATTTATTGGATCTTCAAAACTTTTTTCTCCTGATGATTGCCCTGCCAAATGAAAAATATAATCTATATTTTTGGGTAGTATGGATATTTTTTTTTTATTTGATAGATCAATATTTAAGAATTTTATTCCTTTAATTACGTTTTTCTTTAAACCTGAGGAAAAGTCATCACAACCAATAACAGTATATTTTTTTTTCAGAAGTTCAGAACAAATTTTGCTTCCAATAAATCCAGCGGCACCAGTAACTAAAATTTTTTTTTTAATCAATTTATTTATAAATTTTATAATTAAGAGAATTGCTAATTATTATAATACCCACCATCTCTTAAAGTCTAATGAAGTTTTTTTTCATATCGATATTTTATTATTTTCTTATTAAACTTTTTTTAAACCAAATCTATAAAAATTTCTCTTTTCTGAGGTTTGAGAGGCAAAAATTATAATTTTTTCAACTTTTTATTTTTTAATTGAATGTTTTACTTTAATTATAGGTATTAACATTTATAAAATAAAAATTAAAAACATTTATTTGATAAAAAATATATTTTAATGAAAGTTGTTATACTTGCTGGTGGTTATGGAACTAGATTATCAGAATATACAAAATTGATACCTAAACCAATGGTCAAAGTAGGTGGAAAGCCAATTATTTTAAGAATTATAAATTTATATAAAAAATATGGCTTTAAAGAATTCTATATAGCTCTTGGTTATAAAGGAAACGTTATAAGAAATTTTTTTAAAAAAAAAGTTAAAGATGTAAAAATAAACCTTATTGAAACTGGAAAAAACACTATGACAGGAGGAAGACTTAAAAGACTTAAAAAATATCTTGATAATGAAACATTTCTCATGACTTATGGCGATGGCGTTAGCGATATTAATATAAAAAAACTAATAAATTTTCATAAAAAAAATAAATCTGTGATAACTCTTACTGCTGTTAGACCTCCAGCAAGATTTGGGTCAATTAAAATTAAAGGAGATTATATTTATTATTTTAAAGAAAAATCTTCTGTTGATGAGGGATGGATAAATGGAGGATTTTTTGTCATTGAGCCAAAAATATTTAAATATATCAAAAATGATAAAACTTATTTAGAGAGAGAGCCTTTTGAAAAATTAGCTAAAAAAAAAAGCATTAAGGCTTTTAAACATAAAGGTTTTTGGCAATGCATGGACACAAAAAGAGATAAAGATTTATTAGATAAAATTATAAAAGAGAAAAAATTTAAAATTTGATTTGAAAAAAAAAATTCTTATAGTTGGTGGAACCGGATTTTTAGGGAAGAGTTTACAAAAAAAATGCTTATTAAAAGATCTTGAAGTAACAGTTCTATCCTCATCAAAGAAAAAAGAAAAAAAAAGAATTAAACAAATATTTTGTGATATATCAAAAAAAAAAGAATTAACAAAAAAACTGAATAACAAAACTTTTGATTTTGTTGTTAATTTAGCTGGATATATAGATCATTCAAAAAAAATTAAAACTTTAAAAACTCATTATGATGGATGTAAAAATCTAGCAGATCACTTTAAAAACAAAAGATTAGAAAAATTTATTCAAATAGGCAGCAGTGTTGAATATGGAAGAAGTAAAGCACCACAAACAGAAGATAAAAAAATTAGCCAAAATTATTTAAAATCCTACTATGGACAAGCAAAATTTAAATCTACCCAATATCTATTGAAACTACATAAACAAAAATCTTTTCCGTGTACTATATTGAGACTTTTCTTAGTTTATGGCCCTGGTCAATCTCAAAATAGATTAATTCCATTTGTTGTAAAAAATTCTTTAATGAATAAAAGTTTTAATAGTTCTTCGGGAAATCAATTAAGAGATTTTCTTTATATTGATGATGCCATTAATTCAATTATGAAGTGTTTAAAAAACAAAGAGTCTAATGGCCATATTTTAAATATTTGCTCAGGATCACCTGTTAAAATAAAATTTATAATTAACGAGATTTGTAAAAAAATAAAACGTGGACGACCTATTTTTGGTAAAATTAATTTAAGACCTGATGAACCTTTACAACTTTATTCAAATTACCAAAAAGCAAAAAAATTTTTGGGGTGGAAACCAAAAACTAAGTTAAGTGTAGGTTTAAATAAAACAATAAAGTTTTATGAAAAAAGAATTTAAAATATCTATAATAGTAAACTGTCATAATGGTGAAAAATATTTGTCCAGATGTTTAAAAAGTATTATTAACCAAACTTTTGAAAATTGGGAGTTAATTTTCTTTGATAATAAGTCAAATGACTCCTCTAAACTGATATATGAAAAATTTAAAGAAATTAGATTTAATTATTTTTCAAGCTCTTATTTTATGAAATTATATGAGGCTAGAAATGAAGCTTTACAAAAAGTAACAGGAGATTATGTGGCATTTTTAGATTGTGATGATTGGTGGGATCCTATTCATTTAGAAAATGCACTGCCATTCTTTGAAAATGATAAATTTGCTTTTTATTTCTCTAATGCATTTAACTATTTTGAAAAAAAAAAAAAATTTATTTTACCCAAAAATAATTTACCAAAAAATAATATATTTGAGGAATTGATTAATGATTATACAGTAAAAATTAGTTCAGTAATTTTAAGAAAAAAAATACTCGTTAATTCTGGCTTATTTAAATTTGATAGCAATTATAACATTATCGGTGACTTTGATTTAATTTTAAGAATTGCATCGAAATTTGAGGGCTTCTATAATAATATTCCATCAGTTAATTGCTCATTTCATGGTAATAATTATTCATTAAATAATAGAAATGAGTATGTTGATGAGTTTAATATTTGGCACAAGAAAATTAATTTTGGTAATCAAAAATTTTTATCAAAAAAAAAGACCATTGAAAATAATGTTCTTTATATCAATCTATTTAGAGATATAACCACTAAAAAAAAAATAAATAACTTTTTTCAAATTTTTAAAATAAAAAATAATTTAAAAAAAATGAAATTATTAATAATATTTATGCTTCCAAAATTTATTATAAAACAATTGTTAAATAAATATTGATCATGATAAAAAAGATAATTGTATATATTAATGCTTACGTTGCAGGTATTTTTAAACTATTATTTAAAGAAAAAAATTTTGTAGAAATAATAATAAAAGATCCAAAAAAAATAGAGCCATCCCATTCAGAAAAAGTTTTCTTTGAAAGACTTTTTATTTTTTATAGAAATATGAAAATTAAAGAGATTAATAATCCTGAGATTATTAAACCCTCATCTTTATGGCAAAATCATATTAACAACGATTATAAATTTTTAATTGACTCTTTCAAAGAAAACAATCTAGAGAATTTTTCTTTTTTTTTAAATAATTTTGGAAATTGGAATAATTATCTAGGGATTGAGCATAATACACTCCTTAAAAGATATTCCAAAAATTTTATCTTGAAAAGTTATCTCAAAAATGAAATCTTTTTGAAACATTATAAAATTTGGAAAGATTTTGGATATGAAAAAAAAGATTTAAATAAAATTTCTACCCCAGAATTTGGCAATCAATTAGGTGCCTATATTGATGGAAATTTTGTTACTATAGGAAGTTTTTTTAATCAAATAATTTCAAAAATTTTACTCGAGCATATAAAACATAAAAGCAAACCTATTATTTGTGATCTCGGAGGAGGATATGGCAAGTTGGGTTATTTTTTAATTAAAAATTTTGAAGATTCATGCTTTATTGACTTTGATATACCAGAGGTTCTTGTATTGGCGGCATATTACTTAATGAGCTCTTTCCCAAATAAAAAAACTTTGTTATTTGGAGAAAAAGAATTTGAAAAAAAAGATAGTGAAAATTTTGATTTAATTTTTATGCCCTCTGCCGAAATAACAAAAATGAGTGAAAACTCTGTAGATTTATTTGTTAATAAAAATAGCTTGGGAGAAATGAGAAGTGATACAGCAAAATTTTATATTGAAAAAATAAATTATTGCTCAAAAATTTTTTTTCATATGAACCATAATAGAATAAGAAATGTTTTCGATAATAAAGATAAAAGTTTAATTTCCTCAGAATATCCTATTGATATGAAAAAATTTGATCTTGTTTTTGATTATCCTGACTTGAGTCATTTTATTTACACTGGACGTTACGACTCAAACAATGATATATTTATGAAACTGTTTAAGATTACACAAAAAACTAACTAGACCTAATCATCAAGACTCTTAGAGGTCTTATTTCTCGAAAGCTCTTTATCATGAAAATACTTTTCATATTGATACCCAAAATCCTTACTTAAATAAGTGTAATATAATGTTCGTCTATTATTATTTGAAGTATTTTTTTCTGATTTATGTGGACAGATATTACTAAAAAAAACTACATCACCTTTTTTTAAAACGATCTTTTCAAAACTACATTTCTTTACTGAGATCGAATTTAATTCTGGAGTTCCATTTTTTTTGGTAAAGTCTATTAAATATGCGAAATCATTCTTGTCAAAACGATTTGCAATTTCTATTGTGCCATTTTCTTCAGTACAATCATCAAGTGCAACCAAAACATTTACAAAGAAATTGCCATACTCATACCAACCTTTCCTAATTTTGTTATTTTCATCTTGAAATTCAAATATACCATCAAAGTGTGGAAAAAATCCTTTACCTCCAGGGGGTTTTGCATTGAACTTGTCTTTAAATATTAAAAATTCTTTATTAAAAATATCTAAAAGTTTTGACAAAATTAAGTTGTTTAAATCTTTAAGATATTTACCTTTATCATATAGCTTTTCAATTCTTCTTAGTTTTTTATATGAATCATAATAAAAATTTGCATTTTCTATTTTATTTATTTCATTTATCAAACTATTTATAAATTCTTCAGAAAAAACATTTTTTTGAATGAAATATCCTTTTTGATTAAAAATTTTATGAAGTTTATTCATCATTCCTTTCAAATCTATAATTAAAAGTTTTAATAAATTTGTCACTTAGATTTTTAGGAGTATTTTCTTTTGTTATAAATTTAAAGTTATGATCTAACATAAACTTAAGAACAGTATCTTTTTGAGTTTTAAAATTTTCATTCACTTCAATTAATACACTTTTTATTTTTTGATTTTTAAATACTTTGTCTCCACCCTCTAGGATTAAATGTTCTAAACCATCTACGTCAATTTTAATATAATCAGGAATGTCAAGATAGCTTTCATCAATCATAGTATCTATTGTTGTGCCAAATATTTTATATTTTTGTTTTGCTAGAAAATTTTCACCTTCAAAATTGAATTTTTCACCAAAAGTATTTAGTGAGGACCCCTCAATAAAATCTGGCTCATTCATATCTAAAAAAACATTTTTTTTATTAGTTAAAGCAATTTGATTAACAAATATTTTATTTGAAAAATTATTCATACTTATATTTCTAGTCAATACTCTTAAATTGCTTGATGATGGCTCAAAAGCTATTACCTTTATTTTTCCCTTATGTTTTTGTGCAGAATAAATTGAAAATAATCCAATATTTGCACCTATATCCCAAAAAATAATTTCTTTGTTTTTATCAAAGTTGTCAATCCATTGAATGGTATCTGGCTCTTTAGAAAGAAGAGTTCTTACTCTCCAGTCAATCAAATTATTTGGAGTAAAAAAAATAAGCTGGCTTTGATCTTTTAATAAGATTTTTTTATAAGATTTTTCTTGTAAAAAAAAAATTAGCCAGCCTATATAGTTTCTTTTAAAGATGAAAAAAAAAACCTTATTTAATGAGTATATAATTATAAACAAAAAATATGAAAATATTCTGAGCATTTAAAAATTTATTAAGTATTAATAATTTTTCTATATTATATAGAGAATATTTGTTAAATAATATCATTTTTTTATAATTTTAATTTTTTATATGAACCGACGAAATACTAATTTATTAGATTGCACCTTAAGAGATGGTGGTTACTACAATAATTGGAAATTTAATAAAAATTTAATTAATGATTATTTAAAAGTAATATCTGATTATGTAGACTATGTTGAGATAGGTTTTAGATTTTTGGATAAAGATTCATCGTTAGGGGAAACAGCATATACAAAATCAAATTTTCTTAAATCGATAAAAAAACCTAAAAATGTTAAATTAGGAGTAATGATAAATGCGAGTGATTTAATTTTTTATGGTAATAAAAATATTCCTAAAGTTATTAAAAAAATTTTTCCACGAAAAGATCCAAAAATTAAATTTGTAAGAATTGCCTGTCACTCATTTGAAGTTGAAAAAATTTTACCTGCGATTTCAATACTTAGAAAAAATTATTATGTCATAGTTAATATAATGCAAATATCTGAATTAAGTGAAATAATAATAAAGAAAGTATGCAAATTGTTAAAAAATAAAATTAGTTGCTTATATATTGCAGATAGCCTTGGGTCCCTCACATCAAAGCAAGTAATTGATAAAAATAATAAGATTAGAAAATACTGGCATGGAGATCTTGGCATGCATGCTCACGACAATATGAAGAATGCACTAGATAATACTTTAACAGCAGTAAAACATGGTTTTAATTGGGCAGATGGAACAATATTAGGAATGGGTAGGGGAGCAGGAAATGCAAAAATTGAAGACTTAATAAAAAAAATAAAAAAAAGAAAAACAACAAATATTGATAGATTAATTAATAATCACTTTGTTAATTTAAAAAAAAAATATAAGTGGGGATTTAATGAATTTTATAATTCTGCTGGTAAATACAAAATTCATCCAACATACATTCAAACAATACTAAATGATAAAAGATATAAAAAATTTGATTATAAAAAAATTATTAATAATTTAAAAGAAATTGACGCTTCTCGATACAATCCAAATGAATTAATGTATTCATTATTTGATAGGTTTACAAAAAAAAATATTAAAACTTTAAATAATATTAATTTAGGTAATCAAAAAAAGGCCCTAATATTGGGATCTAATCCTAATAATTTACAAAATAAAAAGCTACTAGAAGACAAAATAAAAAAAGAAAATTATTTTGTTTTAGCTTTAAATACTACCAAACATATAAATGAAAAATTAATTGATTATAGAATTTCTAGCCATCCATTAAGACTTACATCAGAAATTGAAAATTTTAGAAAAACAAATTCTAAAATTATTTTACCTACTGGTATATTGCCAGAAAATATACTAAGTAGATTAGATAAAAAAAAACTATATTTCTATAATTTAATAATAAAACCAAATTTAATTAAGATAAGCAAAGATTTTTGTATTTTACCCAGTGCCATTTCGATTGCGTTTGCTATAGCAATTTTAATTAAATTTCGTTTTAACTACATTGAACTATCTGGATTTGATCTGAGAAAAAGTTCAGCAGATAATACATTTGATATTCTAAAAAAAATGAACAAAACGAAAAATAAAGTTGCTTTTAAATATTTAAAAAATTTAAATATTATTTGATGCTGGATTATTTAATAGTTATACCTGCAAGAATAAGGTCATCTAGATTTCCAGCAAAACCATTAGCTAAAATTAATGGTAAAGAATTAATTTTACATGTTTTAGATAGGTGCAACAAAGTTTTTGACAAAAAAAAAATAGTTGTAGCAACTGACTCATTAAAAATTTTCAATTTCGTAAAAAATAAAAATTATCAGTCTATTTTAACATCTGTAAAATGCTTAACTGGAACTGACAGAGTATCTGAAGTGTCAAATAAAATAAATGCAAAAATTTATGTGAACGTACAAGGAGATGAACCTTTAATAAATCCCAAAGATATAAAAAAAATTATATCAGTTAAGAAAAAATTTAAAAATTATATTATTTGTGGTGCTACAAAAATTAGTAAAAATGAAAATCCAAAATCTTTATCCATACCAAAAGTAGTTTTTAATAAAAATTTAGATATGATTTATATGTCAAGATCAATTATTCCAGGTATTAAAGTTAAAAAAAGTTCAAAAAAATTACAATATTGGAAACAAGTTTGTATTTATGCTTTTACAAAACAAGATCTTAAAATTTTTGGAAAAAATAAAAAAAAAAGTTATTTAGAAAAAATTGAAGATATAGAAATTTTAAGATTTTTAGAGAAAGAAAAAAAAATTAAAATGGTCAAGACAAAAAAAGGAACAATTGCAGTGGATTATCCTAGGGATATTAAGATGGTAGAAAATTTAATTAAAAAAAATGAAAAAAGATAACATTTCCGTTTTTTCCAATGATAATTTTTATTACAAAAATCAAATACTTCATTATCAAAATAAAAACACTTTCACATTAATTAATTTATTGAGAAATAAATTTAGAGTTAATTTAATATCAAGAAAAGACAAGTTTAAAACTATTAATAAAAAAAAATTTTTGAATCTTAACCACGAAAATTTTTTTAGTTTGATAAAAAAAATTATTTACAAAGAAAACTATAGGTTTCTTTTTATTTCCATAACACCATTTAATTTTTTTTATTTTTTAATTTTAAAAATTTTATTTATTAAAAAAGAAAGAATTTATTTATTTTTGAGAAGCGATGGATTTAAAGAATATCAAATAAAATTTTCTTATTTTGGATATTTTTTTTATTTTTTTATGTTTAAAATTTTTTGTTCTAGTTCAAATGTTTTGTCTTGTTCTAGATACTTTAAAAGACTTAAAGATTTTAAGATTTTGTTACCATCTGAACTGGATAAATTTTGGTTAAAAAAAGATTTTAATAAAAAAATAAATAAAAAGATAAGCTTATTATATGTTGGAAGATTTCGACAAGAAAAAGGTTATTTAAGTTTAATTAGTATATTTAAAAAAATGAATAAAAGACTTGAAGATTATCATTTAAGTTTGACTTTAGTAGGAGCAGAAAAAAAAGAAAGATTAAAAGACAAAAATATAAGAATTATAAAACAAGTTAATAATAATAAAAAACTTAAAAAAATTTATGACTCACATCAAATTTTTATATTGCCCTCTTATACAGAAGGGTATCCTCAAGTTATTTTAGAAAGTCTTTCAAGAAAAAAACCAGTGATAATTTTTGATGAAATTAAATTTTTAAAAAAAATTTATCCAAAAGGACTATTTGTTTCAGAAAGAAATGAAATTGATTTTACAAGAACAATTAAACACATATTATCTCACTATAAAAAGATTATAAATGAAATTAATAAAATAAATTTAACTTCAAAAAATAATTTTAAACTAAACCTGATAAAACAATTACAACTTTAACATGAAAAATTTAAATTTAGATAAACAAATTTTATTTAATTTCTTAATATTTTTTTTCCCAATATCATTTTTAGTTGGAAGAGCCATTGTAGAATTGTTGTTATTTGTTTTTTTTGTAACCACATTATTTTATTGTAAGAAATGGAAAGATTATTTTTTTGATAAAAATTATATAACTATTTTATTATCCCTATATTATCTATCAGTTTTTTTTAGCACTTATATCAATATAGAAATTTTAGGTCAAACTACAGATCAAAACTTACTATTAAAATCTTTAATTAACTTTAGGTATGTTATCTATATAGTAAGTATTTGGTTTGTTTTTCAGGAAATTAAATTAGACAAAAGATTTTTTTTAATAACTATATTTGTTTATTTGATTTTTCTAGTTGATGGTTATTTTCAATTTTTTACTGGTGAAAATTTACTGGGTTATAATATGGCTGGTGGAAGAATTACAAGTATTTTTAAAGATGAATATATTTTTGGAAGTTACATCCAAAAAGTAATCCCAATAATGATTACTTTATTTTTTTTAACTTTTGAAAAAAATATAACTGATAAATCTATCTATTTTCTTTTAGTTTTAGTTTTAAGCACAGTTATTATTTTATTATCTGGTGATAGAGCTGCTATACTTCTTTTTAGTTTTTTTTTAGCCATAAGTTTTATATTTATAAAATCTTATAGAAAAGTATTTTTAATTAATTTTTTATTATCAGGAGTCATATTGTTTTCTATTGTCAATTTTGGAGTAGGAAAAAATCTTGCTGCTTTAGATGCAAGGTATAATCCAAGTAGCAAAACGAATGCTCATTATAAACAAACAATTACCTCTCACCCAATATTTAAGCATATTCCAAGAGATTATATTGGTCACTTTCTTGTAGTTAAAGAGATGACCAAAGATAATATATATTTTGGAAAAGGTATAAAATCATTTAGATTTATGTGTAGGGGTAAGCTTGGAAATTTATACCCCGTTGATGGAGGAGTTTGCTCTACTCACCCACATAATTATTATTTACAATCTTTGTCTGCTGCTGGTTTATTTGGTTTATTTTTTTTATCCTCAATATTTGTTTTAATCTCAATTAAAATGTTAAATATTTTTTTTGGACTATTTAAAAAAGAAACTCAAAATGAGCTAATGATTGTATCTACAATTACTGTTTTTGTTTATCTATGGCCCTTGATTCCTACTGGTAATTTCTTCAGCAATTGGATTGCAGGATTTAAATGTTTTGCATTAGGGTTGTTTTTATTTATAAACTCAAAATTTAATAGTGAAAAAAATAAATGATTTTAAGTTTTTTTTTAATATTAATATTTTTAAACATCTGTCTTTGTTGGAATTATCAATATTTAGCTGATAAATTAAAAATATTTGATCATCCAGACAATAAATTAAAAATTCATAAAAAAAAAACACCTTTATTAGGAGGTTTTTTTATAATTTTTAACCTGTTGATATTGATCACAATTGACCAAAGTTTATATGAAATTTTTCCTTTTGAAAAAAAAAGAGAAATTATTTCATTTATTTTTTTAATATTCTCATTTTTTTTTATAGGACTTTATGATGATAAATATAAAATCTCATTCAGTATAAGAATAGTTTTAGGTATTTTATTTTCTTTAATGGCCTTATTGATTAATCAAAATTTAAAAATTGATGAATTGTTATTTTCATTTTATGAACATCCAATCTTACTTAAAAATTTTAGTTTAATTTTCACATTGTTTTCAATTTTAGCTTTTATACATGCCACAAATATGTTTGATGGAATAAATTCTCAATTGATAACTTATTATTTAATTTTAAATACTTTTTTATTTTATATTTCAAATTACAATTTAAACTTTTTACTCTTTTATCCTTTATTAGTATCATTATTTATTCTTAATTTTAATGGTAAAATTTTTTTAGGAGATGGAGGATCTTATAGTCTTGGAGCAATGTATAGTTTTTTTATAATTTATGAGTACACCACTTTTAAGAATATTGTTTTTGCTGACGCAATATTAATTTTAACGCTAATTCCAGGTTTGGAGTTACTAAGGCTCTCTGTTTATAGATTATCAAAAGGTCGAAATATTTTTTCAGGTGATTTGGAACATGTTCATCATTTGTTTTTAAAAAGGTTTAATCAAATTAAAACAAATTTTATAGTTTGTTTTTTAATTCTTACTCCAATAATTTTATTATTATTTTATAAAACTTATTTATACTTGATACTACTTATGAGTATATTATCTTATTTTTTAATCATTTATTTCCTGAAAAAAAAATAAATACATGAATATTTTGATTACAGGGGGTGCTGGATATATAGGAAGTACAGTAGCAAATCTACTACTTGATAGAAAACACAAAGTTTCAATTATTGACAATTTATCAACAGGTATAAAAAAAAATATTCCAGATAGATCTATTTTTTATAAGTGTGATATTTCTGATAAAAAAAAGGTTAGAAAGATTTTAAAAAAAAAATTTGATGTTGTGTTGCATTTTGCAGCTTTCACAAATAATGATGAGTCAATTAAAAAACCAAAAAAATATTTAATTAATAATTATAAAAAAGCTAAGTTTTTTTTAGAGTTATGTATTGAGTCAAATATTAAAAACTTTATTTATTCATCAACAGCAGCTATTTATGGAAATAATAAAAAAAGAATTAAGGAAAATCAAAAAACAAGCCCACTTTCACCTTACGCTAAGTCCAAATTAAAATTAGAAAAATTTTTTTTTAAAAAAAAAAAAGATATAAATTTTATCATTTTGAGATATTTTAATGTTGGTGGAATTGAAAAAAAACTAAGATGTGGGTTTAATATTAATAACAATACCTTAATTTCAAACCTGTGTAGATCAGTCATCAATGAAGAAACTTTTTTTATTTATGGAAAATCTCATAACACAATAGATGGAACTGCTATTAGAGACTATATTCATGTTATTGATTTAGCAAAAATTCACTTTGAGTTTAGTAAAAAAATTTTAAAAAAAAAATATTCTGACGTTTTCAATTGTGGTTATGGAAAAGGTATTTCTGTTAAAAAAATGTATAATATATTTTCTAAAGTATCGAAAAAATCACCTAAAGTTATATTTAAATGTAAAAGAAAGAAGGATATTTCAGTTTCTATTTCTGACATAACAAAATTAAGCCATGAAATTGATGTTAATTATAAAAAAGCAAAGTGGTTAGATTTGGCAAAAACCTCAATAGATTGGTATAGAAATAATAAAGAAAATTGATTTAATTTTTTAAAATGAAACATTTTTATCTTTTTTGGAACTTGCTTAATAATAGTCAAAAATTATATTTTTTTTATATGGTTTTTTTAATGTTAGCACAAGCCATGCTAGAAGTATTGAGTATTGCATTGATTATACCATTTACAGCTTTAATTTTAAATCCAAACCAAAAAACAGATTTATTTATTTTAGATAATTTTAGTTTTTTAATAGAAGGTTATGAGCGGGAAAGTTTATTACCAGTTTGTGCTATCATACTTTTTTTAGTCTTTGTAATCAAAAATATTTCTTTAGTGTTTATATATAATTCAATTTTTAAATATGTTAAAAATGCTAGAGCAATAATTTCTACTGAGCTCCTATCTAAATATTTAAAACAAAACTACGAATATTTTGTTAAAAATTCTTTTTCAAAAATTCAAGCGAATTTAACAGGTGAAATAGAAGCATTACTTAAAAGTTATTTTATTCCAGTCCATATTATTCTTAGTGAAGTTATAATTTTTGTATCAGTATTTTTATTATTAATTTTAACAAACAATGCTCAAGGAGCATTAATAGTATTACCGATTTTAATAATAGTTGGTTTTATAGTTAAAAAGATAAGTAAAAATATTAAAATAATTGGAAATGATCGAAAACAAAACAATAGAGATAACGCAAAAATTACACATTATATTTTGCTTGGTGTAAGAGAAATTTTATTAATAGGAAAAACCAAGAAAATTTTAGAATATTATAATAAATTACAGCTTAAAATAGGAAGTGTTGAGACAAATTTACAAGTCCTAAAATTATTACCAAAAAATTTAATTGAAGTTTTTGGTTTATTAACCTTTTTATTGTTAATCATTTATCTATTTAACCAAGGCAAAGAAAATGATGAAATTATTACTATTCTTACTTTCTATTTTGTAGTTGCGTATAGAATTTTACCATCAATAAATAAAATTTTTTCAAATTATCAATTAGTTCAGTTTGCTAAAAATGCGGTCATTAATATTTCAAATGATTTGAATCTTGAAGACAAAATTCTAATTAACAATGACAAAGGTGTTAAATTTAATTTTAAAAAAAATATTGTTTTATCTGACTTAAGTTTTGAATATAGAAAAAATACTAGAATATTAGATAAGATTAATTTGGATATTAAAAAGAATGAAATAATAGGTATTAAAGGTGATAGTGGATCAGGAAAAACAACACTTCTTAATATTATTTCAAAATTATCTTCACCAACAAATGGAAATATAATCATAGATGATAAAATTTTAGAAACCAAGAGTGATGTTAGAGCTTACCAAAATCTTATCTCTTTAATTTCACAAGATACCTTTCTTATTGAAGGTTCAATTAAAGAAAATATACTTTTAGGGACAGAACAAGATTTTGACAAAAAAAAATTTGAGTTCTCTTTAAATTTTAGTACGGTTCAAGATTTTTTAAATTTATTACCTGACGGAATTGATACTTTAATGGTTACAAATAGTAAAACTATTTCATCTGGACAAAAACAAAGAATAGCTATTGCAAGACAGATATATGCAGATAGAGAAATATTAATCTTTGATGAGGCAACAAATGCTCTCGACGAAAAAAATGAGAAAATTATTTTAGATAATATAAAAACCTTGAAATCAAAAAAAACAATTATTCTTGTTTCTCATAATCCCGAAAATTTAAAGATATGTGACAAAATATATTACCTAAAAGATGGAAACTTAATAAAAAAA
>CEOF01018763.1_pt1 | contig 23593 bp, 20 predicted proteins | sample 361311 | NCBI WGS metagenome assembly CEOF01 (sample SAMEA2619667, study PRJEB7988) | marine metagenome | biome: marine biome (ENVO:00000447); feature: surface water layer (ENVO:00002042); material: "saline water (ENVO:00002010), including plankton (ENVO:xxxxxxxx)" | depth 5 m
ACAAATTGAAATCGATGGCAGTGGACAAACAGTGAATATCAATCTTTTTCCTTCTGGAGAAACCAATATCGGTCACTTAAATCTGAAGTGTAAAGGTGAAGCTACGATTATAGTTCACCTTTCAGGAGAGGGGGATTGGACAGGTCTACATATTACTGGAACTATTGATAAAAATTCTAAAATCGGATACGGATTTGTAAATGAATTAGATTCAAATTCTAAACTTCTGAGATGTGAAGATTGGAATGTTCACCGAGACTCAACTCTTGAATACGCCGAATTATCGATTGGAGGATTGAGAAATAAAACCGATATTCGAACTACACTCGCAGAAAATAATTCTTCATTGAATCAAGCAGTTGCTGTTTATGGGATAGATGCTAGACATGATGACCACCATATGGAAATCAATCATCTAGTGAAGTATACCGACTCATCCCTCATCATGAATGCGGCTTGTGGAGATAAGAGTCATTCTATTGGAACTGGACAATTATTCATTTCTGATGATGCTAATCATTCAAATGCTGCTCAAGTTTTCCACAACCTGTTACTTTCAGAAAAGGCGAGAGCCGACGCAATTCCTGAACTTGAAGTTCTCTCTGATGAAGTAACTGCAACCCATGGAGCGGCCAGCGCACCTGTCGACAAAGAACAGATGCATTACCTCCAATCTCGAGGCTTGTCTAACGAACAATCAGAAGCACTGATTGTCGAAGGATTTCTAGTCAATACCTTTTCTTCAATAAAAAATAAAATAATCTCTGAAGACCTCAAGGCTAGACTCAAAATTTACCTTGAATGTGAAATAATGGGGTGAAAAAATGCGTGATCAGTTTCCAATACTACAGAGAATGGTGAATGGCCACCCATTGATCTACTTGGACAACGCTGCAACAACACAAAAGCCGCAAGTTGTTATTGACGCAATGAATGATTACTATACCAACTCAAATGCTAATGTTCACCGTGCAGTACATACTCTTGCTGGTGAAGCAACCGATGGATATGAGGCTTGTAGGGAATCTCTGAAGAAAATCTACAATTCGGATAAAGTAATAATCACTGGCGGGACTACCGAGGCCATCAATTTAGTCGCTCATGCATGGGGTAGAGCAAATCTTTCTCCAGGTGATGCTATCGTACTTACTGAAATGGAGCATCATTCTGATATTGTACCTTGGCAGATGCTAGCAAAGGAAATGAATATTGAATTGAGATATGTACCAGTTCAGCAAGATTTAACACTAGATATGGAAATTTTTGAGGCTTCTTTGGATGGCGCTAAATTAGTTTGCGTAGTTCATATTTCCAATGTTCTTGGAGTCTGTAACCCAATTGAAGATATAATTTCTTTATCTAAACAAAATGGTGCTAAAGTTCTCCTAGATGCTGCACAAAGTGCTCCACATCAGCCGATTGATTTCAAATCCTTAGGTGCTGATTTTATGGCATTCTCTGCACATAAAATGTGTGGACCTACTGGAATTGGAGCACTTCTTGTAGCCAATGATGTCTTTGAACAGATGCAACCATTCATGGGAGGTGGAGACATGATTGAAACTGTATCAATTCATGGTTCAACTTACCAAAGTAATGAGCATAAGTTCGAAGCTGGAACACCAAAAATCGCTGAAGCAATTGGATGGAATGCAGCACTTCATTGGATGCAGGATATTGATTTCGAATCTGAACACAAAAGACTTCTTGAAATTGCAAGATGGCTTTCTGAACAATTGCGTTCGTTAGGAATGACTGTTTATGGAAGGCATGACGATAATGATGCCGCTGTTGTTTCTTTCCTCCATCCAACAATGAACAGTGAAGATCTCGCTCACCTTCTAGATGCTCGTGGTTTCGCAGTTAGGACAGGTCATCATTGTGCGCAACCACTGCTTGAAAGATTGAAGATTACAGGTACTGTTAGGGCTTCTCTGTATTTCTATAATACTCGTGAAGAGGCCGAGGCCTTTGTCAAGCAACTGAAAGAAATTTTGGAGAGATTCGCTTGAGTGAGTTACTAACTCTTCAAGACTTAATCGAAGAATTTCAAGAAGTTGAAGACAAAATGGAACGATTAGAAATGGTTTTTGAATTATCTGAAGAAGTTGACTTCCTCGATATTGAGAATTGGAATGATTCTACTCGGGTCCGTGGATGTCAATCAGAGGCTCATGTAAAAATCGATATTGATAATGAAAAAATAATATTCAAAGCAGGTGCCGATTCTAAATTAGTTCAAGGTTTGATGGGGATTCTAACGATTGCACTAAGAGAAGTTTCACCTTCACAAGCATTGGAATTAACTCCTGAATTTGCTAGTGATTTAGGAGTTCTAAATTCCTTATCACCAAGTAGGTCTAATGGATTTAGAAATATGTTTGACAAGGTTATGAAAGAAATTGAACAAAATATGTAGGTGAGAAAATGGTAGATAAAGAAGCAGTATTAGTGCAATTGGACGATGTTGAAGACCCTGAACTTGAATTATCTATCGTAGAATTAGGACTTGTTTATGATGTTAGAATCGAGACCAAAGATGATGCTCAACATGCTGAAATTGACATGACATTGACAAGCCCAGGATGTCCAGCAGCTGCTGAAATAATGGCAGCAACTCATAGAGCAGCATTATCCACTGAAGGACTAGACAGCGTCCATGTAAATCTTGTTTGGACACCAAGATGGGATCCAAAAATACATGCAAGTGAAGATGCTAAGATGGATATGGGGATTTGGGATTAACGCTTTACAACAATGGTTAGTAAATCTCCATCTTTTAGTAAATGATCCAATCCTACTCTTTGCCAGTCAAACTTAGCGCTAGGACCTTTTACTCTAGCATATCTGAACTTTCGAACAAAGTCTCTGTGTAACTTTGCACAGATATTTTGAACTGTTGAATCATCTTTTACAATTAGAGGTTCTTCTAAATCTGCCTCTTGACCTTGTGGTTTAAGATAAACTCTCATGAATCCAAGATTATCATAAATGAAATCCTTTAATTCTTCTAAACCAATATCCTTGAAAGCCGATATTCGCATAATTGGCCAGTCACTTGGAAGTGATTTAGTCGCTCTTACCAAATCTTCTTCTGTAGCGATGTCTATCTTATTTATCGCAATTACTGCTTTTTCATAAATTCTATTTTCTGCCAAACAATCAACAATTTGCTCAGCAGTAGTATCATTTCTAAGCGTAACAATCGCTGAAGTATAACCAAATGAACGAATAATTGAGCTCATCTCTTCTTCGGTTAGATGGGTTTGTTCAACAGTCGTACGTACATCAATACCTCCTCGTTCAGTACGTTTGATAAAGACAGGAGGTCTTGTTTCATTCAAACGTAATCCTGCATTATGAAGTTCACGATGTAAAACATTGAAATGGGCATCTTGGAAAGGATCTACGATATACAGAACCATATCTGCGCTACGAATAACATTGAGAATTTCTCGACCTCTCCCCTTTCCTTCAGCGGCGCCTTTAATCAAACCTGGTAAATCTAAAATCTGTATTTTAGCACCACGGTGCTCCATAACACCAGGAATACATGTCAAAGTGGTAAACGCATAACCCGCTGCCTCAGAATGTGCATCGGTAACTTTAGAGATCAATGTTGATTTCCCTACAGATGGAAAACCGACAAGTGCAACAGTTGCATCACCGGATTTTTTGACCTCAAAACCCTTGCCGCCGCCACTGGCTTTAGAATGGGCATGTGCCTTTTCTTCTTTGATTTTTAGTTGTGCGATTTTTGCCTTTAATTTACCAATGTGAGCATTAGTCGCTTTGTTTTTTTGAGTTTTATCAATCTCGGCGCGAATCAATTCGATTTGCTCCTTGATTGTCGCCATAAAAAACCCTCTAACTGCGGCCAAATGATGCGCATTCTTCAATACTACCGTTTGAAATTGCTATGAATGCGAATTTTTACATGATTTGAATTAGTTTTAATGAAATTTCAAAGGAATAAGAATAAACGATTAACTCAAAGTAGTCGGCTGATTGGCTTTGCTCATGGGAATTGAAACTGTGGTCTTATTAGTCGACCAATTATGTCTAAATTCTCTGCTAAAAATGTCATGGAAAGAACTCTACACCGGCATGGAAAAAGGTTCTTTTCGACAATCTAGGCCTGCTGGTGATGATAAACTAAATCGCTTATTTGATATTGATTGTGAAGCAGAAATTCTCGACTGGATGGACAATGTCGAAGTTAGCCCAGATTCTAATGTCAAAACAGCTCTTCAAGAGATTTCAGGAGGCGATGAAGGAGTCCTCAAACTAATGCAATGGGCTAGCCCAGGAGAATGGAGTTCATGGGAAGCAAGGACATATCTATACCTTGATGTGGCACTAGATAGAGAAATTGTCAACCAACAAGACTTGTATTCTCACTCAACTTGGGAAGATGTAATAGAAAAATTATCAGGAATACCTGAAGATGAATTTGCTCAAAAAGTCTGCCTAGATTGGATGGATAGAAGGAAAGAACTAGGAGAGACTCTAGATGAAAAGCAAGACCCGAAAATAATTCCAACCTACGAGGCTCATGATCGGACATCAAGACTTCTAGTCCACACTATCACAAAATGGGAACAAGAAGATTCCATAATTGGTGTTGTTGGAAGAGAGCACATGGATGCTGAAAAATGGGGCCATGGCGAAAATAATGTTCTAAAAATATTGAATTCATAGTTTCGACGGGTTCAAAGAATAGTTATGTGACCGGCAGACAATGTCTGAAGACAAATCGCCGGATGAAGACGAACAAGTCATCGATGGTAGTGATGATGAAATTCCAATTATCGATGAGAATTCTGAAACGATGGAAGTTGGTGTCGAAGAGCAGTTAGACCCTCTTGAAGAAGCATTGGCAAGAGCTGAAAAGGCTGAAAAAGAAATTGCATACAAAGAAGCTGAGACTCAAAATGTTCGTAAAAGAATGATGGCCGAAAAATCAGATTTAATACAGTATGGTGGAATGGGTCTTGCCAGAAAAATGCTAACTATTCTTTCTGATGTAGACAGAGCATTATCTTCCTTGGATGATGAAGACCAAACCCCTGTTGCTCAGGGATTGAGATTGCTTAGAAATAAGATGTGGCATGAATTATCCGGCGAAGGTGTGACGGCGATTGAAGCAAAAGGCAAACAATTCGACCCAGCAAAAATGGAAGCAATAACTACAATTCCAGCATCTGAAAACTTCCCCTCAGGCTCTGTTGTTGATGTCTTAGAGGCAGGGTACATGTACAAACAAAGAATATTAATCGCAGCAAGAGTTGTAGTTTCTTCAGAATAATCAGCCGGCATAGACTCCTGTTTGGAACGTAGAAAGTCTGAATAAAGCATCATTTTCAATTAACCATTCTATCACTTTTGATGGTAAGGAAGAGGAAAGAACTTCTCTAACAGCATCAAAATCATCAACCGTAGAGAGCATTTTTGCTGTCTGTCTTATCCTCCAACCCTCGAAATTTTCCCGATTGTCTAAATCTACTTCGACTACTTCCCAATTTGATTCGCGATAAAGTTCAGCAGTTTGTCGATCAGATGTAACTAAAACTCCTTTTCCATGAACCTTAGTAGCATGTTCTACCCAATTTGGAGGGTCATTGATATCATCGATTAAAACAACTTCAACTTGTTCAGACCAAGCCTCAATCATCTGTTTTCTTTCTGCACCAGTCCACGGGTTCTTGGGTTCCATTTGACAAGATGCTGAGCCTATTGCAACAACCACCTTATCATCATCTCCAGCCATTTCCAGAGCACTTTCAATCAAGAAAACATGGCCGTTGTGAAGAGGTTGGAATCGACCTAATACAATATAATTCATCACTATTCCTCAAAAAATGATTCCACATCTACATCTGGTAATTCCAAACCATGGTCATTGAAACAAGAAATCATTCTCTTGCAACCTTCAACCATCTCTTCAATAGTGGTTTCACCCATCGAACCAACTCTAAACATCTTACCCTTCAAATGATCTTGAGCTCCAATAACTTGAGTATTATATTTTTCTTTCAAATCGCTTCGCCAAGAATCATCAATTCCATCGGGATACATTATTGCAGTAACGGTATCACTTCTTTGGAAGGGGTCGGCAAGTAATTCAAAACCAAGTTTTGAAAATAAATTTTGGACGCCATGTGAAAGTAGAGAGCATCTTTTCCATCGCGCCTGTAAAGTTTCATCTTTTAGTGCCATAAGAGCCTTTGACCAGCCCATTGCTAGATTTATTGCTGGTGTCCAGGGAGTTTGGTCGTCATCACCTTTTTTTAATGCAGAAATCATATCTAAATAGAATACAGGATTTGATTCGCTTTGTTCTCTAATCGCCTTACATCTTTCAATATAATGTGAATTGACAGTTATTGCAGCAATACCTGAAGGGCCCGCTGTACACTTTTGTGCACCCATAACGGCTGCTTCAACTCCCCATCCTTCAACATCTACTGGCAGTCCACCGACAGAAGTGATTCCGTCGAGGATAAAGGGGACATTATGGCGTTGACACATTTCAGCAATGGCTGGTGCATCTTGAGTAATTCCCGAACTAGTTTCATTATGGCAAATAAGTAAAGCCTCATAGCACTTTCTTTCAAGTTGTTGTTCTAATTCGAATAAATCAAATGCTCTGCCCCATTCATACTTGATATGTTTAACATTACAAAATCGAGAACACATTTCTGCAACTCTTTCTCCAAATTTACCATTAGTTGGAACCAAAACTAAATCATTGGTTCTAAATCGATTTGCAATAATCATTTCCATTCCAGCGGTCCCACTTCCTGAAACAACTACCACTTTGTAATCGTCATCTCCAGCCCAGGATTGTGTTTTTTTCTCAGGTTTTGATGGAGATAAATTAAATGCATATCTAAGCCCAGAATTAAGTTCAGCCATCACATCTCGAAATTCTGAACCTCTGGCAGTTATTACCGGATTTGACATAGCATCAAGACAAGCCTGATTCATTCTTACAGGCCCGGGGACTAGAAAACAGTCGTCAGTATACTTCGCCATCGTTATATGCAGTTAAACACAGTTCTTCAACACCTTGTATTGATGTTCACAGCCGTTGGGCTGATAGAGGACGAGATATACGGACTAACATGTTGCGCATCGGTTTGGCTATGCTTCAAGGTGCGCGGCACGAGCATGCAGAAGCATTACTCAACGCTTCACAAGAGTTAGGAATTGAAGTAGAAATTATTGAACTCAGAAAATCGTCTCAAATAAATTCTGATATTGCTGCACTAGTACTTCCTGGCGGTGAATCAACTGCAATGAGAAAGGCTAGTCGGAGTGAATCACTGCTTGAAGGAATTTTTAATTGGATGACTAAATACCCTCAACGTCCGGTTTTAGGAACATGTGCTGGTGCAATTCTTCTTTCGAATCCGAGTGAAAATTTTAACCCCTTCGTTGATGCTGAAATATCGAGAAATGCTTGGGGAAGACAAAGACAATCATTTCAAGCACCAATCGAAGTAAATCTCGAAACACCTTCAGGTAGAAAAACAAATGGAGTAGAATTGAAGCGTGATAATTTCAATCATAAACCTCTAAAGATGTCTCATGAAGCAGCAAAGTCAGACTCTGAAGCATTCCCAGGAGTATTTATCCGAGCCCCTCGTTTTAACTCAGAATCGGTAAAATGCACACCTGTGGCCATGTTAGGTCAAGAAGTTGTAGGAATTTTAGATGACTCAAAACTGGCCTTAACTTTTCATCCGGAATTAACCTTAGACCGTAGGTTTCACCGATGGCTAATTACCCGAGCAAAGGATAATTTTTGCTAAAATCTTACGAGAGTTTGAAACCTATAAGATATCAGGACGGGTTATAACATGCCACAAGCCATGACCTCAGCGACTGAAATTCCTTCTGCTGAATGCGGAGAAGCTGAAGGATGCATTCAATGTCAAAAAGGTAGTAAATTGGTTCTTTTCGTCACAGGTAAATGCCATTGGGGCTGCGATTACTGCCCTCTATCGGAAAATAGAAGGGAAAGTCCCGATATGTTTGCCAATGAGAGAAGATGCACGTCTTGGAGTGAAGTGATTGAGGAAGGGCACGCTATGAATGCGACTGGGACCGGAATTACCGGTGGAGATCCTATGCTTGATATTGAAAAATCTCTTGAGGCAGTTAAGCAACTTAAGGCTGAATTTGGACCCGAACATCACATTCATCTTTACACATCTATTGCGTTCAATCCAAAAAGAGCAAAAGATTTCGGTGATGCTCAACTTGATGAAATTAGATTTCACCTATTAGATGGAACCATTAAAAAATATCTAAAAGTGATGCAGTCTTGTAAAGAGGCAGGAATTAAAGTTGGAGTAGAACTACCTTGTGAACCTGATAAAGAACAACAATTGTTTTCTCTTCTTAATCAACTCCATGATTCACCTGTTGAATTCCTTAATCTTAATGAACTGGAGATAACGGTTGGTAATCAGGAAAATATGGATGTTAGAGGATTTAATTTAAGCGGGGGAATTACTGCTGCTGCAGAGGGGTCTTTTGAACTTGGAATGAAACTAAAAGAAGCCTCAAAAGATCTTAACTTTCATCTGAAATTTTGTACTGCACAATTCAAGGATGCCGGACAATTAAGAGCGCGATTTAGAAGACGTGGCCAAGCAAACCTTCGTCCATATGAAGTCCTAAGCGATGATGATACGATATTGTTTGGTGCAATTCCTACTAAACCTGATGATGCTAGAGAAGATCTTACCGAGTTAAAGCAGGTTTTAGAAATCGATGATGGTTGGATAAGATTTGATGCTTCAAATGAACGTATTGAAATTCCACTTTCCATCGCTGAAGATTTAGCAGAAATTCTTTCCGTACCTGTACAAATGGTAGAAGTTCATCCAACACATGAAAGACTAGAGGTTGGCATTGTAAATCTCAATAAATTTCGTTGATTGGTAAAAAAAAATAAGGCTAAAAAATGAATTAAATATTTGGATGCTGTAATGAATATTAAGTACATGAAGTGAAATATTCGTTTATGGAAGACGAAAGCCAACTTAGTGGCTCGTTAACTAAAGTATTCGTATTCCAAGTTATTGCTGTTATCGCAATTCTTGCCCTCCCTTCTTTGATGTATACCGGTTCATACATTATTGCTGATGCACCTGCACCCAAAGAGGGTGTTGAAATGCCTCCAGAAAATCATGAAAAACTTACTGAAGGTCTATTTTTCATTGTTATTGATGGTGGGCGTCGAGATATGATGAAGGACCCAAATTTAATGCCTACACTAAATTCGATGACAACAAATAACGGCACCTACATAGATGTATTTACCAATCCACTGACCATGACTGCATCTTGTGTCAAAGAAATGGCCACTGGCATACCATCAAGGCCTAATGAAGGGTTGAGTAATTTTCACCCCGAGCATCCAGGTACACCCGATGGATGGGCATTATCAAGTACATACGATGGAAATGGTGATGGAATTCCAGATAATAAGTTTGGAATCGTTGGTGACTATGTTTGGGGCGACTTATACTCAGATAATGATGATATCAATTTCATGCGCCATCGATATGGTCATGCTGATTACATGAAAGGTGATGAGGAAGCTTTCGTTACAATCAATAGTTGGCTAGAGGGGGAGATTCCCCCAAGTAATACAAAACCAGATATTGTATATGACGAATTACCAAATGTGATTGTTGCCCATTTGTCTGGACTCGATAGTACTGGACATAGATATGGTTCAAAGGATTCCACCGAATATATCGACAAATTAAAGTGGCTAGACGAAAATTTTGCGGAAATTTTTGAAAAAGTACCGGATAACTGGACCGTTGTAGTAACCTCTGACCATGGATTAACCGATACAGGGCAACATGGATCTCCTGATCAAATCATTAGAGAGGTTGGTGCTTGGGCGTGGGGGCCAAATATCAAAAAAGGACATGTTGTAGAAAAACAAGTTGACCAAAGAGATATGGCAACACTGCCATCACTACTATTATCTCTACCATTACCACATGCTAATCATGGAGTTTTTCCTTTAGACATGCTAGATATTACTCCAGAACATAGACAGGATTTGGAACAGTGGAACTGGAATGCGACAGTAAAAAGAAATGAATGGATGGAAGAAAATGGCCACCCATATGTTGAAGGATTAAGTTCTGAAGTTATCGAATGGGAAAAGATTTCTCCTGAAGAAATGGGAATTAGAAATATTGATTTAATTATTTCATGTGTATTTTTTGCCCTAATATGTTATTCAGTAATGCACTTGATGAGAAAAAATGGATTTAGTAAAAAGGTTACAAATTATAGTGGCGCAGTATTCACATTAATTTTTGCAACGTCCGCCTTCATTGCAAACTATAGACAATCCTTGGTATACATATTTTACCCACTAGGAAATATTTTACCCTATACTGTTGTTGGTTTATCACTTTATTTACTTTGGACTAAATCAGAAAATAAGAAACATATAACATTTCTAACTTATTCACTGATAGCGTCAACGATTTTCATGATCACTTTTGTGGAAACTCGTTTTTCATCTCTTAATTTAATGATACTGTTGATGATTGCATTTCCAATCTTTACCAAATCCGATGGAAAAGAAAAAACCTCTACGTTCCAAAAAGTAATCTATTCAGTCGTCATGATTCCAACTATTTTCTTGTCTCACTTCCGATTATTAGGTTTCTCTCTGCCCCGCCTAATGATATTTTTTACATTCGAGCAAACTCTACTTTCAGTGCTATTTGGTAGTTGTTTGATTTTATTTTCTACATGGCTTTTCGTAAATAGAAATGACTTTTTCAATTCTAGAAATAAAAAAATCATTATTACTGGATTATTTACAGCAATTCCTTACTTAATCTCATTAGAAAGTAACTTCATCGATTGGATACTGATTTCTGGAATAATTTGTTGTCTTATTTATGGTACCTTTTTGCTGTTTAAAAAGTCTGAATCTTCACAAGAAGTTTTCCTCTATTGTACACTATATTGGCTCGCAATGACTTGGGGTGGGTGGACAAGTGCTGCTACAATGATAATCTATTCAAGTATCGAATCTTTCTTATCTAAAGAACTGAAATTCCTAATTCAGAAAACTGATAAAATCTATCGTGAGGTTGCTAGAACAATATTGATTACAATTTTCCCAATTGTAGTGTGGTATTCTTGGTGGGCTGCATTAGGCCAGATTGATGGTGTCGGCCACCCTAGAGATGTAGACCCTGGTAATATTTTCTTAAATGGCGGATATATTGGAGATAGATTCTCCCCAAGTAATGCTTGGGTTGGATTCATGGGTGCTGGAGCCACAGCAGCAATGTCGATTATGTGGTGGAGTCTTTTCAAGAAGTTCGGATGGCCTGTACATTATGTCGCACTATTACTTGTTTTCAGAATCGCTATGATCTCAATGCAATTATCAGTTTCACCAAATATTCCTAGATTGATTTTCAAGATTTCTTGGGATATAATATTCGCATTTGGATTGATCGGCCTAATGACACATGTGCTGATTACTAATTATTTACAAAGTCGTAAAATCAATAAATCTATGAAGGCTTAATCACTCTGATTCATTAGATTGTATTTCCTGTAATTCAGATTGCATCGGCCCAGTTACAATGTAAAATAACAACAATATTGCTGAGATTGAATATAGAATGAATTGAGGCTTAGTATTTCCTAAATCAATACCGAACTCTGTTGAATTGATAAGAGAAATAATTGTTGCTGATAAAATTGCTAAACCCTGTATTGAAGATATTTTCAATGGTAAACCATGCTTATTTTTTGGCAGCTTTCTATCTGCAATCATAAGACCTCCTGAAATTAACATAATTGGTAAAATTAGAAAATCGAAGTATGGCTTCTCAACTGGAGAAGAAGAGTCAAAAATATCAAAAAGTGAATTACTAGAAACTTCTGGTCCGAAACCAGCGTTTGGTTGTAGCCAAATCATTGCTGCTGCAGTAATTAGAACCATTGCATTAGCAGGCGATGCTAAACCATGAAAATAGGGTTTGTCTGAGGCTTCTTCGTATTGAAATCTAGCAAGTCGTAACATTCCTGTAACTATGACCCAACATGCAGCAATACCAAGAGAGATTGTCCAAATTGGTGCCGCCTCACCCCATCTTCCAAACATTACAAAGATTAGCAATGCTGGTGCAACACAAAATGAAATACAATCTGACATAACATCTAAAGTTCCCCCTAGAATCTTTCTCTTTGAATATTTTCTTGCTACTGGGCCGTCGATTATATCTCCTATGACCGAAAGTAGGATACAAGTCATAGCTCCCCAGATATAATTTGTATTGACTCCATCTTCAAAATATGGATTTTGTAACTCTTCAACGGCTAGAATTATGAATAATATGGCTGCTACTCCAAGTAGGCCATTAGCCAATGTGATGAAATCTGCAACCCCCATCATTCGGTATGTAGTCTTCATCAAATCACCCAAAATAAAACGAATTGTAGTAACTCGTGTTGGGTATTGTAAACGGCAATACTGATGAATCTTTAGCCGCCAGTATAGAAAATATTTAGATTTGATAGTTTTTTTTAATAACTCAATAGCCTAATTCTATATATTGAATTAATCTAGCCACATCATGGATAGGAAGGTTGTAATTGCTTTACTAATAACTTTGATTTTTAGTTTAAACTATGTTTCAGCAGGTGATGCAACTCCTGGGGAAGACGTTAATCCCGATGACTCAGACGTACCTTTTACCATTCTATCCCGTGATTCGCCTTCTTTCGATTCAAAAAGTTGGTCATTGAAAATTAGAATGAATGACGATGCTTATCAAAATAATACTACTTTTGAGATTACCACTCAAATTTGTCTTAATGATGGAGTTTGCGATCCTCCGGTCAAAATGGACGCAACTATTGAAGGTCAAGAGCATTCTATTTCACTAACTCCACCTAGTGATCATACCTATGTTAACTGGAGAGTAAAAGCGACTTATGAAGATGGAAATTCAACAAATTATCCATTTGGTGATTGGTATAAGACATGGTCCTCTTGTTGGAACCAAGATGGTGTTTATGGTGGTATTGATTCTAGTGAAGATGGATGTAATTCAGAAGAGGATAGCATCCCTGGGTTCGAGGTATTTTTAGCCACTACTGCAATTATATCTGCTGTAGCATTTTCTAGAAGAAAATAATTACCAAAAATAGTATATTACCGGTACTAAGAGAACTGAGATAATCAAAATAGGATAAACAAACTTAGACCACCACTTTTTTTCAATTTTTTCACCGATTGATTCTGCAACATTCACTAGACCTTCTTCGATTATTGTGCTTGGGTCCATAAACTACGCTAACAGCGATAGATTTTCAATTATACCCCGACATCATCCTCTAACCGCAACTGATAACATCAACATTCATATCGCGTAACATGGATTGGTGGATGTACCTCTTTACAGGTTTATTCGTCTATGTCATTATCATAGCATTTTTATCAAAAAAATATCCTGAAACTCATTATGATTGGGAAAATATAGACTGTCAAGATTACCAATTTCCACAAAATTTTACCTGGGGTGTTGCGACCGCATCACATCAGATTGAAGGAAACAATGACAATAATTGGACTGATTTCGAAAAGCGTACAGGTATTGAACAAAGTGACGGTGCTTGTGAACATTGGACAAAATGGAAAGAAGATTTTGAACTGATTGAAAAGTTAGGAGTTAAATCATATAGATTTTCTATCGAATGGAGTAGAATTCAGCCTGAAAAGGATTCATGGAATGAAGATGCACTAAACCAGTACTGTGAAATGATAGATGACCTAATTTCTAAAGGAATCAAACCAATGGTAACTTTGCACCATTTTTCTCACCCAATTTGGTTTGAAGAAATAGGTGGATTTTTCCAACGTGAAAACATCACTCATTGGACAGAATATTGTCAAAAGGTTTTCACAAAATTAAATGGAAAAGTGAATGATTGGTGTACTGTAAATGAACCAGAGGTATTTTCCATAATGGGATACTACATGAAGATGTTTCCACCAGGAAAAGGTTCGATATCCAAGACTATCAAAGTAATGAAAAATATGCTTCATGCTCATTCACAAACATACCATAAGCTAAAAGAAATCAATCCAGAATCTAGAATAGGATTGGCAAAAAATGTGACCCTTTTTGATCCTTTAAGGAGATGGAATCTTATCCATTGGATTACTGCTGGTGCTCTTAATTATATTTGGAATGGTGCAATAATATCGGCACTGAGCAAGGGAAGGATGTTTGGAAGTAGAATTGATGAAGCCAAAAACTCGTTTGATTTTATCGGTTTGAACTATTATACACATGCTTTGACAAGTCCTTTCATTCCACAAAAAGTAGGTGTACAATTACCAAAAAGAGAGCATGAAGTTATGACTGAATTCGGTTATGTAATGTATGCTGAGGGACTTGAGCGTTCAGTAAAGTTACTATCTAAATTGAAAGTCCCAATTGAGATTACAGAAAATGGAGTGGCTGATTCAAATGATAGCCTAAGACCAATCCATCTAAAGCGACATGTGTGGTGTATTTCAGAAATAATAAAGCAAGGATATGATGTAAGGTCATACTATCACTGGTCATTAATGGATAACTTTGAATGGGCTGAAGGCTACAAACTAAGATTTGGGCTATATCATGTAGATTATAAAACTCAAAAAAGAACATTGAAACAAAGTGGTAAAGATTACCAAAAAATTATTAATTCTTGAACGTGGGATAATATTGGTAATTAATAGTGATGAGTAACTCGCAACATTATGGCGGCTGAAAAGAATCAACCTCAGAGAATCTTTGTTACAGGAGTAAATGGCCACATAGGCAATAATATTGTCCGCGATTTACTAGAACATGGGTACTTTGTCAAGGGCTCAGTCCGTTCATTATCAGACCCAAAAAAAGTCGACCATGTTAGACAGCATGCTATAGATCTTAATTGTGAAGACAGACTTGAATTAGTCGAAGGAGATATCCTTGATGCAGACCCGTGGAGTGAACTGATCAGAGGTTGTGATTCTCTTTTCCACACTGCGACTATTTACTCAAATACTGATGATGGACAACTGATTATCGAGACTGCAATTAGAGGAACTGTGCACTTACTAACCGCTGCCAAAGATGCTGGAATTGAGCGAGTAATCTATACTTCAAGCATTGCTGCTGTAGGAAATACACCCAAAGGTAGAGAAAAAACTGAAGCAGACTGGCAAACAGATAGATTCTCTCCATACACAATTGCCAAGACTGATTCCGAAAAAAGAGCTTGGAAATTAGCTGAATCACTCAACTTAGATTTACGTGTAATCAATCCTGGTGCGGTAATGGGGGGTAACTTTGTACAACCTACCCCAAGTGTAGAATTTTTCCCGGAAATAATCAGCGGTAAAATCCCAATGGCTCCAAAAATCCCTATTCCAATTGTTCATGTCAAAGATGTCGCAGTTGCTCACAGACGTGCTTATGAAGTGGATGAAGCTGAAGGTAGATTCATAGTTGCACCTCACAAAAATATTACATTTGCTGATGTTTGTAAAACTACAAGAAAATTATATCCAGACAGTAAGGCAACAAAGATAGCAATACCGAGAATCATGATGCCACTAGTTATTTTCTTCGATTGGATAAGCGGAATGAAAAGCGGTAAACGGATGATGACCAGAAAAAGGGCGAAGAGTTTATTCAAAGGAGATTCAAATCTATCTTCAGATAAAGCAACTGAAATCCTAGGAATTCAATGGGAAAGTCTTGAATCATGTATCAAAGATTCAGTAGACCAATTCAATACCAACTCTAAGTAGTTGTCATTGAATCATCATCACTTTTCCTTCTTGATTTAATAAATTTAAATAAAATCCTAGAAAATACCATAGAAAAAAGTAAGAATAATATTGAAAACCAAAATGGTGTATCTTCACTAGTTGCTAAAAATAAAGTTACAACTAATATCCCAGTTCCATAAACTGCTCTAAAGGCTGAAAATAAAAGAAATGAGCGGAATAATGGATTCTCCATTACTTGATTTAATTTCCCCATTAAACACTACCAAGAAATCGTATAACATTAATCTTCATCATCAATTGATGAGATTTGTTCTAATCCATCCCACAAATCTTTGTTGGAAAGATAACCAACAAACTCTTTGTCTTTGTCATGTAGCAAGATTCCTTTTGGCTTATATTTGTTAATTTTAGCCCAAGTTTGGGAAACATTATCCTCCCAACTTACAGAGATAATATTGGTATTTACGCAATCACCTACTGTTGCTTTTTGAATTGAACTGATGCCTTTGGGTGGAGAACCATAGTGCTTCAAAAAATCATAAAGATACATTACGCCTAGAAACTTGTCTTTCTTACTTTCATAAACTAGAATTGCATCGTCGGGCCTGTCAGCAAATTTTGCAGCTATTTCTGGCATAGTAATATGAGGTTCTACAATTTGATAAGTATCCTCGTGCCTTAAGTCTTTGAGCAGAGGTTCACCCTTCGCCATAATTCACCGTTATTATCTAAATTAAATTATACTTCCTATAATTTCATATGAAAAAGTATTTTTAATACGGATTTAAACTTACATAATGCGGATGTCATGTATGCTACAGTTGGAGAACTTGAACTAAGAGATGAATTCGCGCTCTTATCGCATAATTCTGTTCTTTCAGATGTGTCCAAAGCACTGACTCCAGTCAAAAATTCTGCAGCGTTAATCCGTTCGCCTAAGGGGAAAGGAATTGCTGGTATCATAAAGGCACAAGTATTACTTTCAGCATTAAAGAATGGAGAAGACCCCTTTACTTTTAGAGCTTCTAAAATAATGTCGACCAACCTGCTTAGAATAAGATCTGATACTCCCATAGAGGTAGCCATAGAGAAAATTACCAATCTAAGACCAGATGCGGTCTTAGTAATCGATACTGATGGTGTTTTTGCTGGATACCTAAGTGCAGAGGATTTTAGAGAGATGAAATCACGATTTTTAGTCTCGGATGGATTGAAAACAGACCCTCCTGAAACTATCGAAGATGCTGTTAAACTAAGAGATGAGTTTCGTCTGGTACCTGTTAATTCGACTCTCGATAAAGTCTCATTACTTCTTAGAAGGCCTTCTGTTCAATTTGTACTTGCCCAAGATAAAAAGAAGGGCGTTGTCGGTATAATTTCAGTGCAACAAATTCTTAAAATCTTCTCCAACAAGAAAAATCCAGAAAAAGAAAAAATCAAGACACACATGAAAAGTGATCTTCTAAGACTACGATTAGATACTCCAATAATTAAAGCAGTAGAAGTAATTAGGGAAAGAGAACCTGAAGGCGTTCTAGTAATAGATAAAGAAGGAAAATTTCATGGCTTTTTGAGCCCAGATGATTATCGCCAATTGATTTCATTAATGCCTGTCGAAATTGAACATGATGGTACTTTTGCTTCTTTAGAGCCGTATTTGAAGGACAAAGTCGGGCAAGAAAATGAAGGACCGGTTGTTTGGAATTATATGGGCTCTGAACTTGTTGTGAATAACCAAGATTTAGAGGTTAAATTGAATGATAGAGAATTGAATATTTCAATCCCAGTAGCCTGTGACCAAACTGGTTCAGTAAAAGTTGACTTAACCTTCGACCTTGGAGATAATGAAAATCTAAATAGAATTTCAGTAGCAAATCCAATTATTCAATCCGATGAATTAATTCAGAGTCAATGGTCTAAAGTTTTCATAGAAACTATTTGGAATCATGTTTTAGCATGGATTGATTCTTCAACTCCCGATGGAACATTTGCTGGTGGTTTTGCAATCGGAGAAGCTGGAAAACTCATCACAGATGTAGAGGAATATTCTGACCAGGAGGTTGAGAAACTTGAGCGCTAGTGTAAGTATCAGTGTTGACGACTTTGCTGAAGACATCAAAGGACCAATACTTCCAATCCTAGATGCCCTTGGATTAATTGGTGGCACTGGAGATGATTTAGATCTTGCTGGATGGAATTTTCAAAAAGCAATTGATTTCATCAAAAGTTATGAGAGAACTTCTAGTTTACTAACTATCTTTGATTTACTCGACCCTGAAGTAATCCCCTCATCTTTAACAATGTATAGAGATGTAGATGGACATGTAACCTCTCAAACATCTCCTTCGGCCAAAGAAGAAATTTGGCAACCACTTTTCAATTTCAATGAGAATAATTACCAAGTAGACATAGGTGTCACTCACCATAGAGAAATGAAAGGACCGATAACTGTTGGAAGTAATTCAGGAGATCATTGTCAAGTTATTTATTTAGGATTATTCGCAAAATTATCAGACATCATAATCAATAACAATATTAAATTTAGTGCAGACCTTTCTCTACCTATCTTACGTTCTGAGTCAACTCCCACTGATACCATAGACCATAGTTTCCTTCTTTTCCAGGACGATTCCGAGCCCATGGCTAAAACCTCAATTCAACTAAGAATTGAACCTTCAGGAGTTAATCAATTTGAAGTTGGTGACATGAGTTGTGATGCAATCACACTAAGATTGGCTATTGGCAGAGATGGTTTAGATGTAGAACTAAATCTAGAAAATTTCTCTGGCCCTTCTGCCTCAGTTCCACAAGACCTATCAATAAATATAGCAGACGCTGGACAAGGTTTCAATCCAGATTTTGACCAGTTACTAAATATTCTTCTAAACGCAATCCCATCGCCAACTATCTCGGATCACCTTTTGCCAATTCTTGGACTGGACAGTTCAAAGTCTCCTTCAGTTCCTGAAATTGGAATTATATCACTACTAATGAATATGAATAATTCTCAAGATCTAATCAATGGAATAAAATCTTGGGCACTAGAGATTCTAACCAATTCGCAGGGATTATCTACACATCCAATAGAAAATTGGTTTTATCATGCTTATGCACTATTTACCGGAATAGAACCAAGTCCTGTTTCCGATTTCTTCCCTGGTGCAGGAACCTATGACGACCCTTGGGATTTATCGTTTAGTTTCGCTTCCAATTCTGGCCTTTTTGGAGTACATATATGGATGGAAACCGGTGTTGATGGAACGACCTTAGTAAAAACAAGAGCGTATGGTGATTATGAATTACAATTCAATACCAACAATAATCAAATACACTTCAAACTGGATTTAGATTTATTTTCTATACCATTATTTGGACAAGGTGCTATTACATATCTTAACGATGGATTTATTGGATTAGAAGTCACTGCATCAGATAATACTCTGTTTGATTGGGATAGTTCCAGCTCAGGTATGTCAGCAAATCTAAAGAATGCTTTAGGAAATCTAGATGGAAGCGTTGAGAAATTCAAAGCAGGTCTTAAAATTGGTCCAAATCTAAGTTTCTCACCAGAACTGGCGCTAATAAATGTTCAGTTTGGAGCATCATCAAGAGACATAGACTTACTTTCTGGCGGCCTAACTGATGAATTAGCCAATATGCTAGGAGATCCATTCCGTAATGCACTATCGGATATATTAGTTTCAGATCCATATCTGCAAAGAATTGGAGCATTACTGGGATTGGTTTGCCCTAGAAATAATGGTTCTACATGCTCAATTCGCGATATTTGGGAAGGAAGTGGAAATGATTTACGAATTGGTGGCTCTACCCCTACCATTGATTTCATTGATTTCATTAATGACCCTCTTTCAACAATTGGAAGATATCATAATATGTTGCTAGAATCAAATTCAATATCTTCGGCTTCAGGCATGTTGTCTGGAATAAGACCTTGGACATTGATTGCTGAAGCACTAGCAGATTTGATTCAATCGATAGTAAATGAAATTCAAGGAAGCCTCCCTGTACCAATAAGAACTGATGGAGAATGCTCGATTATTACAGATTTTAGTTCGATAGATTCTTACATAATTCCAATTACTGCAACCGATGCATTCCCAAGAGTTGAACTGGAGTTTGATTATGACTCTACTACCAAGTGCCTAAGTTTACATCCTGTAGCATACTTTAGTGAAGTTACAATTGGTACTAAATTACAATTATCTATTGAGCTAATTGCAGATTTATTTTCCATCAAATTGCCAGATTATTTAATTGAAGGTTCATCTGCGTCCGAACAGTCTTGGCTTTCTGGTGCAAGGTTGAATGCTACTTTACAATCTCAGATGATTTCTGGAAGTAGGCCTGCAATGCAGATTATCGATTTCAGTTCACTCGAGATGACTGTTCAATCAATAGTTGCTGGCCTAGAATGGGAAGCTCCTGACGGCTCATCAGATTCTAAATTTGGATATAATATAACAATTAATGATTTCAAATTCGATGGAGAAATACCAAACTTACAAGCATTTTTTGCCCTCTTACCTCAAGGTTTTGACTTTTCTCAAATTGATGGATTATCATGGGATGGATTAAATCTTCACTTCCCTGATTTATCGTTTATTTGCTTTAGAGGCAGCAACAAAGGGTGGTGGAATTCAGACGGTTCACTAAGGCTTTCATGGCCGGATATTGATTGGGATATTGGGATTGACATTCCTGGATCAATATCATTACCTAAAATTGGTAAAATCTCTTTCACGGGTTGGAACATTGGGTCTTTCTCCTTAAACTCACTAAACCTACCATTTGATCTGAATTTAATTCTTAGAAATATCTTCCCTGGTCTACCTGACTCTAGTTCTGGAGACCCTTGGGATTTATCTTGGTTCTTAGAATTACCATCTATACGCATGTTAATAGGTAAATTCATCGCATTGAGATGCGGTAAAATTGGGTTCTTCTTTTCGGGATTCTTCAAGATTGACCCTATGTTCCCACACCTGAATTTAGGTTCAATGTTAAGATTCAATGGATTTGAAATTCCCAAATTTAACCTCCCTGACATGCCTGAAGCATGGAAGATTTCTCTTGGCTTGAATTCAAAATCACTTGGCTTGGGACCATTTACCTTACCGATTGATTGGCCAGAAATAAATTGGCCAAACTTGCTCGACAATCCATTTGGAGAATTGAAATCATTCTTTATGAATCTCTTCAATGGTCGTTCAAAGAGTGGTGAGCCCTTTGCCTTACCAACTTTGAGATGGTTATGGGGATTATTCACAGGAAAATTACCCGACCTTCGACTACCTGATTTTGGATGGGGAGATTCCCAAACAGGTGGAGGATGGGATGGTTTTGATTGGGGTGGCATCAATTGGGGAAGTATCAATTGGCCTAGTTTAAACTGGGGAAATTTCAATTGGGGCGGATTAAACTGGAATGATTTGAATTGGGGCGATTCTAATGTTAGAGATGCCCCCTGGGGCGATTTTAATTGGGGCGCTTTGGATTGGAGTAACCTAAACTGGGACGCACTGAATTGGCCAAGTCTAAATTGGCAAAGTTTGCAGTGGGGTGATTTAGATTGGCCTTCTCTAAACTGGGGAGATATTAATTGGAATTTACTGAATTGGAGAGGTTTGAATTCTGGCGATTCAAATTGGAATGGGTTTGACTGGGATAATTTTGACTTTTCTGGTCTTGATTGGGGAGCATTACAATGGAATAATATTGACTGGTCTGGATTTAATTGGAGTGATCTATTTGGATGGGGAGGTTCATCTAACCGAACTGGCGGAGGATGGAGTGGTTTTGATTGGAGTGGAATAAATTGGGGAAGTATCAATTGGCCAACACTAAACTGGGGAGATTTCAATTGGGGCGGATTAAACTGGAAGGGTTTGAATTGGGGTAATTCCAATGTTAGAGATGCTTCGTGGGGAGATTTTGATTGGAGTGCTTTGGATTGGGCGAACCTTAATTGGGATGCACTGAATTGGCCAAGTCTAAATTGGCAAAGTTTACAATGGGGAGATTTAGAATGGCCTTCTCTAAACTGGGGAGATATTAATTGGAATTTATTGAATTGGAGAGATTTGAATTCAGGTGATTCAAATTGGAATGGCTTCGACTGGGATAATTTTGACTTTTCGGGTCTTGATTGGAGCGCCTTGGAATGGAATGGTGTTGACTGGTCTGGATTTAATTGGAGTGAATTAATTGGAGGATTCTCTGGTTTTAAGATAAATTTACCACCAATTCCTCTGACAATTGTTGGCAATGGAACCTATGAAAATCCTTGGGCTGTAAGTCTAAATAAACCTGGTTTCAATAAATTCCAGTTGCTATTCTGGCTAGACCCAGATGGATTACCACGTCTAGAAGGAATTCCCGAAGTATTCAACCACTTATCAGATGAAATAATGGATGTATTAGACATTGTTTTAGCTATTGATTCACCATCATTGTCTCTTGATTGGGCCATGTCTTTAGGAAAGATGCTTGGAGAGTTGGGGCAACTAGATCCTCGAGTCGCACATGCTATTGGCGAAATGTCTGAAACTAAACTTGGTAATTGCTTTATGGGATTAGAAGCATTCATCAAAGACTCCGACGGACTTATCAGCCTAATTTCTCAAAAGGATGAAAATGGTTCTTGGTCTACAAATCAACAAACATCTACTCATGAAGCACATCACTTGAATGTCCTAAAAACAACATCAGTAATTCAAGAAACAAGTAATTTTATTTCATCGATATCAAGTTCAACTCCGATTAAATTCCTATTTATTTCACCTTCATGGTTAGGCAATTCTCCTTGGAATAACATGCAAAGTAGTTTAGAATCTAATTTTTCTATAACACATAACCCTACTCAGGTAACCGATTTATCTGGACAAGGAATTTTATCAACCTCCCAAATCCAACTTATGGATTTATCAAGTCATGACAAATCAAAAACATTCCATCTTCTAATTCCAAATCTAGCAATCCCAACAACTGTAACCTACAAGCAACATTTAGAAAATCAAATCGCAATGATGGTTGACCATCTCACTTCAGATGGTAATTGTAAGGTGTTCTTAGCAGGACATTCTGTTGGTGGTTTAGCGGCTCGATATTATTCAGAAGGAGGACCTGACGCCCAAACAGACGGTACTCAAGTCGATAGAGAAACAAAAGTCTGTGGAGTTACAACCTACTCGACTCCACATGATATCGATAGTCTAAGAAATACTGAAACTGGAGAATCTGTTTTACAAGTTATGCAATTATTAAGATTGATTGGAACTTTTGATCCATCTAATCCTCCCGAATTTAATCCAGATGATTTTGATGAAATTATCGCTAATGCTCAAAATGAAAAGAATATTTCGCCTGAATTACTAAAACAACTGGCCACAATTCTTCTCGAAACTGCAATGAAAACTGGAAATCCGGAGGAATCGCCATGATTAATCTGGATTCAATCAGGACTTTTCTTGTTACAAACTCTTTATCGAGTTCGTGTGTCTATGTTAGCATAACTGAAGTTTCACTTTGGAGGTATGAGTAATGGCGATTCCAACAATGGCAATAGGATGCGCTATGGTTGATTCTAATGCTGGACCAAGTATTATTGAGGCGCTAAAAGATGTTACTGAGGTGATAGAAAACGCATCGATCAATCCTTCCGAAATGCCAACTCATCTAGGTGTTGGATTTAGATTTGGCCTAAATCATACTGCTGATATCGGAGTAGAA
>CEOF01193671.1_pt1 | contig 22966 bp, 3 predicted proteins | sample 361311 | NCBI WGS metagenome assembly CEOF01 (sample SAMEA2619667, study PRJEB7988) | marine metagenome | biome: marine biome (ENVO:00000447); feature: surface water layer (ENVO:00002042); material: "saline water (ENVO:00002010), including plankton (ENVO:xxxxxxxx)" | depth 5 m
ATGTCCTTCTACTGGTATCATGCTAATGCGATTGCTCTAAAGTCTTTTAATCTAACAGGATATGACTCATTAGTAGAAATCATAACAATCTTAATTGTAAATCCACTAAACTGCTCTAAATTATCAACTGAGAATTGATATTCAGCAAATTTATCAAAATTTGTTGGAGATACATAAGCATCTGCTCTACCATCATTCCTACTCAAATCAATGATATCATCACCAAATCCATCACCATCAATATCAACTAAATTTTTGTAACCTGCAAATGCTCGATATGTTTGAGAGACTTCACTTGAATCTGGACTGAATAATCTGTAATATACTCTGAAGTCTGCTTCAGGTTGTACACTAGCACCTACTAAAACTTTTAATGAGGTTGCAGGTTGTTTTAAATTAACTTTTCTCGAAATAAACACAGATCCATGTGGATCATCTTCAATTTGATTTGTTCTATTATCTGAATCATAATTGTCAAATCCTACAGGATTATTAATTTTATTTCTTCCTAGAATAAATGTAGCATTTTTAATATCCAGAACAGGAGATAAATTTGGATCAGAAGAACTCATATTTACATCCATTGTTAAAGATTTTTGCTTTGGAAGATTAGCAAGTTTATTAGTTTCATTAATCTTAGATGCAACTAATCTTGGTGTTGGAAAGAATGATGCGTTATTTAGTGCAATGGGTTCATATCCTTGATCAATGAATGAAACTTCTGTCCCATCTGCACTTGTTCCACTTACTGATCTCAGTGTTGAATTAACACGAGTAGTGCTACCAGGTGTAATTACATTAAATTGTGGTGTAATTGAACTATATTGATGATTTTGGGATATCTTGACATCTAATCCACCAATACCCTTTTCATTTGTAAAACACAATTGTTGTTCATTTGTCCTTGTGGAAATACCTGTTACATTAACATCTAGGTAATAATTATCAATGTTTGTTGCATTTACTAAAGTAGTATTTGTTGGAACAGTATGTGTGGTATTAATACCAACTAAAGGCATTCCTCCAACTTCATATGTTTGAATTAGAGAACCCTCTGCATGTGTTGTTGCGTTTGAATTAAATTTACCTCTTGTAAGAGTTAATTGACCTATTCCAACTGTATAGGAAACAATCTCTTCACCTATTAATGCTTCACCAGTGCTAACAGATATGCCACCATATGAGGCAAATGGTGATGTATTTGCAACTGATACAGTTGTTCCTTCAGCAGTTAATTCAGATGTAGTTGCGACAAGTGTTGTATCTGGTTTAACATTTTTGATTTCAACTTTGTTTGTAGCACCGTGATGTGCATGATTATACTGTGTTACTTCAAATACGCTACCAGTAAATAAATCACTTGTTAGGAATGATGAGCTTTGTTGAGGTGAATTTACAGTTACAGATGATAACGTCCTTGTATTATTGTTTGCACCATAGTGAACAAGTTTATGACCACTTGTAAATTTATCACCCTGAACATCAGTTAAGAATAAAGTGTCAGCAGAAGCATTAATTGCAGTTACAACTACTTTAAATCCAGCACCTCTTGTAATTTGTACATTTGTATTATCAATAGTTAAAACCTCACCTATTTGATATCCTGATCCAGTGGTTAAGTTAGATATTGAATTAATTGCACCAGTTGTAGCATCTATAGAAATAGAACACTGTGCACCTGTACCACTACCAGTTAGTGAAACAAGTGGAACATTATTGGTACCTGTAGCTGCATATCCAGCACCATTAGAAACTATATCAAATGAAGTATTAGTATTGATTGCAGCACCTCTACCTTCAACAATACCTGTTACGAATAAATCTTCATTTCCTGCTGCAGAATTAGATCCATTATCAGTACTTACCTTTCTTCCAAGAGGGAAATCACCAGATGAAGCACCAGAACATTTTACAGTTAATTTTCTTGGTAATACTCGTATTGGATTATCAGGTAATATTTGTGTATTAAGATTTCCTGCTTCAATTGGAGTATTATAGAATGTAGCAGTTCCTGAATTGACGAATGATGCTTTACGTAATTTAAATGCTAAATCCTGATATTGACTAGCAGTCCAAATTGTACCATTTTGAGATTTAAATAAACTACCACCAATATATTGTTTAGATACAACTACGTTTTCAACATCAGGTAGATTTGTTGTACCAACAGTTTTTTGACCCATTGTGGCAACCCACATCTCATACTTATCAGAAGATGGTGCTAAGAATACTAAAGCATATTCTTTTTCAGGTTCAAGATAAATTGGTGATGGGAAATTTAAAGTAGTTGCAACTGAAGCATCATCAGATACATTAATATTATTTGGATTTACTGCAATTTGAGCATAATCCTGAACAAGATAATTCGTTGGAGTTCCTAATTCAACATATCTTAACTCAACAAATAATTTTGCTTTTTCATCTTTAGATTTAAAGAATACATCAAATGATGTTAAGAATGCACCTGTTTCATCAACTGTAAATGATTGTGCTAATGGATCTCTATGAGGAGCTTTGAATTTTGCACCTAAACCCTCTTTCCATATTAGATTTGTTCTTGTGATTATTTCACTTGGACGTGTTCCAGATGGTGCGGGTGGGTTTCTTACTTGCACATTACTCTGTATTTGAGTTTGTATAGTGCCTGTTCCTGTAAATGTGCCAGATGCATCACTAGAATGATCAGTGCTACCAGGAACGGGTATAGTGCCCTCTGGGGCAGATGTTATTCTAAATGTTTTTGTACCAGTAGCAAATAAAGTTGGTGGTTTTGGAGTTTTAGTTGCATCTCTAAAAAAGAATGTTCCAAGTAAGTCTCCCCAATTATCACTGAATAAATCTATACTACTTACAGTTGCAACTGCACCACTACTCTTACCTATAATTTTTGCACCCTTATTAATATAACCAAAATATTTTTCTTGATTTGCAAGTGATATTGTATCAATGTTAAGTAACTTAGATGTTGCTGAATAAGTATTTGATGGTGCTGGTCTTGAAGTATCAAAAGGATCGACTGTATACTTCTCTACTAGAACTGATGGAGATCCTAATCCTGCTCCAACATCAGGTCTTGATGTATCTCCAAATTTATGATTTGGTTGTTGTATCCTAGCAAATCCAATTTCTGTTCCATCTATTTCGATGCTTATATCTTCAAACACAGTAAATGTTCCAGAAGTCATTGTAATTTCAACTAACTTAGGAACTATATCAGGAACTCCATTGTCAAGATAATGATGATGTTTTGTATTAGGTTTCAATCCATTTGCACTGAAGAAAACATTTCGTGAACGCATATAAGGATCTGCTTCACTTGTTAATTTAATACTTTCAACATAATCAAATTCATGACTAGGACCTTGTAAAACATTTGAAAATGTTCTTCTAAATTGTTGTTTTTGTGAAAATACATTTTGTACAATTCTTATTCTTCTTCTGTAAGAATTGTAGTCTGGATCTCGAATAGATCTATTTGTATCAACATCTTTACCTGTATCCGTTTCAATTATGGGTCCAATTGCCTCATCATTAGCAACCTCTGCCCATGTAGCACCTGTAGATTCAATTCTTTCATTATTTGAATAGAGTGTTCTAACCCAATTATCAGATGGTGGATCTAAAATAATACCACCCATAAAGACGATAACATTGAATGGGTTTACATTTTCTGCTTCAGTAGCTTGTGGTTGTGTTAACCAATCAATCTCAGTATAATCTAATGTTATTAAATCACCAGTTTTCTTACAGTTTGTATCTAAAAGTTGTAGATTAGAGTTAAGATCAGCAGAATCAATATCGATAGATGGATTTACAGCTAACTCTGGATTAATTGACCAGAAATCAGTTGCACTGATTAATTCCTTATTTACAACATCAACATCACATCTTGATCCTGTCTCTGGTGTAAAGTCAATAAAGTTTCTATCTGAGAAATTATCGACAACAAATCCAGTTTTAAATCGATTAAGACCGTCAGCATCTCTTACTTGAAGTGATTGTGCATTTACTTCTAATGCACTCAAAGTTGTTGTTAATTCTAAATTTTCAATTCTTTTTTCAAGAGCACCAATATCTCTCATTGTAAATCTCTTATTTTCAAACATTTTAATATTTGGAGATTTAACAGTGTTGAAAAGATAAGGTGGTAGAGATATCTCAGCAACCTCCATTGAATTTCCTTCTTCAGTTGGAGGTACTGGTTCTTCTGCAGGTTCACCTTTTATTAATTTTACTTCTTGATATTGATTGATCACAAGTTTATCAATTCTAGGTAGATAGTAACTATATCCTAATATTGAACTTTCATTTGGAGTAACTACATATGGATTTGTTGATTCAAATTCTCTTGCTCCAAATGAGAAAGGAGAAACATTCTCATTACTTACAGTAAAAGTTTTTACTCTAGGTCTTAAATCAATTACATCTGTTGCCCTATTTCCGTCTATCAAAGGAATATCCTTTGAATATCTTTCTTTTGTATATGAATTTACTGAATAGAAATCACCACTGTTTCCGCTTGCAACTTGATATTGATCAAAAATAACTAATAATTTTTTAGATGGAACACCTACTTTTGCTTTTCTTATAATTTTAGAATAATCACAATATTGTGCTTTATGACCTTTATCTAAAACAAAATTGTTTGTACGATCAACAAAATTACCTGCTATTGTTCCTTGTAATATGTGCTCACCACCCGATTCCTTAAATTCAACAACCTCCCCAATTACAAATTTATTTCCATTTAGATAAACAAATCTAATTTCAGTTGCACTTGGTCGTGCTACAATTTGTCCTACTGCTCTACTATCTTTACCAACTATTTTCTCTCCAAGAATAGCATTTGTGTTTAGTGACAAACCAGATACAAATGTCAAAGCATCTAATGTTGGAGCACTTGTTGTTTTTGACTCATAAACCGCAACGACTTTTGATACATCTGGTACATTAAGTGAAATCTCTCTATCTTCAACTCTCAATCCATATGCATTACTTGGTACTAGTAAACTTGTTAAAGTCGATATACCAACTGTTCGTGTTACTTCAAGTTGCTGACTTCTTGTATAATCTTTTGATTTACTGGAAGCACCAACTTTTTTCATAGAGACATTCACTGTCACTTGAGTTGCTGAAGACTGAGATAAACCGTTAAATGTAACATCATTGTTTGCATTATCAACAGATACTTGATCTGCAGTTAGAGTTTCAATTAAACCATTTTGATAATGAATAGAATATTTTTCGGCATCAAATGGTTCAAAGAAAGCACTTGAAATACCTGAACCTGCATCCAACCCTAGTTGGGAGTTAATTGTTAAAGATCCACTTGCTGAAACTGTTTGACCACTAATTTGTCTACTAATAATTAAATTAGAGTTTGCAGTGTCAACACTAGAAATAATTTTTCTTGGTAATTTTGAATATATGCCAGAATTTTCTAAATTTAATATTCTAGGCACTTTAATTCTAAATGATGATGAAGTTGCAGATATAGTTCCTGTGCTTACACCTACAACATTTGTTGTTGCTGATAGAGTTAATATTTTTCCATCATTAGAAATATTAGAAATTTCATTAAATGTAGGGTCTTGATAATTACCTTTATTATATGCAATAATCGTATTTGTATTAATACCAACTCCAGCAAAACTTCTATTTGCAACACTTGCTGCACTTCCAACTATGTTTAATTCATCTGATATTGAAAAATTTGGTAAAACTCGATCATATAATATAGTGTCAGCATTAAAGGTTGATATACCTGCACTAAAATTACTTTGATAAATTGATTTGATATCATCGACTGTGAATGCTAATATTTCTTTAATAGATATTTTTCCAACTATATCTCTCTCATTTATTTTAATTTGCTCACCCTTTATGAATGTACCTGTTGTTTGAGATAATACTATTTCGTCTATTCCTGTTGCACCAGCATTTTTAGCAGCATAACCTATCGCTCCACTTGCTAAACCTCTTATCTTTGTACCTTTTAATACATCAGAATCTACGAAAGCACTACATTTTAAAATAGTAAATGTTTGAACGTCGTATAGATTTAAATCCCAAGGTGTTGTTGCACCTGCATATGAAGCATCAGAAAGTCCAAAAGAGTACACTCTTGCTTCTCCAACTTGTAGTCCTTGTGCCAATGTCTTGTTAGTACCAACTCTTTGATTTCTTAACTGAACAACATTAGTATTATTTCCACCAAGACTGATTGTAGGTGCACCATTAACATTATTTACTTTTACCAAACTACCCATACTGAATGGGATAGATGCATTTTTAACTGTTTTAGTAGTTCTTGGTTTTTCTACATCAATTACAGTGGTTCCTGGTAATGATACATCAAAACCTCTTACATACGCTTTACCTGGTGACAATTTAACACACATTAAATCATCGATAGGAGTATTTCCTTCATCTGTTACTTGATTTTCAGCATATAACCCACCAGATCCAGTTTCATCATTTAATGAGTCTTGAGTTGTTACACGGAAAGGTTCAACTGAATAATTACCTGACTCATCAAATGTTCTCTTTGCAAAATATTTTTTTAACTCAGAATATACTGTAGAATCTTGTAATTTTTTAGTTTGACCCTGATTTGTTCTGAATAATTCAACAAAATTAGTATCTTGAAAATCTTGTAAATCCTTTTTAGCAAGTTTTACTGTAACTTTAAATCTATCAGCACCAGGTGCTGCAAAGTTTGTAAATCCTTTTGCATTATCATACAATGAAGAGTCATCGTTTGCATTTATAATCTCTTCTAAAATTTCAAAACCAACTCTATAAGATGGTTCATTAGAGTAGGGATCTAAAATAATTTGAGAGGTTGGTACGTCTACGAATGCACCACGTAAGAAATATACACCTTTGTTAACACCAAATGCAGATCCTGTAGCAGTTGCATTCTCAGACACTAAAGTTAAAACTGTTTCCTCAGTGTTTAATGTTGTATTACCATAAGTTACATTTTCCTCAAGTATTAATATTTCACCGTCAGGAAATGCAGCACTTTCACCATCAGTTCCAGATTGATTATATTTTATAAAAATTGTTATATCATCGACACCTTCTTCTGGAGGTAAAATAAAGTTTTTAATTGTTGCAACTATACCAGAACTTTGTCCTCTTACTCTTGTGCCTTTTCCATCATTATTTGCAATAATATTACTTAAGTAAACGGAAATATCAATACCTAAGTGTGTTCCGTTAACCTTTGCAGAAAAATAAGTTGGATCATATTCAATACCACCAGGTATGACCATTGATCCTTCTTTGAATATATGTTTTCCAAATGACTCAACCTGATTTTGCAATAAAGACTGTAAACCAGTTAATTCCCTTGCCTGTACGGGATATCCAGGTTTAAATAGAACCTTATAAAAGTTCTTATCCTTATTAAAATCATCATAATAAGGTGATATATTTAAGTTAGTCTTCTGTGGCATCGGTTAAAATTCTAGTATGATTTTTATGTCTTCTTTTTGACGAGGATTTCGATTGATTATTGGTCTATTATCTAGATAGATTATTTCACCAGACCCTTTATTTATCTCACTATCAGATAACCCTTGAGCAAACGTTGTCCCCAAGTTAATTACCTTGGTTCCATTTGGGTTTACTGTGGCATCTGAAAAAGTAATATCAACTGCTCCAGAGAATGAAGTTGCTGTTCCAACTATATTATTTGAAGTGCTTGCATTTTCAAATTCATATACTCTACCCGATGTAGAAATTCCTGAATAGTCAGTATGATCGTAAAAAGTTCTGCTAAAATTTAAAGATCTATCTCTGAAATATTTTAAAACTTTAGTTTCAAGATCATATGATGCTACAAAACCTGTTGCAACTTTTCCATTAAGTGGAGAAACAGACAGAGTTTGTCTAATTTCTTCACCTATTTTAGGTGAAGATCCAGCTACAGTACTAAATTTAACTGCTTGTAAGGATGAATAAGTATTATCTGTATAGGTTAATGCTGTACCTACTTTCGTTGGGTTTTTTACAATACCTACTTGTGCAAATTTAGTGTCAATTGGAAAATCTTTTGTAGAATCATCAAATCTAGCATATACTATCACTCTATCAGTCCCTAATTCAGTATATACATCATTTCCGTGTCCCAACTTTGGTGGTATTATAGGAATAAGTTTTGCTTTTTTATCTGCACCAACATTACTATTGAGTGTTCCTAAATCAACTAAAGCATAACTGTAATTTTTTCCACCTGCACTCACACTTACATCTGTGATTGTACCGTTTACCACATCAACTCTCGCCTTACCACCTGAACCATCACCAATAATATCAACTTCTTGACCTAACCCGTCTGCATAATCATTACCACCATCTTCAATATAGATGTGTTTGATTTGATTTTCATTTACCGTAGAATCTCCATTTTCACGTACTGCTCTTATTTGAGCATCAGTGCTGGAAGACCAATCATTAGGGACAGTGATGAACTCAGTTGAGTCAAATTTAATAATATCACTAGGCGAAACAGTGAAAAGATACTTCCAAACATATCCATCACCGCTGTTTCCTGCTTTTGATGGTTCCAAATCTGTGAATGTTGGTTCATCTTGTGAGACGTTCCCAAGTAGGTTAGTTCCGCTTGATCCATTATCAATACAAACGTAAACTTTAAAGTCGGAATTAAGTACGTAGTAGTTCGCATCGTACAATCTATTTGCTTTAGTTAGAGGACTTTGATTTGTAGCACTATAATCATCTCTGTATATTTCATATCTATTTCCAGATATCCAATCAACTCTTCTTATAATTCTTCGTATATTTGCTGATGATACCTTTTTACCAAACATCATAGTATCTCCAGAGTGTGCTCTATATGAAAAACTATCTGTTGGTGCAGGAGTATTTGAGTTCCAATTTCCTGATCTTCCATAACCTACTACAGTATCTGCTCCTTGAGGATTTGCTAGTCCTACAAAAACATAGTATGAATTATTTGTATTTTCTACTGATTCAACAAAGTTATTTGCGTTCAGAATTCTAAATTGGTCAGTAACTATTGCCGACATCTTAAAATTATACTTTTCTTTTTATTTATAGTGGTTATTTAATCAAAGTCCAAATACTCTGATCGCACCAGTGGATCTGAGACCCCTATGTGATGTTGGATCATAATTTTTTCTTTGAATAGTTGGGAATGTAGTTAAACCAGTATTGACTGTTAATCCAGTCACACCTATCGAAATAGGATTACTTGATCGTACTCCATCGTATAATCTACCCCAACTTAATCGACCCAATGATGTAGATGTAGTAATTCCAGATGGATAGTGGAAACCTGTGGTTGCAATACCAACAATATTAGAACCGTTCTCAACATTACAAACGATTTCAGCATCTTCACCTCCACCACTTGAAATAGAAGCTACTTTATAAATGTTATCTAAGAATGTTGTGCCAATACTAACTATAGAAGAATTGTGTCCATCAACGGATGTAACTCCATGACCAACTGATGTATCTCTTATAAAGACTGGATATCCTACTTGAAGTCTAGGTTGAACAGTTTTTGTTGCTCTAAAGAAGAATTTAAGTGCTGCTTGTGTTCCACTATTAGTAGTTGTAGTTGTTATACCTGTTATAATTCCTGTAAAACCTTCTACCTGATCAAATGATGTAATTTTTTCAGTTTGGAATGGAGGTAACTCTATGATAACTTCTGGAGGATTTGAATGTGTATAACCAAGACCAACAGCAGTAAATGATGTATCAGTAACTGAACCATTTGTTACAGTGGTTGTTGCAAATGCTGTAGATCCAATACCAGTTGTAGTTCCAGAACCGATTGGTGGTCTAATTGTAATACTTGGTGCTGATAAGTATCCAGATCCTGCATTTGTAATATCAATTGAGATGGTTCCAGCAGCAGAAACAATAGCAGTTGCTGAAGCACCAACATTTATCTTTCCTGATGTTATTAGAGCATCAAATTCAAATGCTGATAAACCATAAACATCGTCTTCATAAATGAACGATTCAACTTCATCAACAAATATACTATTTGCACTATTTGTACCAGAAATTACTGAAAGATCTCCAATAATTTTTGCAGTAGGATAAACTTGTGGTTCAAGAGAAGGTCTTGATTTATCAATTACTTGTCCACCTACAACTAAATCTACTTTCTGTTTTGTCCATCTTACTGGTTTTTCATTAACTTCATCAACCCCTAATCCAGTGTAGATATTAGTTTCAACTAAATCTGCACCTAATATTTCTTTAACAACTCTTTCACCAGTTTGAGAAGTAGTTACCTCTATTGGACTCTTTGTAATCTTTAATTCATCACCAATCTTTATTGTCTCCTGAACATCAACTAAATCTACATCAACTCCATCTTGACCCTTGTAGAAGAATATATCAACTTTATCGTGATCATTTGCACCTGGTGATGTCTCTCCCGTAGGTGCTTCTTCAAATATAAATGTTGTACCACCTCGGAATGAATAAGATTCACCTGGTTTTTGAAGAACTCCATTGACAAATATTAATAATACTGCATCCAAATCAATTAATGCAGATTGTGAGTTTGTATTGTCTTTCTCAAAACTTAATAATTGTCCATTAAAGAATAATGGGAATCTAAGTCTTGAACCATCTTGTAAGTTTTTAATATTATCAATAAAATCAATTTCACCAAATTGCCAAGAAGAAAACTTATCATTAAATATTTGCAAAACTTCAAGTTCAAATTCGTTTATTGGTTGTGATAAATGTGCAGCAGTAATTAATCCAACAGGTTTGAATTTGTCACCAATTTTAAATGAATGACCAGGTCTTGCTATTTGGAACTTAGATATTTCAAATGTAGTTGAACCAATACCAACTGTTGTTCTCGATGCTCCTACTTCTACATCAATTAATAAGTTAGATCCAGTATCTGTAGTTGAACCAACTCCTAATCTTGAAACACCAACAACAGGTAAGTTATCGTAATTAGGTTCTGGAATGATAATTTCTGGATTTACATAACTTGTTCCTGCAGAAACAATATTAAATGATAAAGTTCCACCAACACCAACAGATGCAGTAACATTTGCACCAGTTCCACCACCACCACCTTGACCAACGAAGAATGTGATTGTATTAAGTGTAGTTGCTCCAATACCAGTTTGTATTCCAGCAAATGGATCTTTACCACCAACTCCATCAGATGCAGTTCCCTTAGTTTTTGATACCTCACGAGGATAAGGATGATCAGAGAAGAAATCATCTTTAGAACATTTAAATACTAGTCCACCAGTATCAATACCAACTGTATCACTAGTTGTAAAAGTATGATTTGGAATAGTAAGTATTAGATTTCCAGTATGAGAGATATAATCTGCGTTAGTAGCAGTAAATCCTTGACTTGATGATCCTGAGAATGCAGTTTTCTTAACTGAACCTATACCAGAACTCACAAATCTATGTACATATGCCTGATCAGTAACACCAATCGCAACTGAACCACCACGATATCCTGAACCAAATGTAAGATCTTCAAAGAACTCATATGCCTGACCACCACCTTGATAAGTATGATAGATTGTACTTGGTCCTGCTTGGACTTTAAATGTTCTATCAGAGACAATTCCAACTAAGAATAAAGGTCTATCATGATCTTGGAAAATAGTCGTTGTAACACCACTATAACCCACACAACTAAACTCTAAATTCTTTAATTTAACAGTGTTTGGTCTTTCAAGTCCAAATCCGTGAACAGTGTTAGTAGTTACTGTAATAATACCTGTGATATTATCGTATGCAGCAGTTTGAATACCAAGATTAAATCCTGATGATGTACCAATACCAACAATACTTGTTAATCCTCCAGCATTATTTTTAAATGCTTTTACTTTTGCACCTTGTAATGGAGCGTACCCAAGACCAGCAGTTGATCCTAGAGATATTATTATTCCACCTCTTGGAACTTGGTTTTGGTTAATATCAGATTCTGATACTATAAAATCACCATTTGTAGAAGTTATACCAGTAAATTCAACTGTTGAAATACCTGCAGTTGTATCTGCTATAAATTCATAATTATTACCTGTATTGTTTAAAGTTTTTGGTGTTTGAAATACACCATTTATGAATAAAACTCCATTACCAATACCTATACCTGAAGAAGTGTTTGCTCCACCAACTGTAAGACTATACGTTTTACCAATTCCTGTAAAGTCATCTGATATGTCATCAAATAACATATTAGTAGTATAGTTACTTCTGAGGAAAGTTCTACCACTAAAATCTGCTTTAACAAAAGGTAAATTTGTATCATCTTTTCTTGATCTAGTATTTCCTTTTGGAGGATCTGTAAAGTGTAAAGTACTATCAATAATATTGAATGATCCTCTATGAAGTCTTACTGTTGCTCCAGCAGTATGAGTAGTTGCTGAAATGCCTAATTGTCCTCTCCTTACTTTTACTGTAGGAAGTGTTGCAATACCTGCAGCAACATCTATTGCATCATTAATTGTTCCTGTTGGTGTACTTGAAAATCCAACTTCAGTAACAATCATAAATTCATCATTAATTTTTAAAATATCAGATGTTGTTATAGAACCTATACCGCTAAGAACTAATTGTGTAAGACCAATACCAACAGTGCTATTATGTGTAAATCCATCAAAAGTTCCTAAAGTATGAGAAATCTTAGTAAATGTAACTGGTTGTTGTACAACACCATCTAATCCAATAATTGATTTTGTCAATTGTTTTGTCATTGACAATTTGTGTACATTACCACCACCACTACCAGTAAATGTTACTGCAGCACCTGATGAAACATATTCAGGTCTTGTATACAGTTCAAATTTATTTTCATCAATAACTTTTGCAAATACGGTGCTAGGCAATATGGTTGTTACAACACCTGCAGTATTGGTAGTTTGACCAATAGAAACTGCAGTCGCTGCTATACCAGTAAATGTTGATCCAGGTGTATATGTTAATTGTTCATTTGTATTAAAGAAATGATTTGGAATGTTAAACAGACCTGTAGTCTTAACTAATCCTACACCATCTGCAACTGAGTTAATTCCAACTGGATTGAATGTTTTTATGTAAATTGGTGTTCCTTCATATTTTAAATCAAATGCAGTCTTGTTTGCTCTTAATCCACTTAAACCATCATAAGACGATAAGAATAATTTTTCTGTAACTCTTCCAAATGTTAGATCTTGGGGTACATTAGAAAAATCGTTAGCAGTATAGAAAATTTGACTAAATGATTGAACTTCAATTAATGAATTAAATTCAGAGTCTGGATAAAATCTCAAGTTAATATCATTTCCAGATATTTCACCACCAAAAGTACCAATACCAGTAGTTGAACCTGCAGATACAAATGGGTATTGAACTGTTAGAACATCATCAGTATCTCTCAATGAGATGATTTGATGTATTGCAGATGTTTCACCACAAGATACCCTTACAATCGATTTAACAGAACTATCAATAGTTTTGTTTATAGTTCCATAAGTTATCGTACTTGCAGTTCCAGTTACATAGTTTGACTCCAATCTTGCACTTCTTTCTGCACCAGTTGGTTGTCCTATTGTTAAAAATCTATAAGTACCTATTCCAGTTGTAGTGGTTCCTAATCCAACAACATTTGATCTAACTTCAAGTGGATTAATTCTATCATTTTCGCACTGTAGTTTTATTAAATTATTTTCAAATCTAGCAGTTATTACACCTACAGATGAATTGCTAAGACCTAAAGATGTATCAACGTATGTTTGAGATGTTGTGGTTCTTGTTCCATCAAAATCTACAATAACTTCATTATAATTAATTTCTTTAGTAATACTATCTTGAACAAAAATACTCGCATATAAACCGTTAAAATCAGTATTAGGGAATTGAGCAATTGTTGTTGTAGTTACTCCACTAGATGTACTATCTACTCCTACATTTGAACCAACTAGATCTACTTGTCCAACTGCTTGTGTTCCAATGCCAGTCAAATCTGAATTAAAATCTATTTTTAATATTTTAATATCATGATCTTTAGTAAATTTTTCTGTTGGAGTAAATATAAGATTTTTTTCTCCAGTTGAAGTTATTTCTGTTGAAAACTCTCCTAACTCTAAAGTTGTAAAATCTGTTGTTTTTTCAAGTAAGAATGCATTATCAGTTGTAGTTAATGTTATAACTTCTGTAAATTGTACATCAGATGTATCTGGATCAACAATTTGAATTAAATAATTTCCAAAATCCTCTGAAAGTTCTTCAATTATTGTATTATTTTCTTGGAAACCTGTACTTGAGAATTCTCCACTTATATCATCATGAACAAGAACTCTGTTTGTTTTACATCTTGTGAAATCTGTTAATACTCTATTTGATAATTCAATAAACTTTGAACTATTTGTTCTTGTATCATAATCTCTTACAAGATCAAAATTGTTTATAGCATCAACTCTTTGCTGTTCTTCTAAATCTAAAACATTTAAGACATCAAGAACAATCAAATCATTTGTCAAAGCAGTAGTTCCAATACCAACAGAAACTTGACTTTCAATTGAAGTATCTGCAAAATTCTTTAATCCAGCAGGATGAACAATACGATTTACAGGATTTACAAATTTATCCCATTCTATTGTACTCTTAACTGTGTATGATAAATTTTGATAGTAATCATTATCTGGAATTACTTGATAATCTTCATTTAACTTGCCAATATCATCAATCCATCCATATTCCTGTCTGTTTGAAAAATCAGTTTTGAATTTTGCTTTATTTTTAACTAAACTTGTTATTTCAGCAGAAACATTACTTGATCTTCCTAAAATTCTATCACCTTTTTTGAGATCAAATTTACCATCAATTTTTATATAATCATCTCTAATTTCAACGACTAATAAATCTGTTTTTATTGAATTAACAATTAATGTTTCATTTAACTCAAATTCACCCCTTGTTTGTATAGGTTCAATTACAGGATAATTTGATTTATTGATAATTGACGCATATCCTGATTGGAATGTTTTTGCAATACCTGGATTAGTTGTTAATCCTGCTAAATTAAATTTGAGTATTGCTTGTGCTCCTGCAATATAATCACTTATTGTAAAGAATTGATAGTTATAATTTTCAGAATTAAATCCATCTCCTTCGACTGTTGTATTTGTTGAAATACCCCCCTGAGTTGCACCGACACCAATTTCTCCAATTCTTTGCACTCCTTCAACAAAAATTTCATCGCCAATTGCAAATGGTTGTGGATCGACAAATCCATTCATAGGTGTTTCTAAGAAACAAGTGACTAATCCTGTTAAACTTGTTTGAACTGAATTAATACCAATTCCATTTGAATTATTGATAGCAATAATCTGATGATTTAATGAATCTAATCCAGTTACAGGTGCAATAACCTTTACTTCAGATATTGTTTGATTAGGTGCAATGGGTTGTAGTGAAGAACTATCAACTACTACATTTCTAACAGGGTTAAAGACAATTAAATTTGGAGCATTTATATAATTTGCACCACCACTTACAATATTAACACTCTCAATAATATCAAGATTATCAATATTTACAACAGGTGATATAAATGCCTCTGGACTTAATGTCTTATCAGAAGAATACTCATACCCGATATCTACAATTCTTACATCATTAATTCTTCCAATAGATGTTGATACTGCTACAATATTAGCATTCTTACCATTAGCACTAGTTATTGATTTAAACTTAGGAAGTTTTTTGTAATTAAAACCAGATGAAATAATTTTGAAATCTTTAATTGTACCTTGAACATTTGTAGATCTTGTAGTATATTCTAATTTTTCACAATCAGTGTCTAAGTATGTTGTAAATTCTGGAACTAACGGTGATATTTTAAATGTTTCATTTGTGACATCAAAAACTTTATATTCACCATTATAAGTACTATCAACAAATCTTATTTCTGAATAATCTTTAACTTCAGTATCAGATGTACTGATATATCCACCTTTTGATAAACCATAGTATAATCTATCAGGAGTATTTTCTGAATATTGAACTGTAAGTTCAGCACCTAGAGGTCTATCTGGTGATGTTCCAATGCCTATTGTTCCAACTCCAACTACGTTAAAAATAGTAGAATCTTGAGAACTTAGAAACTCATTTGTTAACTCTCTATCATAAAATACCTTAAAATCAAAATTAGATAAAGTTGTACTTGATAAACCAAAAGTTAACTTAGAATTTTTTACAACATCAATTCTAGGATTAATTAAAGAAATAGATTGATTTGCACCACCAGTATTAGCTGTGATTGAAACTATTTTAACTGGAGTTACATTTAAATCTGGTAAGGTTTCGGCTAGTTGGAAATATCTATCACTTACTTTATTAACAAAATAATCACCAGTTGATAATCCAGTTGCTCCTCCACTGTAGAATATCTTATCACCAGTTTTTAAACCATGATCACTTATGTCTATTCTATTTGCTTCAACATCTGATGCTGCAAAGGTTAAAGGATTGATTAATAATTTCTCATATTCAGAATTATAATTGACTGATATTGATGCTGTTGTCCCTATACCAACCGATAAATTAGGAACCACATTCATTTTAACAACATCACCTTCTTGGAGGTTATGTGTAGTTGTATCTGCAGCAGATACGTTAGTTGTAACAAGTGTTGTTACTTTCTCAAGATCACCAGTTACTTGTTCATGATTGGATGAGAAATAATATAAACCAGATGAAATTCCAGATGTTGATCCTTTTGAATAGAAGTATAAACCTTCACTTGTACTTCCAATACCAACTTTAGTGGTCAAAATACCTATATTATCTGGTCCTTTATTAATAACATATACATCAAGGGTATTTTTGCCAACATGAGGTAGTTTAAATTCTGTAACATTAGGTGTTCTACCAACATCAAATCTATTAGCACCATTATTTTTAACTAAAGTAACTTTTTGTCCAGTTTTAAATGGATGATGTGGTACATGTATTGTTCTAGTAGGTATTGATAAATCTTTTACTACATCTCCAACAAAGTATTTTACACTGGTCGCACCACCACTTGTGGTGCCAACTCCTACTGATTGAGGTCCATTAAAGTATACTAAATCATTTGTTTTAGACTCAAATTTCTTAGTTTTTACTGGAATATTGATTTGACTATTCAATACATCAATTTTTGATCCAGAAGTATGAGCAATACCAATGCTACCTCCCTCATTTCTTTGTACTTTTATTACCTTTTGTATATGATAAAGATTTAATACTCTTAATATTTCAGATCCAACTCTTAATGATCCACCAATTGATACTGTATTTGGAATATCCGATACGTAGATATCTTGAATTACACCATTAGCATTACCAACTGCCATTTGTTTTGTTAGATCAATAGTATCTGTAGAAATTCCTATTTTAAATGATCCTGTAAGATTAAGTATGCTTGTACTCAATCCAGAGATTGATATTGAAGTTTGATCATTTAATTCTATGAAAGGTAAAGTTGTTACTCCTACATTATCATTATCTTTCCAAGTAAATACTACATTTTCAAATTTCTGTAAAGTTGTATCAATTCTTGAAACACCAATACCTACAATTTCATCAACTTTAGCACTAAAACCAGATCCATTCGTATCTGTATTATCAAAGACAGTTAAATCACCAACTTTATATCCTTCTCCACCATCTAAAACAGTTAAATCATTTATATTTCCCTTTGTTACAGATTCAATTTTTGTTATTTGTCTAATTGTTTCATTTGATTCAATAATAAAATCATTATCACCAAACTCCTCATCAACAAGATAAGGTAATGTATTTCTTAGTAAATTTGAATTATTAAAATCAAAATCATGATCTAAAATTAAATTATCATTTATTAAAGGAGACCTGTAAGTTTTTCCTATAAAGTATGGATATTTTCCTTCTAATTTACCTGTATTTGATGAAATTCCAACAGAAGCAAAATAAGCATAAATTCCATTTGGAAATTCTGGAGTTTTACAAAATCTACCATTATGTGCATCTAAGTCTCCTAGTCCATCATAAACATAATCGTCTACAAAAAATCCTTCTTTCAATCCAGTAGGTCTATTAGTAACTTTTGATACATCAAGTTTATATGAAGGAGATAATATTTTTAAATCAGAATTTATATTATCAGGATCAGAATATCCAAATGGACCGTAGATTGGATTACCGTCATATGCCCATCCAATTATGGGTGAATGTGTAGTTATCTGATCAAAATCACCATTTGTTTTAATTGAAAAACTATCTTCTAAAGTACTAATAATATCTTGAGAATACCCAAGAACACCAAATCCAAAAGAATTTTTTCGAGATGTTAAATTAAAATTACCAAATCTTTCTGCTCTATTTAATTTTAAACTTCTAACTCTGGCACCTAAAGATCCGTTAGATCCTTTTGGTACAACATCAATATTTGTAGTAAGACTACTGTACCCTATACCAGTGTTTATAACGATTGCATTGATAATCTGACCATTCTGTATTACAGGTCTTACAATCGCTCCTGACCCTGTTCCAGCGTCTGTTATCTCTAAGTCTGGTGTGGAAAAATATCCATCCCCTTTGTTAACAACCGATACACTATCAATTCTTCCATTTACAACTATTGGTTTAAGTTCACCGTTCTTACCTGTTAAAATTTCTACATCAGGTTTTATTTGGTGATTTAAAATTGTTGAACCATAATTTGATCCTTCTTCATATACATATGCATCTGTGATCTGTCCTGTAACAACAGGTGTTAAATTAAATGTTCCTGTAACTGTTGATCCATAAGAAACTTCAATATTTACTTTAATTTCTGGATAGAAAAATTCTTGTAAACCAACTCCTGAAGATGTTAAATTAGCATATGCCTTTCTTTCTAAATTTACTGAATCTGTTGCCAATTTAAATGAATTTTCATCAATCTTTGCAACATGATACTGGTTAGATGTGCTTAAACCAGATATTATTGAACCACCTGATTGAAAATTATATTCAATTATATCCGAAGTTTCAAAACCATGATTTTTAAAGTTAATTACATCATAAGCAGTGGATATACCTGAAGGATTTACTTTTAATTTACGATTTGTATATCCTGAACCTGACTCTAATACTTTAACAGATATAAGAGTAGTTCTATTTTCTGTTCTAAAACGATGAATTCCACTAGCTCCAGTATCTGTTGATAATCCAACAGTATTAATACCTGCTATACCCGCAAGAGCATCTTGTTTTGTATTAAATATTCTAACTGTTGTTGGGTTAACAATCCTAACAAAATATGGATCACCATCAGATAAAGTTCCAGTAATAATATTATTACTATCATATGCAGCACCGATACCAATTGGAGAATTGTTGTTAGCACTGTAATAAACTAATTGTCCATTTTCTAAGTTATGTTCTGTCTTAAAAGTTATAGTTTCATCATCTTTATCAATACCACCATTAAAGAATATATCTCTACTATCAAAATTAACAAATCTATTCCTTATACCCACAACAGGTTGAAGAACACATCCTGATCCATTACCACCTGTTACTGAAATACTTTTTACAGACTCAATATCAAAATTTTGAGGATCAACTAAAACTTTATTAACAATTCCAGTAATAACAGGTTGAACAAGTGCAGTTGTTCCTGAAGTAGATTCAACACTAATTGAGGGTGGATTGATAACATCATAACCTTTACCGCCATTTAAGACTTCAACAGATTCTAAATTTCCATAATATATGATATCATCAGATATTGGAGATCTAATTTGTACACCATCTCTTAGTATTCCAATATCATTAATTGGAGTTTCATGTTTTGACGATACGGATAAATTTTGTGATAATGGAATTCTTCTTAAAATTTTATCTGATTGTAGTTTTCTATCTGCGTGTGATTGTAAAATGAAAGTATGATCTTCTACCGAAGTTGTCCCAATACCTATCTGAACGGTGCTTGCAGTGCCTATTTGACTGCGAGATTGGTATAATGCTATTTTTGATATGTTTGCTCCTGCAGGAGGAGTTACAGGATCAACATAGTAAGTTCTTCCAGATTCCAAACCAGATAAAACTTCAGTTTGAGGACTATAAACAATTGCATCACCTTGAATTAACTTTATATTTTCATTAGATGGTGGTGAGAATTGTATAAAACTGTATTCATTAGTTAAAGGATTCTTTCCATCGAGACTCAATCCACTAGTCGTTTCTTTAATTGTATCAACTGTAATATTATAATTTGGAAGTGAGTTAGAAGCAACATATCCATCAGTTTCACCATCACTATACACATTTAACACATCTGTTATTAAAACATCATTCCCTTGTTCTATTTCAACTCCAGTACTTGTTGCAGTTTCAAGTATTCTTCTAATATCATACAATTGATTAGATATTGTAGTAAAACCAACAACATTATCAACTGTAATTTGGTTTAGATTTGTGTCTATACTACTTACAGTTCCAGTACCTTCAATAACCTGTTGATTTCTTCTTAAGATATTGAATGTATCTCCTACTTTTAAATTAGATTTATCTATAGGTGCTCTAAAAGTATATGTTGTTCCAAATATATCAATTTGAAATCTTGATGATGTATTATATTTCCAAGAATTAGCAAATATTTCTTTGTAAGATGAATTGTCATTTTTAATTTTTTCACCAATATTTTTAACAAATATATTTTCTCCCTCATTCACAAGACTAATATCTGATATAGGAACTAGTTCAGATAGAACTCCTGTAATTCTAAGATCCACTCTTTTTGATAAATCCCCATTTTCGTATCCAAAAATAGTCTCATTTGATCTTATATCATCAGCAGTATTAATTTTAACACCCACACCTGTGCAACCAAAGAATTGATTAATTGTTTTAGATGTATAATCAATATTATTTTGTCCACTTACAATAGTTCCTGTTGCTCCAAAACCAACTGTTGAGTCAACTGATATAACATTACCATTAATCGCTACATCAGATAGAGATTTTGTTTTACCTGGAACTGTAAAAACACCTTCTATTAAATCACGATCACTAAATCCAACAAATAATGAAATTTTATAGTATGTTTTTTGATCTCTTTTTAATATTTCAACTTCAGATACAGATGCATTTGTTGATGTATCTGTTGATTTAAATATAGTTTGTCCAACTAAATTTTGTGGGTCTGCTGTAGAAGTAATTAAATCTGCAATAATCACTTCTCTACGAATAAATTCTGCACCTGATGGTTTTATCAAATTACCTTCAAGATCCAGTATTGTTGATTCAACACCATACAATACCTTAAATAATATTCTTACAGATTCTTGAATTCCTTTTGACTGATAAAAACTTCTAGCAAACTTAAAGAAGTTGCCTACATCAAGATCTGTATCAAAATCATTACCCTCTAAACCAGGTAAAAATGTTTTTTTAAGTTTTTTATAAAATTCCTGTAAAAATAGTACTGATAAATTAGTGATTGTACTACCAGAACTATGAGATGATGCAGTTGTGTCTTCAAAAACTAAATTTTCTCGATTTATTTCAAGAAGTGATGATGATATACCAACGTTATATCCACTAATACCACTAAATCCACGAATACATCCTGTAAAAGATGTAGATGTTATGCCAGTATAAGATATAATTTCATCATCTATCTTTAGTAATCCATATTCTGAGGGAAAACCTTTTGTACTTGCAACTGTAATAGTAGTATCTGTTGCTGTAATTTCAGAAGAAATACTTGATACTCCAACAACTACTTCAGGAACAAGATTATCAGATCTTAAATATTGGTCAAAGTTAGTAATTAAATCACTAGGACCACCTTGAAATTCTTGTGAAATATAATATTGTTTAAAAAACTCAGTAGCATTTGGAAAATCATTCACCAAAAACTCTGGCAATTGATTCTCAATAATCGTATTGACTTTTATTCTTTTGTCAATTTGTGACATAAATTATTTCCTCTCTAAATCTCCATTGGAGTAACTAGAGGTATAATAATCTCTTGTGAATACAACACCTGATACATCTTCGCCTGAAGCAATTACATCCTTAAATGTATTTATTGTGCTTTTTGAAACGTCAAAACTTAAATATAAATCTTTTAATCCTACCACATCATTTGATTCAGGAAATGCTTGAACTTCAATGATATTATTTTGTGATGCTGTAGATGTTATGTTAATTGTATTCAAGATAATTTCACCTTTTTTATAATCAACAATACCTGCATCTTTTATCAATATTTGTTGTTCATCTTTTTGATTTTTAAAAACTACACTTAAAGTTCCTTTCATTGATCCATCAAGATTTCCTGCAGCATCTTTATTTGGCACATCGGTAAGAAAAGCAGTTTCATTTGATCCTGTAACTGTAAATCCTGTACTCTTTATATTAAAACCAGCAGGATTAATATAAAAACGATTACCAAAACATAATTCATATTGAGCAAATTGATTTAGTAATGCTTTCATGTCCCTTCTTATAATAATCTTTGTGATATTTGAGGTTATTCCATTATCAATGCGATCAATTAAGGTGTTTATTTTACTATATTTAAATCTTCCACCAAATTTATTAATTTCAATATTATTTGCATATTCATTTAATCCACTGATTACTGCTGTTCTTAAATTATTCGGTGAAGACACCTGAGAAGTATTATAATAAATTGTAGAGTTTAATTCTACATATAGTATCTTTAAGTCTACTATTTCAGAATTAATACCAGCGATAGCGTAGTTCTTAAGTTTATTTTTAATCTGTGTTTTATCAAAATCTGATATGTATGTACCACCTTTAGGTTTAATACTTATCTGAACTTGACCAAATTTTGGTGGATCTAATTCCTCTCCACCAACGACTGCAACTGATTCAGTTTTTGGATAAATGTTTTGAATTATTGCTTCATAATCTCTTGGTGTAACTGCTCTATATTGTGCTG
>CEOF01035911.1_pt1 | contig 22816 bp, 23 predicted proteins | sample 361311 | NCBI WGS metagenome assembly CEOF01 (sample SAMEA2619667, study PRJEB7988) | marine metagenome | biome: marine biome (ENVO:00000447); feature: surface water layer (ENVO:00002042); material: "saline water (ENVO:00002010), including plankton (ENVO:xxxxxxxx)" | depth 5 m
GAAGACAAAGAAAAAATAATAGCCAAATATAAAGTTGGCGACAAAATTAAAAATGCAATTGTAAAAAGTTATAGCTCTTTTGGAGTATTTTTTGATGTTAACTCTGAGCTTGATGTTTTAGTTCATTTACAAGAGATCAGTTATTCTAGAGTGAATCATCCAGATGAAATATTTAATATTGGCGATAAACACGAACTATTAGTTATTTCCGTGGACAATGAAAAATTACAAGTGGGTTGTTCTATTAAGCAACTTTCTCCTGATCCTTTTGAGCATATTTCAAATTACGATCTAAACAAAACCTATGATGTTAAAGTTGTTAAGATAATGGATTTTGGTGCATTTTGTGAACTAGAGCCAGGCTTATCTAGCTTGCTTCATTCCAGTGAATTGAGCTGGACAAAGAAAAATCCATCTGCAAAAAAAATGTTTAAAATCGGAGACGTAATTAAATGTGTAATAACGGATATCGATAAAGAAAAAAGAAGGATCTCTTTATCTCATAAATTAACCCTACCAAATCCATATGATGAACTCGAAAATAAATATCCTGTTGGTTCTAAAGTTTCTGTAACAATAAGCAGTAAAAACGAATATGCAATTTATGTAAAGATGAATGAATTGGACATTGATGCTTTTTTGCACTGTAATGATTTATCTTACACTGAAAACGGAGAAAGTGAATTAAGTAAATACAAAAAAGGTGATAAGTTAGATGTACAAGTAGTTGAGATTGAAAAATCAAAACAAAAAATAAGAGTTTCAAAAAAATTATTAGACAATGATCCTTTTGAATTTTTTAAAGACAAAAAAGTAAATGATACTTTAACTGTACAAGTAATTTCATCAGATCCAAAAGGTTTGCTTGTAAAACCTGAGGGATCAGAATTAAAAATAACTATTAAAAAATCTCAAATCGCAATAAATTCAGCAGACGCAAGGCCTTCAAGATTTGTAGGAGGTGAAAGAATAGATGCAGCAATTTCTGAGATTAATACTGAAAAAAGGAAAGTAGCACTAAGTATTAGATTACTTGAAGAACTAAAGAATAAGGAAGCATTAGACAAATATAGTGACCCACTTTCAGGAAAGAATTTACCTTTCTCCTCACTTTCAGATAAAATTGAGAAAAAGAAGGAATAATATCTAAAATTGTCTATAGTAAAATCAAACTTACTAAAAAAACTTTCTCAACAATATAAAAACTATCTTAAAAAAGATCTTTCAAAAACTACCGAAATTATACTCCAAGAAATAAAAGATGCTTTAAAAAATGGAGAGTCTGTTGAATTAAGAGGATTTGGTAGATTTTCAACAAAGTTAAATAAAAAAAAAATGGCTAGAAATCCAAAAACTGGTGAGAAAGTGTTTGTCCCTGAAAAAAAAAGTATTAACTTTAAAATCGCTAAAGAAACTTTTAAAAGAATAAATGAAGAAAAATAAAATTTTTATTGCTTGTGATACTACTAAAGTTTCAAAAGTAAAAAAAATAATAGATAAAACAAATAATTCAAAATTAAATATTGGATATAAATTTGGATTAGAATTTCTTAACTCAAAAAATGGAAGAAAATTTATATCAAAATTAAAGAATAAGATAATTTTTGCTGACCTTAAACTTAATGATATACCAAACACTTGTGTATCCACAATTAAAGCTGTTAATGATTTAAATATTAATTATTTAACCATCCATATAAGTTCAGGTTTAAAAGCTTTAAAAGCTGCTAAAAAAGTATCGGGAAAAACTAAATTAGTTGGTGTATCAATTCTTACATCATTAGATAATAAAGCCTTGAATGAAATAGGATTTAGTAAAGATGTCAAAAAATTAGTATTACTCCAAGCAAAATTAGCCAAAAAAGCAAAACTAGACGCAATTGTATGTAGTGCTCAAGAAGTAAAAACTGTTAAAAAAGTTTTTAATAAAGAAATAATCACTCCAGGTATCAGACTCGACTCAAAATTAAATGACCAGAAAAGAGTATCTAGCCCTAAGCAAGCATATAAAAATGGTAGTGATTGGTTGGTTATAGGAAGGCCGATAACTAATGGCGATATTAAAAAAAATATTCAATCTTTAATAAAAAATCTTAATTAAAATGGAAGCTAAGATTTGTGGAGTTAGAGATCTTAAAATCTTAGATTATATTATTAATCATAACTATCCACCAAAATTTATTGGTTTTATTGCCAATTATACAAAGTCAAAAAGATATTTAAAATTTGAAGAATTAAAAAAATTAGTAAAAACAAGAAATAATAATATAAATTATGTCTGTGTACTAGTTGATCCTACTGATGAAATATTGAAAAAAATAAAAACATTAAATTTTGATTATTATCAACTTTACAACGTTAGCCCTGAAAAAACAAAAATGATTAAAAAAAAATTTAATATTAAAATAATAACCGCCCTTACTATAAAGAATATAAATGATGTTTTGACATATAAAAATTACGAAAAAATTTCAGAAATAATTTTGTTTGACAGTAAGGGATATGAAAAATCTCTTGGTTTTGATCATAAATTACTAGATAGTGTGCCAAGGTCTTTAAAAAAAATGTTAGCGGGTAATATTCAATATAATGATAAACTTGAAAAATTTAACAAAATAACAGATATTATTGACATTTCTGGAAGCTTAGAAACATTTGGTAAAAAAGATATTATAAAAATTAATATTTTTTTAAATAATATAAAAAAAATAAATGATGAAACTTAAAAAGAAAGTCCCATTAATTGATCAACACGATAAATTTGGTTTTTGGGGTGGAAAATTTGGAGGTAGCTTTATACCTGAAACTTTAAAGAAGCCTGTGGAGGATTTGACAAAAAATTTTAACAAATTAAGAAAAGATAAAAAATTTTTAAAAAAAAGAGATTTTTATATTAAAAATTATATTGGATCTCCAACCAGATTTATTCATTTGAAAAATTTATCAGATCACCTCAATGGTGCTCAAATATGGGCAAAAGTTGTATCTGATGCAAATGGTGGAGCTCATAAAATTTACAATGCAACAGTTCATGCTTTAATTTGTAAAAGTATGGGTAAAAAATATATAGTTGGCGATACAGGAGCGGGTTATGCTGGAAAAATGTTAAGTATGGCAGCAAAAAAATTTGGTCTTAAATGTAAAATTTTTATGGGAGCGAAGGATATAAAAAGACAAAAACCAAATTGTGATGCAATGAGAAAGAATGGTGCTGAAATTATTCCAGTATATACTGGAAGCCAAACTTTGGTTGATGCTGTTAGTGAATGTATGAGATTTTGGGTTTCAAATTGCGATACCACACATATGTGTGTTGGATCAACTGTAGGACCTAATATTTTTGTGAAAATATGTGGCTGGAGTACTGCTCAAATTTCTAGAGAGTTGATAACACAAATTAAAGAAAAATTTAAAAAAATTCCAAAAAAAATTAAATTGATAAATTGTGTTGGAGGAGGAAGCTCTGCTTATGGTTTTTGGAGTGAATTTATAGATTATCCAAAATCACAAATAGAATTAATAGGAGTTGAGGCTGGTGGTCCAAAAAATTCAAAATTACATGCAGCCCCTTTAAGCCGTGGTGCTAAGCTAGGTGTGTTACACGGTGCGGCGTCTTATGTATGTCAAAATAATGAAGGGCAAATCAATGAAACAAAATCCATCAGTGCTGGTTTAGATTATCCTGGTGTAAGTCCCATTCATTGCTTTTTAAAAGACAGTAAAAGAGCAAAATACACCTATGCAACTGATGAAGATGCGTTGAAAGCATATAAATTAATTAAAAAATTTGAAAAAATAAATCCAAGTTTGGAGCCAAGTCATGCTTTTTCGGAGGCGATTAAAATGGCACCTAAACTTAGTAAAGAAACAATTATAATAGTAAATTCATGTGGAGATGCAAATAAGGATAGAGACATTATTAAAAAAAGACTAGGTAAAAATTATGCATAATCCGATATCATTAGCTTTTAATAATGCAAGTAAACAAAATAGACCAGCATTGCTAACCTATACAGTTGCTGGCGATAATACAAAAAAAAAATCTCTAGAAATTTTGAAATCAATTTCTAAATATATTGATATTTGCGAAATAGGCTTTCCACATAATACACCTATAGCCGATGGAGGAATGATACAAACGAGTGCATATAGAGCAATTAAAAATGGAATTAAAATCAGAGATATATTTGAAATTGTTAAAAGTTATAAAAAAATTAAAAATTCAAAGCCAGTAATATTGATGGGGTATTATAATATGATTTATCAATATGGTGAAAAAAAATTTTTAAAAGAGTGTAATCAATCAGGGGTGAATGGTTTAATTGTAGTTGATCTTCCTTATCCTGAAAATAAAAATTTTTCAAAAAAGTGTAGATTGAACTCGATTATGTTTGTTCAATTATTATCACCCACTACATCTAAAAGTAGAGCAAAAAAAATAATTAAAGATGCCCACGAAATGATTTATTATATCAGTATGCTGTCTACAACAGGAGGAAAACTTAAAGTTTCACCAAATCAAATTATGTCAAACTACAAGATAATTAAGAAAATAAATAAAAATAAAAATTGCGTTATAGGTTTTGGAATAACTGATAAAAATATTTCAAAACTAAAATTTGCAGATGGTTTGGTTGTTGGCAGTGCTATATGTAAAGAAATCAGTAAAAGTTTAAAAAATAAAGAAAATCCTGTTACAAATGTAAGCAATATGGTAAAAAAATTGAGAAGTAAAATAATATGAATTGGTTAACAAAGGCTATTAAATTTGGTGAAAAAATTAAAAAAGTTTTCAAAAAAAGACCAAGTAAATTAGAAATAGAAAACTCTGATTGGACCAATTGTTGTAAAGGTCCTATTTTAAAAAAAGAATTAGAAGAAAATTTATGGGTTTGTAACTCATGTAATAAACACCATAGAATAAGTTGTAGAAAACGATTTGATATTATGTTTGGAAAAAATAATTATGAAATTCTTAAGACACCTTTACCATCTGAGGACCCTTTAGAATGGAATGACACAAAATCTTATAAAGAGAGATTAGAAATCGCAAAAAATAAAACTGGTCAAGATACTGCAGTTTTGATTGCCAAAGGTAATTTAGATGAAATAGAGGTAACTATGGGTGCGATTAATTTTGATTTTATAGGAGGATCTGTCGGAGCAGCAGAGGGTGAAGCTATACTTTTTGGTGCCCAACACGCAATTGAAAATAAGACACCATTCATTTTTTTTCCATGTGGAGGTGGACAGAGAATGTTTGAAAGCCCGATTGCATTAGCAAACATGACAAGAACAACAATAGCTATAAATGAGTTAAAAAAAAATAATTTGCCATATATAGTTTGTTTTACAGATCCTACCGCAGGAGGAATTACAGCCTCTTTTGCAATGTTGGGAGACATACATTTTGCTGAACCAGGATGTTTGATAGCTTTTGCAGGAAAAAGAGTTATACAAGCAACTGTTAAAGAAGAGTTAAGTCTGGAATTTCAAACAGCTGAGTTTGTTGAGAAACACGGTTTTGTTGATAAAGTTATTAACCGCCACGAAATTAAAAATCAAATTATTAAAATTTTAAAAATTTTACTTCAAACTAACCCTGTATCTATCTTAAATGAAGGAAATGAAACTTCAGAAAATAATTTCAAAGTTACAAAATCTGCATCCTAAAGAAATAGATTTAAGTTTAAATAGAATTAAAAACCTTTGTAAAAAACTAGGTAATCCACAAAATAACCTAAAGTGTATCTCAGTTGTTGGAACTAATGGTAAATTTTCAACAATTCAAGCTTTGTTTTCAATTTTAAAAGAATCCAAAATTAATTCAAATATTTATACGAGTCCTCATATTCAAAAAATTAATGAGAGATTTGTATATAATAACAATAAAATCGACGACAAAGATTTAATAGATCTTTTAGAAGAAGTTGAGAGTATAAATAACGGAGAGGAAATAACATATTTTGAAATATTAACTGCAGCATATTTTTATAAAGCAAGTAAATTTAAAAATAATATTAATCTTATTGAATCTGGATTATTTCATAGATTTGATGCTACAAACATATTAAAAAATAATTTAGCTTCTATTATTACTCCCATTGGTATGGATCATTTAGATTGGCTTCCACGAGATGAAAGAACAATAGATAAAATTATTTTTGAAAAAACTAGTAAATTGCTTAATTCTAAAATCATCATTTCAAAACAACCAGACGAAAATGTAATGAATAAAATAAAAAAAAATATTGAGCAAAATAGATCAAAAAAAATTGTTTTTAATGAATCTTTTTCTTATAATTTATCTGAAAATAATTTTTTTTATTATGAAGACAGTTTTGGTGGATTAAAACTGCCAATACCTAGTTTGAAAGGAGAATTTCAGTTATCAAATGTAGCTACGGCAATAGCTACCTTGAGGCATATAAATGAATTAGAGGTAACAAATAATAATATTATAAAAGGTATAAAGAAAATAAATATAATTGCGAGATTGCAAGAAATTAAAAATGGTAATCTTAAAAATCTTGTTAAAAAAAACAAATTATACTTAGATGGATCCCACAATCCTTTGGGTGCAGAAGTTTTAGTAGATTTTTTTGAAAAAGAAATTTCAAACAAACATTTAATAATTGGAATGATGCTAAATAAAAATCATGAAGAATATATTTCTTATTTTAAAAATAAAGTTAAATCAATAACTACAATCGATATTCCAAATCAAAAAAATTCTATAAAAGGAATAGATCTCAAGCAAAAAATCAAAATTATCGATAAAGTAAGTTATGCAGGTACAATAGAAAAAGCTTTAAAATCTTTAGATCTAAAAAAAAATGATATAATTATAATTACTGGATCCTTATATCTTGCAGGAGAAATATTAAACCAAAATTAAAAAATAATATATTTTTTCTTATTTAATTTATTTTTACAATTTTTTAGTTGTCTTTCATAACGATCAGAAAATCTTTTTACCTTTTTTGCTAACTGAATTACTTTTTGATTTTTTTTATAGTTTTTATAATTACCCCATCCTTCATGATAAGCAATGTACTGTTTAAATGCATCTTTCTTTGAAATTTTAAGAATTTTGTAAGTTTTATTAGTGTACCAACCAATAAAATCAACACTATCTTTATATCTTGTCCTTGTAGCGAGTGGCTTGTTTGTTTCGTCTTTATACTGCTTCCAAGTACCCTTGACTGCTTGAGAGTAACCAAACGAGCTTGAAGGTCTTTTATAAGGTATGACTTTAAAAATTTTTTGACGCTTTGGCTTTGCAAGCCAATCAAAATCTGATTCCATTTTTATAAAAGCTAATTGAATATATACAGGTGTACCCCACTTTTTTTCAACTTTTTTGGAGTGTTTATACCATAAATATCTTTCTGAAAATATTGAGCAACCGTCAGCAGTATTTTTAGGTATCGATGAACATGAGATTGTAAATAAAAATAATAAAATATATATACCTGAAAACTTAAAATATATTTTTCTAATCATTGTTTTTTTTTACTAAATTTTTGAAAAATAAAAATAAAAAAATCGTTAATATAACGCCAAGAATATTACCGAAGAGATCACTGAATTGAAATGCTCTTAAAGGAATTATTAAATGTAAAATTTCAGTAAATATAGAAATAAAAATTAAATAAAATAAAATAATTTTTTTCTTTATTTCGTAATATGCTAATAGCCCAAAGTAAGAAATGATTATAAAGATGAAAAAATGATTTGAAGAAATTACGAAATCATTTATCAATTGAGGTTGATAGTTGATATTTCTATAAAAAACGATTCCAATAATACTCCCTGGATAAAAGTAAAAAATTAAAAACAATACATTTAAAATATGAAAAATTATTTTAAAGTTATTCATTATTGTACTATTATATTACTTTAAATAATGAGTCATTTAATTTTAATTAGACACGGACAAAGTGAATGGAATTTAAAGAATAGATTTACTGGATGGGTAGATGTTGAACTATCAGCTCAAGGAAAGTTAGAAGCTTGTAAAGCTGGAGAATTGATTAAAGAGCAAAAGTTAAAGTTTGATTATTTTTATACTTCATACCAAAAAAGAGCGATAGAAACGCTAAAATTGATCACAACAACCTTAAGAGTAAAAGATGTTGAGACAACTAAGGCTTGGCAATTAAATGAGAGACACTATGGTGCTTTAACAGGTTTGAATAAAGATGAGATGAAAAAAAAAATTGGAGAAAAAAAAGTTCATGAATTTAGAAGATCCTGGAATATTTCACCTGAGCCTTTAAGCAAAAACAATCCATATCATCCATTAAATATAGACACCTACAACAACGTGCCGAAAAAAAATATTCCAGATACTGAGTCATTGGAAGATACTTTTAATAGGGTATATCCATATTTTTTAGAAGAGATAATGACTAAACTAAAAAAAAACAAAAATATTTTAGTTTCTGCTCACGGAAATTCAATAAGAGCAATTTGTAAATTTCTTTTTCAACTCGATGAAATAAAAATAGCAAATTTGGAAATACCAACAGGTAATCCACTCCAAATATTTTTTTCTTCTAAAAATAAAATTGATTTTTGTAGATATTTAGATAAAGAAAGGGCGAAAGACTTAATTATTTTTTGAAAGGTTTTGATACATTTTTAAATCAGTTACGTGCAAGAATTTACTTTTACTTTCAACAGCGAAAAGATTATTTTTTAAAATCTGTTTATTCCAAATAAACTGCATAGAAAAATTTTTCATTTTAATACCATTAAATATTTCTCTATTTAGTATTTGGCATCCTGTATAAATATAATTATTACTATTCCCTTTTTTTAATTTGCCTTTTGATAATTGAAAGTCCCCTTTTAAATTCCTATCAAAGCTTAATTTTTTATTAACTACCAGTAGTATATTTTTCAATTTTTTTTTAATAAATATATCTTTCATTTTTTTTATACTGCTAATGTAGTTTTCATTCCAAATTGTATCAGGATTGAAAACTATAAAATTTTCAGTGTTACATTTTGACAAAATATTATTTATACCTCCACCTGTACCTAAGATGGTTTTTCCATCGTTTATTATTTTTATTGGAATATTAAAATTATGTTTATTTATATATTCTTTTATTTTTTTTTTTAAAAAAAAAGAATTTATAAATATTTTTTTTACACCAATTTTTTTTATTAAATTTATGTTGTTTTTTAACAATGTATTTTGATTAATTTTTAAAAGAGGTTTGGGGCAACTATGTGTTAATGGATTTAATCTTTTTCCATACCCGGCACACAAAATAATAGCTGTATTTACTTTAATATCTTTGATCATATTTTATTTGGAAAATAGAATTTTAAATTTTTTTTTAATTCAATTAAACTTTTATTTTTTTCTATTCTTAATTTTATCAAATGCCAAGCATGAGGTATGAGTTTTAAATATTTTTTTTTCTGATCTCTTTGAGCTAGTCTTATAAAAATTCCAATTATTTTAAGATTTCTAAGCACTGACAAGATTTCAAAGTCATTTTTAAAATTTTTTATATTAACTTTCTTTTTCGAAATATAAAAATTATAAATCAAGTTTTTAATTTTAATGTCAGTTTCAATTCTCACATCATCTACTAATGAAGCTAGATCGTAAGATGGGTTGCCATATAAAACGTCTTGGGAATCTATAACGGATATTCTATTTTTATTATATATTAAGTTTGAAACATGAAAATCTCTGTGAACAAATGTATTATCTGGCAATTTTAAATTTTCTAGTATTTTTTTTATATTATTTTTTAACAAATTATTAATTTTTTTTTTTTTTGCTCCTTTATAAAAAAGGGGAGTATACCACTTAAAAAAAATAGAAACCTCATCAAATAAAACTTTCTTGGAATAATTTGGTATAAAATAATTTTTTGAAAATATATCTTTAACTTTTTTTGTTTTAATTTTTTGGATTTTTATAAGTAATTCAATTATTTTTTTATATGTATAAATTTTATTAATTTTTTTTTTAATCAATTTTTCGTAAATAGTATTGTTTCCCAAATCTTCTATTTCTATAAAATTTTTTTTTAGATTCTGAGAAATATATTTAGGGGCTGATATTTTATTTTTAATTAGAACTCTATTTATACTTTCGTAAATTATTAAATTTTTGTATTTTTCTTTTTTGCAGAATATAATTATTGAACTTTTATTTCCTTTTTTTTTTCTATAAAATTTTCTATTTGATGCATCACCTTTAATTGGGGTAAGCAATTTATAATCTAAATTCATATTTTTTTGGATTTCCAAACTTTAGTATTTTTAGATTTCTAGCTTTCATATCGTTGTTGTATTTAAAATGTAATTCAACTCTATTTTTTGGTTTCTTTTTTAATTTTTCTGGCCATTCTATAATTGTCAAACTTTGATTTATATTTTCAAACAATCCAATGTTATTAATATCTTGAACCTTTTTAAGTCTATATAAATCAAAATGTCTTATATTAATTTTATTAACAAAGTATTCTATAACAATATTAAATGTGGGGCTTAATACTTCTATTTTTCTATTTGTTTGGGATATGTGATTTATTAGTAATCTAGTAAATGTTGTTTTTCCAACTCCTATCTCGCCGTATAAAAGTATAGAATCCCCAATATTTATTTTTTGTTTAATCTTTTTGGCTATCTTCTGTAATTCACAAACAGATGAAATCTTCATCCTTTAGGCTATTTAATATCTATAAGTGTCTGGCTTATAAGGTCCTTCAGTTTTTACACTTATATAATCAGCTTGGTCTTTTGAAAGTGGAGTAAGTTTTGCGCCTACCTTTTCTAGGTGTAATCTTGCAACTTTTTCGTCTAAGTGTTTTGGAAGAACATAAACTTTTTTCTCGTATTTGTCAGAGTTGTTCCATAACTCAATTTGAGCTGTAACTTGATTTGTAAATGATGCACTCATAACAAAACTTGGGTGCCCAGTTGCACATCCTAAATTAACAAGTCTTCCCTCAGCTAATAGTATAAGTCTTTTATTATCAGGAAAAGTGATTTCATGAACTTGTGGTTTTATCTCATCCCATTTATAATTTTTTAAAGCCTCAACTTGAATTTCATTATCAAAGTGACCAATGTTGCATAATATTGATCTATCTTTCATTGCCCTCATATGATCTGCGGTTACAATGTCCTTATTTCCAGTCGCCGTTACAACTATATCTGCTTGCCCAATCACCTCATCCATTAAAACTACTTCATAGCCTTCCATAGCTGCTTGTAGCGCACAAATAGGATCTGTCTCTGTAACCATTACTCTCGCTCCACTTTGTCTTAATGAAGCAGCACTTCCTTTTCCAACATCTCCGAAACCAGCAACTATTGCGACTTTGCCTGACATCATCACATCTGTTGCTCTTTTAATCCCATCAACTAAACTTTCTCTACAGCCATACAAGTTATCAAATTTTGACTTTGTGACAGAGTCGTTTACGTTTATTGCTGGCACTAAAAGAGTACCCTGTTCTTCCATTTTTTTTAAAGCAAGAACTCCAGTTGTAGTTTCTTCGCTTAAACCTTTTATATCTTTTAACATTTCTTTATAATCTTTATGCATAAGAGCAGTTAAGTCTCCACCATCATCTAAAATCATATTTGGTTTCCAGTCTTTTTTACCTTCAATTGTCTGCTTAACACACCACCAATACTCTTCCTCAGTCTCACCTTTCCATGCAAATACAGGTATGCCAGCTTTAGCTATTGCAGCAGCTGCATGATCTTGGGTAGAAAAAATATTACATGATGACCACCTGACCTCTGCTCCAAGATCAACAAGAGTTTCTATTAAAACAGCAGTTTGAATAGTCATGTGAAGGCATCCTAAAATACGAGCTCCTTTTAACGGAGATTTTCCTTTGTATTCTGTTCTTAACGCCATTAAACCTGGCATTTCTGTTTCAGCTAACGAAATTTCTTTTCTGCCAAAAGCGGCTTGATTAATATCTTTTACTTTGAAATCACTCATGAAGCAGGCGTTTTAGCAATTTTCTAAAAATATATCAACAAATGATTAGGCTTTTGGAAAAATTATTTCTACTTTTGCACCACTTTTTTCTTCGTTATTTGTCGCAGAAATTACTCCATTGTGTAGTTCTACCAAATTTTTAACGATATTTAGTCCTAAGCCAGAATGCTCTCCAAATTTTTGTGGTCTATTACTATAAAAACGCTTAAAAATTTTAGAAGTATCTCTTTCTTTAAAACCCTCTCCTTCATCTATGACTGCAAGATTTATTTTGTTTTTTGGTAATTCTTTTAATTCTACAAATATGCTTTTATCATTTTGACTAAACGATATTGAATTATCTAATAGATTGGCTATTATTTGTTCTAATCGATTTTCAATCCCATAAATTTTATAACTTTTTTTTCCATTGGTAATTAATTTAACAGATATGTTCTTTTTGGAATTATAAATACTGTTAAAATCATCAACAACTGATTTTGCAATATCTTTCAAATCAATTATATTCATCTTCTCTGATGATATAGCGGCTTCATCTTTAAGCATTTGGGAATAGTCTGTTATTAGTCTTTCTATTCTCTCTACATCATGAGATACAATATTGATTAATTTATCTCTATCTTGTTTTGAATCTGAATCACCTATTATTTCTGATGCGCTTTTCAATGATGCTAAGGGATTTCTTATTTCATGAACAAGATCTGAGGAAAAATTTTTCGCAGTAGTTATTCTATTATTTAGATTTTTAGTCATCTCATCTAAAGATTTAGATAAAATTCCCAGTTCATCATTTCTTAATTTAAGAAATTCTAAACTAACTTTATTATTATTTTTGTCTTTGATATTTATTGTAAAATTCACTAAATTTTTAATTGGTTTTAAAAAATATCTATTTAAAACAAAAGAAAAAATAAAAATCACAAGAGCAACTACTAACGCAGTTCTAATTACAAAAATTTTTCTTTCATTTATTGCTGACCTTATATCATTCGCTTCTTCAACAATTGCCAAATATCCAATATTATTTTTCCCTTTCATAACATTTTTTAATGTTACCATTGAAAATTGATTATAATTTTCATCAGTATAAGTAAATGGTTTTCCAAATTCAGATGAACTTGAATAATTTAATATTTTATTTCTTAATAATATATTTTCTTTATCAGAAGTTGGTTCTTCTCCTGCTAAACTTTCTTCAGACTCGATACTCATTTCAACAATTTCAATTCTTTTAGAAAAAGATCTAGGATCTAAGTCAAGTGTATTTGTATCTCCAATTAATTTAAAATTATTATCAAAGATTATAACACGACTTAAATCTTGAAATAAAAATCTTGTTGAAACTAAAAAGTTTTTTATATCCTTTTCTTCAAAGTTAATATTTAATCTTCTGATATGATCAATAGTGTTTTCAATAATTTGAATATGATTTTTTGTTTTTGCAATAACTAATGAAGGCTGAATTGATCTTAAATAAAAGACTGCAAAAGCCATTATCAATATAAAAACTAATAAATTTATAAATAAAAATTTTTTTAAGATTGATAAATTTTTTAAAAAATAACTAAACATTAATTAACATTCCAACGATATCCACTTCCATACCTAGTTTCTATTGCTGAAAAACTACTGTCAACTTTTTTAAATTTTTTTCTTATTCTTTTAACATGACTGTCAATTGTTCTATCCTCAATGTCTGTATCTTCTCTATAAGCAATATCCATCAACTGTGCTCTTTCTTTAATAATACCTGGTCTTTTCGCAAGTTCTTTTACAATTAGGAATTCCGTAGTTGTAAGTTTGTCTGGAAGTTGTTTTCCATCCCATTCGCACTCTAATTGTGAGGGATCAAGCTTTAACTTTCCGTGAGCAATAATATTTTTTGTATCATCAATGTTGCTGGGTTCTTTTCTTCTTAACTGCACTCTAATTCTCTCAATTAATACCTTAATTGAAAATCCTCCTGATTTTTTTACAAAATCATCGGCTCCTAATTTTAAGCTTAAAAGTTCGTCAACCTCTTCATCTTTAGAGGTTAAAAATATCACTGGCATAGAGGTTTTTTTTCTTAATTTTTTTAAAAGCTCCTCTCCATCCATTTTTGGCATCTTAATATCTATAACCGCTAAATCTGGGGGAGTTCTTGTTAATCCAATTAATGCACTTTCACCATCCAAGTAGGTTTGTACCTTAAATCCTTCTTTCTCAAGAGCTATACTTATACTGGTAAGAATATTTCTGTCATCATCAACTAACGCAATTGTTTGGGTCATTTATATTAATAATAAATACTAAAATGTTCTAATTTGGGCAACACCAAGATTAATGAAGTACTCCCCAATTTTCTCCAATATTTATATCGACTAACAAAGGTATTGAAAAAGAGTGGAATTCACTATCTTTAACACTTATCATTTCTTCCTCTATTAATTTTACAATCTTATTTATTTCATTTTCTGGAGTTTCAAATATAAGCTCATCATGAATTTGTAACATCATTTTAGCTTTATTATTTTTTATCTCATCAAATTTATTTTGTAATCTTATCATAGCTATTCTCATGATTTCAGAAGCTGAACCTTGAATAGGAGCATTTATAGCTGCTCGCTCTTGAAAATTTCTTACATTAAAATTTTTATCATTAATTCCAGTTAAATAAGTTCTCCGTCCAAATATATTTTGAACATAGCCACTTTTTCTACAAAATTTAATTGTTGAATTCATATAATCTTTTATTTCTGGAAACTTTAAAAAATAAGAGTTTAAAAATTCTTCTGCCTCAGAATTTGAGACGTTAATTTGTTTTGCGAGTCCATATTGTGATATACCATAAATTATTCCAAAATTTATTGCCTTTGCTTTTCTTCTCATATCTTGATTTACTTTTTTAATATCAACATTAAAGACTTGGCTTGCAGTTAATGAATGAATGTCTTCATTATTATAAAATGCTTTCTTTAGTTCTTTCACATCTGCAAGATCTGACAATATTCTCATTTCAATCTGATTATAATCTGCAGAAATTAATTTATGATTTTTGTCTGATACAAATGCCTTTCTTATATCTTTGCCGTCTTCAGATTTAATAGGTATATTTTGTAAATTTGGATCGCTTGAAGCTAACCGACCTGTAGTGGTTGCTGCCAATAAAAATGAGGTATGAACTCTTTTAGTAGTTGGGTTTATATGCTCCTGTAAAGCATCTGAATATGTATTTTTTAACTTAGTAACCTGTCTCCAATCAAGTACTAATCTTGGAAATTTATTTCCTTTATATGCTAAATCCTCAAGTACAGTTGCGCTTGTAGCAAAACTTCCTTTTTTTGTTTTTTTTAAAGATGCAATCTTGAGCTCATTGTACATGATCTCACCTAGTTGTTTCGTTGATGCTATATTAAAGGTTTTTTTTGACAATTTAAAAATTTCTTTTTCTAAAACTTCAATTTTCTTTAAAAATTTATTTGACAATTTTTTTAAAAAATCTTTGTTAAGTTTAACACCATTAACTTCCATATTAGCCAAGATTTTAATCAATGGTTTCTCGAAGTTTTCATAGATATTAGTTAAATTTTCATTTTTTAAGTTACTTTTTAATAATTTGTAAAGTCGATAAGTAATATCAGCATCTTCAGCTGCATAATTTTTTGCATCTTCGAGCTTTACTTCAGAAAAATTTATTTGTTTTTTTCCACTTCCTACCAAATCTTTAAAAGAAATTGTTTTATGTCCTAAGTGGATTTCAGAGAGGGTATCCATGTTATGTCTATTTTTTCCTGCATCTAAAACATATGAAATCAGCATTGTATCTTCTACGGATTTCAATTTTATTCCCCTGTGATAAAATATGATATAATCAAATTTAATATTTTGACCAATTTTTTTTATACTTTCGTCCTCTAAAATTGGTTTTAACAAATTGAGTACTCTCTTTTCATCTAAGTTTTGTGAATTTTTGTGATTCAATGGTATATAGTAAGCCTTACCAATTTCAAAACTAATAGACATTCCTACCAAATCTGCCTGGTGAGGGTCTAAAGAGGAAGTCTCTGTATCTATGCAAATTTCTCCTTTTTCTTCACTAGATTTGATCAAATCTCTGAGTTCATCCTCATTTTTAACTAAGAAATAATTTTTATTTGAAATTTTAATATTATCATTTTTAGGTTTTTTGTTAATTTCATACTCTATATCACCATAGGTCGATATAACTGAACTTAATAATCTATTAAATTCCATATCGTTTAAAAAATTATATAATTTTTTTTTATCTATTTCTTTTAATAAAAAGTCTGATAATTTTTCTTTGACTGGAACATTTTTTTTTAGTGTTACAAGTTTTTTACTTATAATAGCTTTATCTCTATTGTCCTTTAAAGTCTCTCTTCGTTTATTTTGTTTAATTTTATCAAGATTTGTTAATAGATTCTCTATATCATTATATTGATTTATCAATTCAGCTGCAGTCTTAACTCCTATTCCTGGTACTCCTGGAACATTATCACTCGCATCTCCAGCTAAAGCTTGAACATCAACTATTTTATCGGGCTTAACTCCAAATTTTTTATGAATGTCATCATGATTAATAAATTTGTTTTTCATAGGATCATAGATTCTGATATTTTTTTTATAAAGTTGCATTAAGTCTTTGTCGGATGAAACTATTGTGGCTTTTGCTCCTGCTTTTAAAATTTGCTCTGAATATGTAGCAATCAAATCATCTGCTTCGTAGTTTATTAACTCTACTGATGGAAGATTAAAGGCCATTACAGATTTTCTAATATACTCAAATTGTGGGATGAGATCCTCTGGTGCCTCTGATCTATTACCTTTATAATCTGAATATATTTCATTTCGAAAATTCTTTCTCGCAGAATCAAAAATTACTGCAAAGTGCGTTGGTTTGTCTTTGTTGTCGTTAGATTTAGAGTCCTCTAATAATTTAAATAACATATTACAAAATCCACTTACTGCTCCGGTTGGTAATCCATCACTTTTTCTTGATAAAGGTGGTAGTGCATAATAAGCCCTGAAAATATATCCAGAGCCATCAATTAAATAAAAATGGTCTGTTTTTTTAATTTTTTCCATAAATAATGTTATCTTAATTTTTTTGAATGTTGTAAGTGTATAATTTTATATGACAAAAAAAAATGTCTTAATCATAGAAAATTTAAATAAAACTTATAGTAGCAAAAATTCATCAAAAGTTGATGCTTTAAATAATTTCAACTTACAGGTAAAAGAAGGAGAAATTTTTGGATTACTCGGGCCGAACGGTGCTGGAAAAAGTACTTTTATAAACATTTTAGCAGGTACTGTAATTAAAACTTCGGGTAAAGTTGAAATCTGGGGATTTAATTTGGATAGAAATCCTAGACAAGCAAAAGCTTCTATAGGAATTGTTCCACAAGAAGTAAATGTTGATCCTTTTTTTAATCCAAGAGATCTTTTAGATCTTCAGGCAGGTCTTTATGGCGTGAAAAAAAAGGATAGAATTACAGATACAATTCTAAAAATGGTTTCGTTAGAGGGTCAAGCTAATACTTATACACGAAGATTGTCTGGAGGCATGAAAAGAAGATTGATGGTCGCAAAAGCTCTAGTTCATCAACCTCCAATAGTAATTTTGGATGAACCGACAGCAGGAGTTGATGTAGAGCTCAGAAAGAATCTTTGGGATAATGTTAAAAATTTAAAAAAAAATGGGGTAACAACTATTTTAACTACACACTACCTCAATGAAGCTGAAGAAGTATGTGATAGAATTGGAATACTTGATAAAGGAAAGATGGTTGCTTTAGATACAACTAAAAATCTAATAAGTAAAATTCAAACAAAAATAATTAATTTCCAACTTACTAAACATATTGAGATTGAGGATAATTTTCTTAATTCAACCAGAATTATTTCCAATAAAGAAAATTTACTCTCATTATCCTATGAAAAAAGTAAACTAAATTTTGATCAAATAATTTCTTTCATTAAAAGTAAAAATGTTGATATCATTGATATATCAACAGATGATGGAAACCTAGAAGACGTATTCCTAAAGCTTACTAATCACTAGATTTAATTTAATTATAATTGTATTATTAATTATGGAGTTAGTAAAAAATTTACAAAATCAGAAGTTATTAAAAAATCTAATTATTGTAATTTTAGGAACATTACTTTTAACTTTGTCAGCAAAAATAAAAATCCCTTTTTATCCTGTTCCTATGACTATGCAAACATTTGTTGTATTATTAATAGGAATTTCTTTTAGTTATAAAATTGCTGTGTCGATAGTTGGTCTATATTTAATAGAAGGTATTTTAGGTTTACCTGTTTTTTCTAATTCCCCTGAGAAAGGTATTGGTTTAGTTTATTTTACTGGGCCAACAATGGGATATTTAATTGGTTTTTTATTTGCTTCTTATTTGGCAGGTTACTTTAATTATAATAAAAATTATCTTTTAAACTTTTTTAAATTGCTTCTATCTGTCTCTTTTATTTATCTTTTTGGAATTTTATGGTTAGGTAATTTAATTGGATGGGAGAAACCGGTATTTGAACTAGGTGCAAAGCCATTTTTATTAGCTGAGCTATTTAAAGTTTTAATTTTAACTTTCTTAGCAAAAAAATTATCGGTTTTAAGAAAATTTATCTAGGAGATTTTTTAGAAAGAATTCTTTGTAGAGTTCTTCTGTGCATTTTAAGTCGTCTAGCAGTCTCAGATACATTTCTATTACAAAGCTCAAATACCCTATGGATATGCTCCCACTTAACTCTATCGGCGGACATTGGATTTTCTGGAGGAGCTGCCTTTTTGTTTGGATCAGCAAGTAATGCTTTTTCTACATCGTCTGCATCCGCTGGTTTCGACAAATAATCTATTGCGCCTTCTTTAATTGCTGCAACTGCTGTTGGAATATTTCCATATCCTGTTAGCATTACTATTCTACTTTTTGAGTTATTATTCTGAATTTCCTTTACAACCTCTAAACCGTTTCCATCGTTTAGTCTTAAGTCGACAACTGCAAAAGCCGGTTTTTTTGATTTTACAGCATTAATACCTTTTTGAACGCTCTCTGCTTGAGTAACCTCGAAACCTTTTTTCTCCATAGCACGTGCAAGCCTCTCTCTAAACGGATTGTCATCATCAACTAGGAGTAGAGATTTATCATCAAACTCGGCCATTTTGTTTACATTTTGTGCATTAGTCATAGCATCCATATGGTTGTTAAAATATTAATTTCAATAGTTAATTTTCCCTTTACATTGATCAATATTTCCCCTAAATGCTGAATTTATATAAATTTGCATATCTGATATGTAAGTTTTTTTTATTAAGTTTTTTTTGGAGCTAAAATGGAAAAATTTAAATCAGTTGAAGAACTAGTAAATCGACTGAAACCGACAGAACCAGTTTATTGTATAAGAAAAAACTCTATACAATTAGCCTCAAAGTATTTTCAGAGAAAATTTCCAGGAAAAATTCTCTATGCAGTAAAAACGAACCCTCACGTTTTGGTTTTAAAATCGTTAATAAGCTCTGGTATTGAAAATTTTGATGTTGCCTCAATCAAAGAAATTGAGACGATTAAAAAACTTAAACCAGATGCAAAATGCTCATATATGCATACGGTAAAAAGTAGAGAGAGTATAAAAGAAGCGTATTTTAAATATGGAGTTAAATCGTTTTCATTAGACACTAAAGATGAATTAATTAAAATCATTGAAAGTACTAATAATGCAAATGATCTAGAATTATTTGTAAGGGTTGCTGTATCTAATGAGCATGCTGAAATAGATTTATCAAAAAAATTTGGCTCATCAACTACTGAAGCAACAGGTCTATTAAGACTGACTAAACAATATTCAAAAAAAATAGGTTTAAGTTTCCACGTTGGATCGCAATGCATGCATCCAATCTCATACACCAAAGGTATTAGCGAAATAGGTAATATAATTAAGAAAACCAAAATCGTTCCAGATGTGTTAAACTTAGGTGGAGGATTTCCTACAATATATCCGGACTTAATACCACAATCAATTGATAGTTATTTTAATGAAATTAAAAAAAGTTTAGAAAATTTAAGATTGGAAAAACTTCCAGAAATTATTTGTGAACCAGGAAGAGCTTTGGTGGCAGAAAGTGGGTCCACAATTGTAAGAGTAAACTTAAGAAAAAAACAAAAACTTTTTATAAATGATGGAACTTATGGAACACTTTTTGATGGAGGTACACCAAATATTGTTTTCCCTGCAAAATTAATAACTAATGGGAGACTTGTTTCAAAAAAACTTACTTCTTTTGACTTTTATGGTCCAACTTGCGATAGCATGGATTATATGAAAGGTCCTTTTATTTTACCAAATAATATAAAAGAGAATGATTATATAGAATTAGGTCAACTTGGAGCTTATGGATTGACATTTAGGACACAATTTAACGGATACTATTCAGATAAAATTTACGAAGTTGAAGACGAACCAATCATGACAATGTATGACAAAGATGCTAGAAAAGATTTTCTTGTTGCATAATGTCAAATAAAAACAATCTAGGGCATAACAGTAAAAAAGACTTTCTAAAGAATGAAGTCGAACATATTGATATTACATCATTTGATGCGAGGAAAATAATTTCATCAATGGAAAAAATGTCTTTTGTTTCTAGAGAAACAGCAAATGCAGCAAATATATTTAATGAAATGATAAAAGATAAAGATTGCACTATTTTTTTAACATTAGCAGGCTCAACTTCAGCTGCAGGATGTATGAATATATACAAAGACCTTGTAAAGTACAATATGGTAGATGCCATTGTTGCAACCGGTGCATCTATTGTAGATATGGACTTCTTTGAAGCCTTGGGTTTCAAACATTATCAAGGCTCTCAATTTCAAGATGATGCTGAATTAAGAAAAAATTACATTGATAGAATATATGACACCTATATTGATGAAGAACAATTACAAGAATGTGATAAAAAAATAGGTGAAATTGCTGACAACTTAAGCCCAAAAAGCTACACATCCAGAGAATTTATATTTGAAATGGGCAAATATTTGAAAAAGAATTCAAAAAAAAAAAATTCTTTAATTGAAACTGCATATGAAAATAATGTTCCAATTTTTTGTCCTGCTTTTACAGATTCAAGCGCTGGATTTGGATTGGTAATGCATCAAGAGAGAAACCCTGAAAAGCATATAACAATTGACTCTATTAGAGAATTTAGAGAATTAACTGAGATTAAGATAAAGTCAAAAGGATCTGGATTATTTATGATAGGTGGAGGAGTTCCTAAAAACTTTATACAAGATACAGTTATTTGTGCCGAACTTTTAGGGAAAGATGTGGATATGCATAAATATGCTGTGCAAATCACAGTTGCAGACTCTAGAGATGGAGCATGTAGTAGTTCTACTTTAAAAGAAGCAAGCTCATGGGGAAAAGTGGATATTACTAAGGAACAAATGGTATTTGCTGAAGCAACAAGTGTTTTACCATTAATAGTAAGTAATGCGTATCACACTGGTGAATGGAAAAATAGAGAAAGAAAAAATTTTTCTAAAATATTTTGATTAATGTTCAAAAAAATAAAAATTGGAATTATTCAAAGTAAAATTTCAGATAAAATTGATATAAATATAAAGTTAGCTGTAAAAAATATTAAAAAAGCTGCCTCAAAAAATGCTAAGATAATTTGCTTACCAGAACTTTTTTTATCAAGTTATTTTTGTCAGACAGAAAGTCATGCAAATTTTAAACTTGCGGAAAAAATACCTGGGAAAACCACTAATCTATTTTGTAAACTCGCAAATGAACTAGAAATTATATTAATAATTTCAATGTTTGAAAAGAGAACTCATGGTTTCTATCATAATACTTGTGTTATAATTAATGAGAAAGGTAAAATATTATCGAAATACAGAAAAATGCATATACCAGATGATCCTGGTTATTATGAAAAATTTTATTTTACTCCTGGAGATTTAGGTTTTAAATCAGTTAAAACAAAGTTTGGAAAAATTGGGCCGCTTATATGTTGGGATCAATGGTTTCCTGAAGCAGCAAGATTAACTGCACTTAAAGGAGCGCAAATTATTTTTTATCCCACAGCAATTGGATGGCACCCAAAAGAAAAAAATAAATATGGAAGATCGCAATTAGACTCATGGATAACAATGCAGAAATCACATGCTATTGCAAATGGAACTTTCGTAGTTGCAATAAACCGAGTTGGCATAGAGAAAAAAGGAAGAAAGAAAATTGAATTTTGGGGTAACTCTATGATTATCAATCCAAGTGGTCAAATTATTGGTAAGCTTGGAAATAAAAAAGAGGATATATTAATTAGAGAAATTGACTTTAAAAAAATTGATTTAGCAAGAGAACATTGGCCTTTCTTAAGAGATAGAAGAATAGATTTTTACAAAGGTATTTTAAAAAATCCCGAAGATGAATGAAAAACTTAAAGCATTTAGAATGCCTGCAGAGTGGGAGCCTCAAAAATCGGTTTGGATTGCCTGGCCATATAACAAAAATGACTGGCCAGATCTTTATCATTTAATACCCAAAGTTATAACGAAAATCGTATCTAAAATTTCTGAAAAACAGAAAGTTAATTTAATAATTAACAAGAAAATTAAAATCATAAAAAAACTGTTAAAAAAAGGTAAATGTAAATTAAGTAATATTAATTTTTATAAAATTAAAACAGACAGAATTTGGTTGAGAGACTCTGGACCAATATTTATTGTTAACCAAAAACTTAAAAAAAAGCTAATTCTAAATTTTGGCTTTAATGGATGGGCTAAATATAGAAATTACAAAAAT
>CEOF01035903.1_pt1 | contig 22401 bp, 4 predicted proteins | sample 361311 | NCBI WGS metagenome assembly CEOF01 (sample SAMEA2619667, study PRJEB7988) | marine metagenome | biome: marine biome (ENVO:00000447); feature: surface water layer (ENVO:00002042); material: "saline water (ENVO:00002010), including plankton (ENVO:xxxxxxxx)" | depth 5 m
GTCTCTATGAGGTGCCCTAACAAATTTTGTATCTATAACATCCGTGAGAGTTCTTGTCTTCTCAGTAAATGAATTAGCTCTCTGAGGAGGTGCTGCAGGGTTTCTAACCTGTACGTTAGCATTAGTTTGTGTGACAATAACCCCAGTGCCTGTAAAGACTCCTGAAGCGTCACTAGCGAGTGCTGTAGAACCTGTTAATTGTATTGAACCCTCAGAAGCAGCAGTTACTCTAAAAGTTTTTGCACCAGTTCTAAAAGTAACTGGTGGTTTAGGAGTTGTATTTGCATCTCTAAAGAAGAATGAACCAATTACATCACCCCAGTTATCAGATACTAAATCTATACTGGTGATTTTTGCAATCGCACCACTGGTTTCACCAATTATCAATGCACCTTTTACAGCATATCCATAGTATTTTTCCTCACTTGCCAATGAACTAACATCAATATTAATTAATTTTGATGTTGCAGAATATGTATCTGAAGGTGCTGGTCTTGAAGAATCATAAGGATCAACAGAGTAATTCTCAACACTAACAGATGGTGTTCCTAATCCAGCACCAACATCTGGTCTTGAACTATCACCAAATTTATGATTTGGTCTCTGAATTCTAACATAACCTATTTCTGGATCATCACTTAAACTGACTAATTCAATTCTTGCATCTTCAAAGATAGTAAACGAACCAGAAACCATTTCAATTTCTATTAATTTTGGAACGATATCGGGTGATTGACTATCAAGATAGTGGAAATGTTTAGTAGATGGTTTAAGACCATTTGCTGAAAAGTATACATTTCTAGATCTCATGAATGGATCTACTTGACTATCAATTTTTGTACTTTCTATGTAATCTCTCTCTTCTGCAGCACCTACTAAAGTATTGGTAAATTGTCTTTCTACTTTTAGTGTTTGTCTATTGGTTTGTACAGTATCGATTTTTAACTGAGGATACATGTCAGTAACTCTTTGTCTATTGGTTATATCTTCTTTTACAACCGTGGTGGTAACAACATTTGATTGTTCAGCCCAAGTATTACCTGTTGATTCAACTCTATAATTATCCAAATAAATGGTTCTTGACCAATTATCTGATGGTGGATCTAAAAGAATTCCACCTGCAAATGTAATAACATTAAATGGGTTTACATTTTCTACTCTTGTTGCTTGTGGTTGATCAATCCAATCAATTTCAGTATAATCGAGAGTTATTAAATCACCTGTTTTTTTACAGTTTGAATCTAATAATTGTAAATTAGAGTTTAAGTCAGCAGATGCAAGTTCAATGTTTGGATTTAGTGCAAGTTCTGCTCTCATAGACCAGAAATCAACCGCACTTATTAATTCTCTAGTTTCTACATTGACATCACATTTAGAACCTCCATCACGACTGAAATCAATAAAACTTCTATTTTTAAAGTTATTAACTACAAAACCTGTTTTGAATCTATTAAGACCATCAGCATCTTTAACTTCTATAGTTTTAGTATCTAATTCTAAAGCACTTAATGATGTGAATTCCTCTAAATTTTCAATTCTTTTTTCTAAAGAACCAATATCTCTCATCGTAAAACGACGATTATCAAACATTCTTATTTGAGGTTCTCTGACAGTATCATACAAATATGGAGGCAATGTAATCTGAGCAATTTCCATTGCATTACCAACTTCTGTAGGAGGAGAAGGTTCCTCAGATGATACTCCTTTGATTAATTTTACCTGTTCATATTCATCAATAACAAGTCTATCAATACGTGGGAGATAGAAACTATATCCAATAATAGAACTTTCATTTGGTGTAATTACAAATGGATTAGTCTCTTCAAATTCACGACTAGAGAATGCAAATGGTGATGCATTAGTTGCAGTAAACTCTTTTACTCTTGGTCTTGAATCTAGAATATCAGTTGCTCTATCGCCTGTTATGTCTGCTATATCTTTTGAATATCTATCAGAGGTAAATGAATTTACTGTAAATAAATCACCTTTATTTCCTGTTGGTACTTCATACTGGTCAAATATAACCAATAATCGTTTTGCGGGAATCGCAGATCCTTCTTTTCGTACAATTCTTGAATAATCTGATATTTGCTTGGTATGTCCTTGGTCTAGTAGGTAATTATCAGTTCTATCAACGTAGTTTCCGTTTACTACTTCTTGAGCAGTAGCGGTTATAGATGATTCTTTAAATTTAATATTTTCATTAACAATAAATCTATTTGCATTTAAGTAAACAAAACTTATATCAGTTGCAGTTCTTTCTACAATTTGACCTATTGCTCTACTTTCTTCACCAATTATTTTTTCACCAACAACTGATGCAGTATCTAGATTTAATCCTGATACAAATTTCAACTTATCATAAACTGGTTTAGATGTATTTTTTGATTCATAAATTGCAATTATTTTATTTACATCTGGCACATTTAGAGAAATCTCTTCATCTTCAATTCTTAGTCCGTATGAATCATTCGTGGTCAAACTAGAATCTGCAGATAAACCTGTCGTTCTTGTAACTTCTAATTGTTTACTTCTCGTATAATTTTTTGATTTACTGGTAACTCCAATTTTTTTAAGTGTTACATTTATTGAGCAAGTTGTATTTGTTTTAGTTAATCCTGTAAATGAAACATCATTACCACCATTTGTGATTGATACTTTATCTTCTGTTAGTGGCTCAACGGTACCATCACTATATGTTATAGTATATTTTTCTGCATCAAATGGTTCAAAGAATGCACTTGTGAGACCTACATTCGCATCTAAAGCATCCTGAGACGTTATTGATAATGTATTTGTACCACTTGTACTCTTTCCTGTTACTTGAGTGGTAATTATTATATTAGAATTAGAAGAATTTAGATTTGAGATATTTCTTCTAGGTAATTTAGTATACAATCCAGCATCATCAATATTTGATATTAATGGAACTCTTGCACGAAATACACCAGTTGTCGAACCAGCACTTACAATAGCACCATTATTAACACCTGTAACACTATTAACCGCAGTTAATGTTAATGTCTTACCATCATTGCTTATATCAGAAATCTTATTATAAACAGGATCAGTGAATCCACCTGCAGCGTAAGATATAATCGCATCTGTATTAATACCCACCTTACCAGCAAAATTACGTCCTGGTATTGAAGCAGTATTAAATGAACCAGCAATTTTACTAACATTTAATTGATCTGATGGAGAAAATCCTTGTAAAACACGGTCATATAAAACTGAATCTGCTAAAAAATCTGATACTAATCCACTTCCAGAAATATTATTGGCATCTTGATAAACTCCTTTAATATCAAATACTGTATATGCATTAATTTTTATTATAGATGATTTTGTAGTAGTTGTTTTCTCATTATATATTAACTGTTCTCCAACTATAAAAGTACCAGAAGTAGTTGATACATTAATTTCATCTGCAGCACTTGTTCCTGAAATTTCTGCCAAGTATCCTATAGCACCACTAGATAAACCTCTAACTCTAGTTCCTTTTGCTTGTGATGATACTAAATTAGATATTTTTAGTGTAGTATATGTTTGTATATCAAATAAATGTAAATCAAATTGAGTTGAAGATCCTGTATATGGTGCATCTGATACAGCAAATGAATAAACTCTTGCTTGTCCTATTTTTAATCCATTTGGACTACTACCACTCAACCTCTCATTATAAAGATCAACAGTATTTGTATTATCTCCACCTAAGTTGATATATGGTGTTCCAAATACATTATTTACTCGAAGCAAACTACCCATGCTAAATGGTATAGATGCAGAGTCTACATCTTTGACATCTCTTGGTTTATCAACATCTAAAACAGTTGTGCCATTTAGATATACATCATATCCCTTCACATATGCTTTACCTGGTGATAATTTAACACACATGGTATCTTCTGAAGGTTTATTGCCTTCATCAGTTAACTGATCTTCAGTATATAATCCATCTGATTCAATTTCATCATTTAATGAATTTTGTAAATTAACACGGAATGGTTCTACAGAATAATTTCCAGACTCGTCGTAAGTTCTTTTAGCAAAATATTTTTTAATCTGCGAGTATACTGAATCGTCTTGTAATTTCTTAGTTACACCTTCACTAACTTTGAATAGTTCAACAAAAGAAGTATCATTGAAATCATTTATAGATTTCTTGGATAATTTGACTGATATTTTAAATCTATCAGCACCAGGTGCAGCGTAATTAGTAAATCCTTTTGCATTATCAAACAAAGATGAATCATCATTAGCATTTACCACTTCTTCAAGAATATCAAATCCAACTCTATATGATGGATTGTTATCATAAGGATCTAATATTAATAAAGATGTTGGTACATCGACAAAAGTACCACGAACAAAATATACACCTTCACTTACTCCAAAGGCAGAACCTGTTGCAGAAGCATTTTCTAATGCTAAAGTTAATACTGTTTCACCTACATTTAAAGTAGTGTTCCCGTAAGTTACACTTTCCTCTAATATGAGAACTTCACCATTTGGAAAAGAAACACTTTGCGAATCTGTTCCAGATTCATTATATTTTACAAAAATAGTAGGTTCACTTACACCTTCATTAGGTGGAAGAACATAATTTTTTATAGTTGCAATAATGCCAGAATTTTGACCTCTTACTCTTGTACCTTTACCATTATTTTTTGCAATTATACTATCTAAGTAAATTGAAACGTCTAAACCAAGATGGTTTGGATTAATTTTACAAGAAAAATAAGTTGTATCATACTCAATGCCACCTGGTATGACCATCGAACCTTCTTTGAAGATATGTTTTCCAAAGGATTCAACCTGATTTTGTAATATTGATTGTAATCCAGATAATTCTCTTGCCTGTACTGGACTTCCAGGTTTAAAAAGAACTTTATAAAAATTTTTTGCCTTATCAAAGTCGTCATAATAAGGACTTATATTTAGATTTGTCTTTTGTGGCATTTTAGAACTCTAGTATGATTTTTATATCCTCTTTTTGTCGAGTGCTTCTTACAATTTCTGGTCTATTGTCTAAGTAAATTATTTGTCCCGACCCTTTATTTATCTCAGAATTAGATAACCCTGCTTGAAACCTAGTTCCTAAGTTAATAAGTTTATTACCAGTTGGATTAGTGGAGATACCTGAAAAATTAACCGCTATACTACCCGAAAATCCTGATTTTTCACCATTTATATTATTTCCTGTTGGTGCAGGAGCACTTTCAAATTGATATATTCTTGCAGCTGTAGTTATTCCAACATAATCTGTATGATCGTATGATGTATTATTAAAATAAAGTGACCTGTCTCTAAAGTATTTTAAAACTTTAGTGTCTTTATCAAAAGACGCAACAAATCCTGTAGCAATTTTTCCTGCGTTTGGAGTTATTGTCAATAATTGATTTATTTTTTCACCAACTTCTGGTGTACCATTGAAACTGTCTGTAAACTTCACCGCCTGTAATGATGAAAATGTATTATCATCATAGATAGTTGTAGTTCCAGACTTAGTTGGATTTTTTACAACCCCAACCTGTGCAAATGTAGTATCACTTGGAAAATCTTTTGTGGAATCATCAAATCTACAATAAATTATAACTTTATCTGTTCCTAATTCAGTGTAAATATCATCTCCATGACCTTTACCAGGTGGAATCACAGGTATTAATTTTGCCTTTCCATTTGTTGGAACATTAGAATTTAAAGTATCTAAGTCAACAATACCATAAGTATACTCTTTTCCACCAGAACTTACAGTTATATTCGTGATAGTTCCACCAACAACATCTACTCTCGCTTTTGCACCTGTTCCATCGCCCAATATATTTACCTCTTGAGATAAACCATTCTTATAATTGGTACCACCATTCTCAATATAAACATGTTTTATTTGATTTAGATTCACATCAGAATTTGCATTTTCTCTTACTGTCCTTATTTGAGAATCAGTTGATGATGACCAATCATTTGGAACAGTAATGAATTCTGTTGAATCAAATTTTATTATGTCACTTGGGGATACTGTAAATATATACTTCCACCTATACCCATCACCACTATTACCTGCTTTTGATGGTTCTAAATCAGTAAATGTAGGTTCGTCTTGAGATACATTTCCTAAAGGATTAGTTCCAGATGAACCATTATCAATACAAACATAGACTTTAAACTCAGAGTTCATAACATAATAATTTGCATCATATAATCTATTGGATTTTGTTATAGGACTTTGATTATCAGCACTATAATCATCTCTATAAATTTCATATCTATTACCAGATACCCAATCTACTCTTCTAATAAGTCTTCTTATATTGCCAGAGGATACTTTTTTACCAAACATCATCGTATCACCAGCATGTTTTCGATAAGAAAAACTATCTATTGGTGCAGGAGTGTTTGTATTCCAACCTGTTGATCTACCAAATCCTACTAAACTTTCTGCTCCAGTTGGATTTGCTAGTCCTAAAAATACATAATATGAATTATTTGTATCTTCTACTGACGCTACAAAATTATTAGCATTTAAAATTCTAAATTGATCAGTAACAATTGCCGACATCGTATCTAAACTTTTCTTTTCCTTTTATTTATAGTGGTTTACCATATCAAGTTAAAACAGCCCTAATTGAACCACTAGATCTGTGCCCACGCTCACCAATATTATCATAACTCTTTCTTTGTATTGTGGGGAAAGTTGTGAGTCCACTATTTACGGTCAATCCAGTAACACCAATAGAAATTGGATTACTCGAACGTGCCACATCATTACCATACAATCTACCCCAACTTAGAGTTCCTAAACTTGTAGTTAATCCAATTATGGTAGGATCAAAGAACCCTTCAGTATTAATACCACTAATAGAACTAGCACTATTTGTATGTACATGACATACGACAGTTCCATTTGAACCGTTAGATGTTATAGAATGAACAACGTAAACATTATCAAGGAAAGTTGTGCCAACGCCAACGACTGATGCATTACCAGGTTCTACAGATGTAAGTCCATTTCCCACTTTTGTATCAGTAATTAGAATTGGATATCCTACTTTTAGTGTATTTGCTTGAGCAACATCATACTCACTGTTACTATTTTTGGTTACTGCGTAGTAATCAAACCTAAGTGCTGGACCTCCACCACTTCTAGTAGTTTGAGTAATGCCAGTGATAATTCCAGTGTAACCTTGGAAATTAGATATTCCAGTTAATTTTTCTGTTTTAAATTTAGGTAGATCGATTATTACCTCTGGTGGATTACCAGAACTATATCCCAATCCAACATTAGTTACCGTATGTCCAGTTATTTGTCCATTTGTAACAGTTAGAGTTGCTGTTGCTGTTGTTCCTACACCAACACCAATCCCAGAAGGTGGTGCTGCTATTCTTACGTTTACTACACCTTCATACCCAGAACCTTGTTCAGTAATGTTTAGAGAAGAAACATATTTTTGAGTACCAACTCCAGCAATAACTGCTTCTGCAGATGCGGGAGTATGAATCTCACCAGATGTAATCAAAGCATCAACTGAGTCAACTGTAAATCCAGAATACTTATTCTCATAGAATAATGAAATAGCATCGTCAACAAATATTCCATCATTATTTCCAGTACCCTTTCCAGATATAGTTGACAAATCTCCAATTATTTTTGATGTAGGATAAATTTGAGGTTCTAATATAGATCTTGATGTGTCAATTACCTGACCATTAATCTTAATAGCAGTTTTTTGTTTTGTCCATCTCACTGGTTTTTCATGAACTTCATCAATACCTAAACCTGTGTAGATATCAGTATCAAGTAAATCTGTATTAAGAATTTCTTTTACTATTCTTTCACCAGATTGTGAAGTTGTTATTCCAGGTAGAGAATCATTTTTAAAGACTTTTAAATTATCACCTATTTTTATACTTTCAGAGACATTTTCAATTTGAACATCTATACCATCAATTCCCTTATAAAAGTAAATATCAACTTTATCATTATCATTAAGACCACTACTAGACTCACCACTAGGTGGTTCTGTAAATGAGAATGTAGTTCCACCTTGGAATTGATATGCTTCACCAGGTTTCTGTAACACACCATTAATAAAAATCAGTAATACAGCATCTAAGTCAATTAAAGCAGAACGTGGATCAGTTAATACTTTTTCAAAACTCAATAATTCACCATTAAAGAATAATGGGAATCTTGTTCTTACACCATCTTGAAGAATTTTAATACTATCAATAGCATCTAGTTCACCAAATTGCCAAGCAGAGAATTTATCATTAAATATTTCTAATACTTCTAATTCAAATTCCTGTATTGGTGATGTTAAGTGAGCAGCAGTGACTAATCCTACAGGTTTGAATTTATCTCCTTTTTTGAATGAGTGTCCTGCTCTTGCAATTTCAAAATCTTTAATTTGGAATGTTGTAGATCCAATTCCAACAGTGGTTGATGCAGCACTAACTCCAACATTTAATAATAGATTTAATCCAGTATCAGTAGTAGCACCAACTCCCAATCTAGATACACCCACAACTTCAAGATTCTCATAAACTGGTTCAGGTATGATTATTTCTGGATTTACATAACCTCTACCTGTATCAACTATATTAAAGGATAGGGTACCTCCAACACCCACAGTTGCCTCTACAACTGCACCTGTTCCTCCTCCACCACCTTGACCAACATTTATTATAATTGTATCTGTTGTAGTTGCTATTATAGCAGTTTGTATTCCAGCAATAGGATCAGAGTTAGGGAAACTTGTTTTAGATACTGCACGAGGATATGGATGGTTTGAGAAGTAATTATCTTTAGAACATTGGAATATTAATCCACTAGTATCAATACCAACTGTATCACTTGTTGTTAATGTATGACTTGGTATTGTTAGTATAAGTTTACCTGAATGTGATTCATAAACTGCGTCAGTTGCAGTAAACGCATCTCCAGCAAAAGTACCTTTTCTTATTGAACCAATACCTGCACTTACAAATTTATGTACGTATGCAATGTCAGTAACACCTATCGCAACACTACCTCCTCGATAACCAGAACCAAATGTTAAATCTTCATAGAATTCATATGCATAACCACCACCTTGATAAGTATGTGGTATTGTGCTGGCACCTGCTCTTACCTCAAAACTTCTCTCAGATACAATACCAACAACAAATAATGGTCTTTCGTGGTCTTGGAAGATGGTTGTTGTAACTCCAACATATCCACCACCACCAATTGTTTGAACTGCAGTGGCAGTTGCTGAAACAAAGGTATGAGGATAAACATCACCTGGATTAGATGCACCAACATTTACTCTAAATGTATTTGTAGTAACGTTGCTTACTGTTAAATATTGATTTGCAGCAGGGTCAGTTGCTCTTGGATAGTATTTGGTTGATACATTACTGTCTAATGTACATGTGAACCCGATTGAATCTGTTTCAAGAACTACAGCATCACCATTTACTAACCCATGATTTGCAATTGTTATTGTAGAGATACCAGTTACACCGTCGTAAGTAGCATTAGTAGGTTGTCCAACGACAGTCTTAGGACATCTAAATTCTAATCCCTTTAATTTAACTGAAGTGGGTCTATCTAATGCAAATCCATGAACATCATTAGTTGTGACAGTGATTATTCCAGTATTATTATCATAATCAGCAGTTTGAATACCTATATTGAATCCCGATGATGTGCCAATACCTACAATACCTGTCAATTCACCATCACTATTTTTCTCTGCCCTTACTTTAGCACCATTTAATGGAGCATATCCTGTACCTTCAGTAGAACCAAGAGAAACGATAAGACCACCTCTAGGTATCTGGTTTTGATTAATATCAGAGTCTGATACTATAAACTGTCCATTTTCAGAAGTTATGCCTGTAAATCTAATTGTTGAAACTCCAGCAGTTGTATCAGCAAGAATATCGTAATTATTTGGATTTCCTGTATTATTGTTTGTATCTGGAGTTTGGAAAACTCCATTTATGAATACAACTCCATTTCCTAATCCAATACCTGCAGATGTATGTGCTCCACCAACTTTTAAATCATATGCTGTGGTAAGACCAGTAAAAGTATCTGAAATATCATCAAATAACATATTTGTGGTATAATCTTGTCTTAAGAAAGTTCTACCACTAAAGTTTGCTTTTACGAAAGGTATTTCACTATCAGTTCTTCTTGAACGAGTATTTCCTTTAGGTGGATCAATAAAATGAATATCACTATCAACAATATTAAATGATCCTCTATTTACCCTGATAGTATCACCATTAGTGTGTGAAGTAGCAGCAATTCCTAGAACACCTCTTTCAACTCTAACTGTTGGTATTGTTGAAATTCCTAGAGAAATATTTAATTGATCATCTATCTTTTCACTTCCATCTGATGTACTTGAAAAACCAACTTCAATAATTTTCATATATTCATTGTCAATTTTTAATACATCGAATGTTGATATTGAACTAATACCACTCAATGAGAATTGTGTAGTTGCAGCACCGATGTTTACATCTAATGTATAATTTAAATCTGTAAATGTAATCGGTTGTTGTACTACACCATCTAATCCAATAATTGTTTTTGACAATTTATTCGACATATTCAACTTATGAGCATTACCAGCACCGATACCAGTAAATGTTATTGCAACACCTGAAGTTACATCCTCTTTTGTTGGGAATAATTGAAATCTATTTTCATCTAATGATTTTGCAAATACAGTTGTAGGTAAAATATCAGTAGTAACGCCAGCATTATTAACTGTTGATCCTATTGATATTGCAGTAGCAGCAATTCCAATAAATGTTGATGTTGGTTCATACGTAAGTTCTTCGTTTGTATTGAAGAAGTGATTTGAAATAGTAAATATTCCTGTACTCTTAGCAAGACCAGCACCATCAGGATTGAATGTTTTAGTGTATATTGGTGTGCCTTCAAATTGTAAATCAAATTTAGTTTTATTTGCTCTTCTACCCTCTAGTCCATCATATGAAGATAATATAACATCTGTCTCTACAGCACCATATTTTAAAATACCTGGAATATTATCAAAATCGGATGCTGAATATAAAACTTGATTATAAGCTTGAACAGTAACTGCATCAGTAAATTCTGCATCAGGAACAAAAAGTAATGAGATATTATCACCATTTGTATCTGATATGAAAGAACCAATTCCAGATGTTGAACCTAATGAAACATATGGATACTGAACAACTAAGACATCTGAAGCATCACTGATTGCAATAACTTGATGAATAGCTGAAGTTTGTCCAGTAGATACCTTAACTAATGATTTTACGGAACCATCTATTGTTTTGTCAAGATTAGCATAAGTAATAGAAGTACCTGTGCCAACATTGACTGTAGATTCAAATCTCGCACTTCTTTCAGCACCTATAGGTTGTCCTGTTGTTAAAAATCTATATGTGCCAATTCCAGCAGTTATTGTTCCTAAACCAATTATATTTGCTTTTGCGTCTAGTGTAGTAATTCTATCATTTTCAATTTGCAATTTAACAAAATTATTTTCCATTCTGGCAGTTAGTACACCAACACTATTTGTAGTAACAGAACCCCCATCATCAATATAAACTTGTGATGTAGTGGTGTCTACACCATCAAAATCAATTGTTATTTCGTTATAATTAAATTCTTTAGTAACTGAGTCTTGAACAAAAATAGTTGCATGTAATCCATTAAATTCATCTTTATCAAATTGGGCAACTGTTGTAGTAACAAACCCTGTTGTAGCAGACGCTATTCCTACGTTTGCACTTACTAGTTTTATACTTCCAAGAACACTAGTTGTAACACCCAAAGTATCATTATCGTAGAAAGTTTTGACCATTTTAATATCATGGTCTTTCGTAAATTTTTCAACAGGATTGAATAATAAATTTTTAGTTCCGTCAGTTTTTACTTCAGTATCAAAACTTCCTAATAATATATTTGCATCAACACTATCTGAACCTATTCCAACTCCAGTGCTATCTGATGATTTTTCTAATAATAAAACATCATTTTCTGTTGTAAGGAGAACTAATTCAGTTAATTGTGTATCAGATGTATCAGGATCAGTTATTTGAATTAAATAATGTACAAATTTACCATTAATTTCATTTAAAACAGTAGAATTTGCAGCAAATCCTACACTTGAAAACTCATCACTAACATCATCATGAATAAGAACTCTATTTGAGATACATTTATTAAAATTCGTTAATTTTTTCTCTGATAATATTAGAGATTTTGTTTTATTTCCTGATCTATTAAAATCTAATGCATTATCAAAATTATTAATAGCATCAACTCTATTATCATCGCTAAGTACATCAAGAATCGTAACATCTATTGCTGATCTAGAAGTACCAATTCCCACATTAGTTTTGGTTTCTATAAATGTATCTGCAAAGTTTTTTAAACCTGCAGGGTGTAATATACTATTCAAACTATTTGAGAATTTATCCCAAGCAATAGGACTCTTTACAGAATATGATAAGTTTTGATAATAATCATTATTAGGAGTTACTTGAGTATCATCACTTAATTTACCTATATCATCAATCCATCCAATATCTTGACGATTTGAGAAATCTGTTTCAAATTTGCCTTTATTATGTTTTAAACCAACAATCTCTGCTGATACACCAGTAGCTCTTCCTTCAATTCTATCACCTTTCTTAAGGTACTCTAATCCATCCAATTTAACATAGTCATCTCTTATTTCAACTACAGTAAGTTCAGAATCCTCATTATTTAAAAGAATTGGTTCATTATCTTGAAAAACACCTCTAGTTTGAATTGGACGTATATCTGGATAATTTTTTCTATTGATGATTGATGCAAATCCAGATTGGAATGATTTTGCAATACCAGGATTTGTAGTAACACCTGCTACGCTAAATTTTACAATGGTAGTGCTGCCTGGAGTGTATGATTGAACTGTAAAGAACTGGAAACTGTGGTCAGCAGAGTTAAATCCCTCTCCTAGAACTTCTCCACTACTAGCATCTCCATTAGACGTGCCTGTACTTAATCCTGATATTCCTCCTTCTCCAACTCTTTGTATTCCCTCTACATAAATTTCATCACCAACTTGAAATGGTTGTGGATCAAGGAAACCGTTAAATGGTGTTTCCATGAAACAAGTAACTAATCCTCCAGAACTAGTTTGCATTGAATTAATTCCTATTCCATTTGAATTATTAATCGCAAAAATCTTATGCTCAACAGAATCTAAACCATTTATTGGTGCAATAATATCAACATCAGCGATTGTTTGACTAGGAACTTGAGGACTTAAAGAAGAATTATCTACAATTGTGTTAGAGGTTGGATTAAAGAGTATTAAACTTGGTGGAGTTGTATAATCTGTACCACCATTTACTATTTCAACGTCACTTAATTGATCTAAATTATCAATATTAATAATTGAAGGAATGTATACTTCGGGTTCTAGAGTCTTATCTGATGAATACTCATAACCAAGATCTACTATTCTAAGACTTTCTATTTTACCTATATTTTTTGAATCAGCGACTAAGTTAGCGTTAGTGCCATTATCTGAGATTACTTCCTTAAATACGGGTACTTTTTTATAATTAAATCCTTTTGATAATATCCTGATATTTTTAATTGCACCATTTACATTCTTTGATTTCGTTGAATATTCAAGTGTTTCGCAATCTGCTTCTTCATAACGCAAAAATTCAGGTACCTTTGGTGAAAAATCAAATGTTTCATTTGTCACATTCGATATTTTATACTCACCATTATATAAACTATCAACAAAAATAATTTGTGAGTAATTTTGCACACCAGTATCTGCTGTGCTTATAAATCCACCCTTAGTTAATCCATAATATAGAATTGGTGGTGTTGAAGTAGTTGGTTGTAAAGTTAAAGTCGCACCAACAGGATCACTACTATCTGTTCCCAAACCTATTGTTCCTTGTGTTTGAACATTGAATATTGTTGAATCAAGAGAACTTAGATATTCATTTTCACCATTTTCATAGAAAATATTAAAGTCAAAATCTGCAAGATTGGTTGTTGATAAACCAAATGTAAGTTTAGAGTTTTTATATACTTTGATTTGAGGATTAATAGGTGATATAACTTGATTATTTCCACCACTATTTGATGTAATATCAATCAATTTTATTGGATCTGCATATAAATCATTGTAAGTTTCTGCAAGTTGGAAATATCTACTGCTTACTTCATGAACAAAATAAGAACCATTAGGTATTCCAGTACCATCACCTGTGTAAAAAACTTTATCTCCTGTTTTGAATCCATGATTTGCAATATCAATCCTATTTGTTTCTACATCTGAGCTAACAAATTTTATTGGATTTATAATTAATTTTTCAAACTCTGAATTATAGTCAACTTGTATAGGTGTTGTTGTATCAATTCCAACAGGTAGATTCGGTACAACATTTATTGTAACAATATCCCCATTTTGCAAATTATGAGTCGTTGTATTCGCAGCAGCAACTTTTGTAGTCAAAGTGCTTATAACTTTATCAATATCACCAGTCACCTGTTCAAATTGTGATGTTATATTATAAAGATGTGTATTAATACCACTAACATTACTTGCATTTGATTTGAAATAAAGTCCCTCTGATGTAGCACCAACCCCAATGGTTGTAAGACCAATATAATCATTACTTTTTTTAATTACAAATAAATCAATTGAGTTGTCTGTATTAAGGAATGGTAACGAAAAATTTCCATCCGAATCATTAGGATCATCAGTATTTGCAACATTTATCTGTTTATTAGCAACACCAGGAACATTAAGTTTTACTTTTTGTCCCGTGACAAATGGATGATTAGGAAGATAAATTTGTCTGTTTGGAATAGATATTGATTTAATTGTTTCTCCAACGACATAATTTGTTGATATTGCCTCTCCATCAGTTCCAACTCCAATTTGTTGAGGTGCGTTGAAGTAAACAACATCATTTAATTGAGACTCAAATTTCTTTGTTTTTACAGGTAATGATATAACTGTGTTTAATATATCAACATTTGATCCGTATGTGTGTGCAACTCCAGCACCTCTAGAGACACGAATTATTTTTTCTGCAGGGAATATATTAATTACTTCGACAGTTTCATCAATTGTTCCTGATTGGAATTCAGATGTATTTCCAGAACCAATTCTTATGATTCCACCAACTGAAACATCATTAGGTATCTTATTAACAAAAACATCTTCTATCGCTACATTGCCAGATGTTACTGTCTTCATTGGTGAAATTAAAGACACACGAGAAGTATTGATACCAATTTCAAATGAATTTGTTAATCCCTGAATTGAAGTACTCAAACCAGAAACTAAAACATAATCTTTGTGATTTAATTCAACATATGGTAAATAATTTGCTCTTACTTCATTATTACTAATCCAAGTAAACACTAAATTTTCAAATGTAGTAAGATTAGTTTCAATAAAAGATACTCCTAAACCAACTATATCACTTACCTGTGCATTTAATCCTGTACCATTTGTATCTGTATTATCAAAAGATGTGTAATCACCAACCTTATATCCAGTTCCTGGGTTTAATATAGTAATGTCATCAACTTCACCTTTTGATACTGATAATACTTGTGATGATTGTCTAATAGTTTCATTAGACTCAATAAGGAAATCATTATCAGCAAATTCTTCATTTACATTATAAGGATAAGTATTTCTAGATAAATTTGAATTATTAAAGTCAAATTCATGATTTAATTTAAGATTATCTTGTATTAAAGGTAATCTAAATGATTTTCCTATAAAATAAGGATATGCTCCAACTAATTTACCATTAATGTCAACTTCTGCAGTTGCAAAGTAAGCATATATTCCATTTGGAAATTCTGGGGTTTTACAGAATCTTCCATTATGTACATCTAAATCTCCAGAATTGTTGAATATATAATCGTTAATAAAATACCCATCATCAAAACCAGATGGTCTATTATCAACTTTACTAACATCTTTGATATAGGATGAACTTATTAATTTTAAAGCAGAACTAATATTATTTGGATCCGTATATCCAAATGGTCCATAAATTGGATTTCCATCATATGCCCAACCAATTATTGATGAGTGTTTTGTTGGTTTGTCAAAATCACCATTACTTAAAACATCGAAACTATCTTTTTCTAAATTTGTAAGTAATTCCTGATTACAACCTATAACTCCAAAACTTAAAAAGTCACCTCTTGAGACTAATGTAGTGTCACCAGATTTACCCTGTTCGTTAATTTGTAATTTTCTTACAGTAGTATCAAATGCACCATTGATACCAATGTTAGAAACAGTTGCATCTGTAGTGCTCTGACTGTACCCTATACCAGCGTTTACAACAACAGTGCTGATAAGTTTACCATTTTCAATTACAGGTCTTACAATGGCACCTGAACCCTTATCAGTAGATGTTATTAATATTTCAGGATTTGAGTAGTAATTTTCACCTTGATCAAGTACAACCACCTCTTCAACCCTTCCATTAGAGATTATTGGTCTAATTTCTGCATATTTTCCACCATCAATAGTAATAGATGGTTTTGCTATATTGTTTAATATAGTTGAACCGTAATTAGATCCACTCTCATATAGATAAGCACCAGTAAACGAACCTTTAACGTAAGGTGTTATGGTAAAATCACCAGTCACTGTACCCCCATAACCTACTTCAAGGTTAACTTTAATATCAGGATATTTAAAAGTTTGATAACCTGTTCCAGTAGAATTCAATCCAACAATTTTACCTCTTTCAAAATCTACAGAAGATGTGCCACCTACACCAGCATTTGCTAGTTTGAATGAATTATCATCAACTTTCATCACATAATAAGATGATGATGTTGATAGACCCTGAATTTCTCTTGGCATTGTTGAACCAATACCAACCATAGGTGTGTAATTAATTAAATCACCATGATTAAACCCATGATTAATAAAATTAACAGTATCAAAAGAAGTTGATATTCCAGATGGTTTGACAATTAATTTGCGATGTTGATATCCTTCTCCCGATTCAATAACTTTAATATCAATTATTGTATTTTTTGATATGGTTCTAAAGATATGCGTACCAGCTGCTGCAGTATCAGTTGATAATCCAACTGTATTGATTCCTGAAAGAGCATCATTTTGCGTATTGTAGATTCTAACAGTCGAAGTATTGACAACTCTTACATAATAAGGATCTCCACTTGCTAAAGTTCCAGTTATAGTATTAGTTCCATCATAAGCAGCACCTATTCCTATTGACGGATTACCGTTATTTAAGTAATATACTAATTCCCCATTCTCTAAATTATGTTTCTTTTCAAATGTGATTGTCTCGTCAACGATATCAATACCACCACCAAAGAATATATCTCTACTGTCAAAGGTTAATTCTCTATATCTATCCCCTGTTACTGCTTCTAAGACACATCCTGTTCCATTTCCACCAGTTAACGAAATATTCTTGACTGATTCAATATCAAAATCTTGCTGATCTATGAGAATCTTTTCAACAGATCCAGATAAAATAGGTTCTACCAGTGCTTGATCACCAGTGCTAGTTTCTACAATTATTTTTGGTGGATTGATAATATCATAATTCGATCCACCATTTATCACTTCTACATCAGATAAACCACCATAATTTATGAAATCCTCTGATACTGGAGATCTTAACTCTACACCATCTTTTAATATTCCAATATCACCAATGTTTTCATCATTATTTGATGAATTGATTAAATTTTGAGTTAAAGGAAATTTTCTTAAAACTTTATTAGCACTTATCTTCTTATCATGATGTCTCTGTATAGTAAATACGTGTTGATCTTTAGTAGATACTCCTAATCCAATTTGTACAGTGCTTGCTGTCCCAATTTGTGCTCTAGACAAATATAGTGCTATTTTAGTAATATCTGTACCAGGTGCCTCTACTTGTGGGTCAACATAATATAATTGTCCATCATTTAAACCAGGAGGAACTTCAGATGGATCAGTATTTGCAGAATTGGGATCTTTAATTGAATTATATACAACAGCATCACCTTGTATAAATTTTATATCTCTATTTGTGTCGAACTTAAATCTAAGAATGTTATATAATCCATTAATATCATCTTGACCTTCAAGTGCAAAATTAACAGTTGTTTGTGCTATACCAATAATTTTTTCACTGATGACTTGATCTGTAATATCATAACTTGGTAATGAGTTTGATGCGACATAACCATCTGTATTACCATCAACATATACATTTAATACATCAGATATAATCTTATCATTTCCTTCTCTTATTTCAAGTCCCGTACTAGATGCCTTTTTAATTACTCTACGTATATCATACTGTTCACCTGAAACAGGAGTAAACCCTAAATTAGTTAAAGTTATTTGGTTTGAATTAGGACTAACACCACCTTCAGCGACTGTAAAAGTACCATCTACAACTTGTTCATTCCTTCTTAATACTTGAAATAGATCACCCTCTGTTATAGAAGATTTATCAAGTTTAACACCCAAATCAAGTGTTGCACCAACGTCATCTGTTGCAATACCAACTTGGAATCTTGAACTTGTATTATAAATCCAACTATTCGCAAATTTTTGTTTATAATCTAGAGATTCATTTAATATCTTTTCACCAATATTTTTTACATATATATTTTCTCCCTCTTTAACTAAAGTAACATCATCATCAGTTACTAATTTAGATAAGACACCAGTAGTTCTTAATTCAATTTTTTTAGTTATATCACCATTTTCATAACCAAATACAAAATCATCACTTCTAATGTTATCTGCAGTATTAATTGGAATTGTTATACCTGAACAACCAAAGAACTGATTAATAGATTTAGATTCATAGTTAATTGTATTAGTTCCACTTTTAAGAATTCCTGTATTGCCAAATCCAATAGTTGAATCAACTGATATAATAGTGTCAGTTGTTGATACTCCAGATAAAACTTTTGTATTTGGATTAACTGTAAATATACCTTTTATTAAATCACGATCACTATATCCTACAAATAATGAGATACGATAATAAGATTTACCATCTCTGCTGAATATTTCAACCTCAGATACAGACGCATTAGTCTCTAAATCTCCATTTTTATATAATGTTTGTCCTACTAGGTTTTGAGGATCTCCACCAGATATTAAATCACAAATAATAATTTCTCTTCTTATATACTCAGCATCAGATGGTTTTATTAAATTACTTTCAAGGTCTAAAATTCTTGACTCTACTCCATATAATACCTTAAATAAAACTCTAATTGACTCTTCTATACCTTTTGATTGGTAGAATGAACGAGCAAATTTTACAAAATTACCTACGTCCAAATCTGAGGTTAAAGTTGAATCCTCAAAACCAGGTAAAAATGTTTTCTTTAATTTTCTATAAAATTCCTGTAAAAATAAAACAGATAGGTTCTGAAGTGATGATCCATCAGTATGAGAAGATGCTGTAGTATCTTCAAACTTTAAACTCTCTTTATTAACATCGATAAGTGAAGATGATACACCAACGTTATAACCTGTCACTCCACTAAATCCACGAATACAACCAGTGAATGAAGTAGATGTTATGCCAGTATAAGATATTATTTCATCGTCTATCTTTAATAAACCATACTCTGAGGGAAATCCTTTAGTGCTTGGAACGTTGATTGTGGTATCTGTTGAATCTATACTAGACGTAATAGATGTTAGACCTACAACAACTTCTGGAACTAAATTATCAACTTTTAAATATTGATCAAAATTACTTATTAAATCACTTGTACCTCCTTGAAATTCTTGTGAAATATAATATTGTTTAAAAAATTCGACTGCATTAGGAAAATCAGCTGAGATAAACTCAGGCAACTGATTCTCAATAATAGTATTGACCTTTATTCTTTTGTCAATTTGTGACATAAATTATTTCCTCTCTAAAACTCCATTTGAGTAACTTGAGGTATAGTAGTCTCTAGTAAATACAACACCTGATACATCTTCTCCTGATGCGATTACGTCCTTAACCATATTTATGGTACTATTAGAAATGTCTAAACTGACAAATAAATCTTTAAGACCTATAACATCGTTTGAATCGGGAAATGCTTGTATTTCTATTATGTTGTTTTGAGAGATGGTTGAAGTGATATTGATTGTATTTAATATCACTTCACCTTTTTTGTAATCGACAGAACCCGCTTCTTTTAAAAGCACTTTAACGTTATTTTTTTGGTCTTTAGTTACAACACTAATAGTTCCCTTCATGCTAGTGTCAAGATTACCAGCAGCATCTTTATTTGGAATATCAGTAAAGTACGCTATTGATGTACTACCTGAAATAGTAAATCCAGTGCTCTTAATATTGTATCCAGCAGGATTTATATAAAACTTATTACCAAAGCATAATTCATATTGAGCAAATTGATTAATTAAAGCATTTAAATCTCTTCTAATAATAACTTTAGTGATATTTGATGTTATACCATTATCAATACGGTCAATTAGTTGATTTACCTTACTATACTTGAATCTTCCACCAAATTTATTCATCTCAACATTATCTGCATAACTTTGCAATGCACTCAAAATATTTGTTCTTAAATCAGTTGATGAACCTACTTTTATTGGGTCATAGTATACATATGAGTCAACTTCAACATAAAGTATTTTAAGATCAATTATCTCTGAGTTAATTCCTGCAATCGCATAACTTTTTAATTTATTTTTAATTTGAGATTTATCAAAATCTGATATAAAAGTACCATTTTTTGGTTTGATACTTATCTGTACTTTTCCAAACTGTGGTGGATCTAATTCTTCACCACCAATAACTGCAACAGATTCTGTTTGAGGATAAATTTGATTTATTATTGCTTCATAATCTCTTGATGTAACTGCTCTATGCTGTGCTGAGTAAAGTCTTGGTGCAAAATACTTAATAGAAGACACATCTTCAACTTCTGCCCCGTTAGAAGCGTTTGTAACGGTAGTTATAGTTACACTATCTGTTGGTGTAAAGAATGCTCCATCGTCTTTTGAGAAGGTTCCTTGGAAACTAAAATTACTTGGACCGTTTCCATCCTTTCCTTCAGTTACAATATAAGTTGCAGTAACTCTTGAACCATTTTCAAGTTTTTTACCAAAAAATCCATCTCCAAACAAAATTTCATATTTTTCATCTTGAACTTCTTGTGAAAGATAAATTTCAGAGTTTTTATTTAAATTTAAAATATTATCTACCTTTGCATACTTTCTTCCAATCGTAACTTGGTTTGGATCTGCAACATATACAACCAAAGTTGATGCATCGATGCCAGGACTGTCAATTATAAACCTTTGATCTTGTGATGTATCAATTCTGTATACACGAGATAGATATGTTCCTTCATATACTGATATATTATCACTAAATTGAGCAAATGAGTGAATTATATCATTTCCATTTGAATCTGTACCTACACTTTTACTTACAATTCCCGTTGATGTAATATTTTCGGGTATTGAGAATCGATAAGTTGTATTTTCACTATTTCCAACGCATACAAGACCCGATCTAAGTGTTAATTTCTTTGGTGTAGCATTATTTGTTAATCCTAAATCAACTTCTTCAAGTTTTATTGTTGCAATTGCTGATCTTTTTGAACGTGGTACATATCCAATGTTTCTTGCAAGTGAAACCACGTTTTCACGAATGGTTGCAGAGTCTAAGAATGCTTCATTTGCAACTAAATTCGCATTAAATGAGTTAATATAAGTATTATACGCTAAAGTATCAATTAAAACAGAAAAGTTAGACCCCTCAAAGTCAAAATCCTGAAAATTTGAGTTTGAACGGAGAAAATCCTTAATTTGTGCTTTGATATTTTCAAAGTCTAAACTAGTATACTGAGTAAAGGGCATATTATCTGGTTGGTTCTAGTATAAAACTGAAAGATTGAGTTGGAACTTCTAATCCAATAATCTCAAAAAGTACCTTAACCTCTATTTCATTCCGATCAGGTCTTCCATCTACCTCTACACCAAGTTCACCAACTCTAGGTTCAAAATTATATACTGTTTCACGTATTTGATCCTCAATTACAGCAATTGTTGTTCTTGAGTAATTATCAAACAATGATTCTCGTATATCTGTGCCTATAAGAGAGTTAAAAAACCTTTCAGTGGGTATTGTTTCAACTAAATTCCTCACTGATCTAACAATTGCACGTTCATTAAGTAGCACAGGAAGGTCTTTTGTCACTGGATGAGGTGAAAAAGACAGACTTATATCCTTAAATGCTCTTGATTTGCGTGTGATCGCCATTATTGATACTTTTAGATTTATTTATACCCCATCAAGGAGTATATTCATACCCATACTTCTGTA
>CEOF01214275.1_pt1 | contig 22062 bp, 16 predicted proteins | sample 361311 | NCBI WGS metagenome assembly CEOF01 (sample SAMEA2619667, study PRJEB7988) | marine metagenome | biome: marine biome (ENVO:00000447); feature: surface water layer (ENVO:00002042); material: "saline water (ENVO:00002010), including plankton (ENVO:xxxxxxxx)" | depth 5 m
AAAATTATTTAGGAGATATAGAAGAAAGACCTTGGGGAAATTATCACATCATTGCAAAAAATTTAGGCTATCAAATAAAAGAAATAAAAGTATCTGTAAATTCAAAATTATCTCTTCAGAAACACCAAAATAGAGCAGAGTTTTGGCAGATAATAAAAGGTAATTGTATGGTCATAGTCGACGAAAAAGAATACGAACTAGAGGATAATGACAGTATATATATTCCTAAAAATACTCTCCATAGAATTGAAAATATAGGTAACCAAGAGCTAATATTTATTGAGATTCAACTTGGTAAAGATCTTAAAGAAGAGGATATTGTTAGAATTGAGGATGATTATGGAAGAATTTAGTATTTCTAAATTTCAAAAAGCACCTTATCTTGAATTAGACGACTATAAAGCCCCTCAAGGTATTGAATCATATTTTGTAAATATGAATGATGGTATCAAAATAAGGGTATGTCATTGGCTACAAAAAAATGAAAAAAGTATTGGGACAATTTTTCTTCAACAAGGGCATAATGAATTCGTAGAAAAATATTTCGAAACTATTCAAGAATTTATTGATAGAGGATATTCCGTTATTTGTTTTGATTGGCGAGGCCAGGGTATGTCAGAGAGGATTATTGATGATGTCAATAAAGCATTTATAAATGATTTTAAAAGACATGATAAAGATTTAGAGGAAATTATAGAAAAAATAATAGATCCATTTTTTCCAAAACCCCTAATAGGTATAGGGCACTCTATGGGTGGCTGTTTAATGCTTTCAGCATTCCATAATCATCCAACAAAATTTGCCTATGGTATTCTATCAGCGCCAATGTTTGGATTTAAGAATGAGAGATTTTTGAGAACTTCATCATCTTTGATGAATTTTTTTAAAAAAGATACTGACTATTTAATTGGCTCTAAACCAAATATGGGGATTGAAACACCCTTTGAAGAAAATGATCTAACAAGCGACCCAATAAGATATAAAAGGATACAAATGCTTGTGAGAAAAAAACCCTCTATTAGGCTCTGGGGTGTTACAAATGGATTTGCTAAAGCAGTAAATAAGAGATTTAAAATTATTAGAAGAAAAAATTGGGCAGAAAAAATAGATACAAATATACTCATTATAAATAGCTTAAACGATAGAGTTGTTTATTCTAAAAAAAATATAGAGATGAGTAAAAGACTAAAAAATTGTGAATTAGTTAACTTTGATAAATGTGAACATGAGATATTTATGGAAAAAGATATGCATAGAAATATACTATGGAAAAAAATTGATAATTTCTTTTCCTAACTTATCTCTTTATAACCATACCTCCTCCAGTGGGAAGCTCTACAACTGAGTAACCAAGATTATTAAAAAAAGATTTCTCCTTAGTGTATTGCTCTTCATAGCCCATGGTACCGTAATCATCAAGAATAAGAATACCTCCAGGAACTAATTTATCAAAAAATAAATTTAGTAAAGATAATTCTGTTTCTGCTGAGTTTAAATCCATATGAACAAAAGCTAATTTTTTAGGAATATTATCTTTAAAAGAGTCAGGCAATAGACCTTTTATAATTTTTACAAAACTATATGCTGACATTCTACTTTTAACTTCGTCATAAAGTTTAGGTGAGTGCTTTTCACCCTTTTCTGTCGGCGGGTTATCAAATATATCATATAAATAGAAAGTTTTTTTATAGTCAGCAAGGTTGTTGTATTCTATTAAAAATTCTGCAACTTTTGCATCATAACAACCAAATTCTATAAAATCGCCTTCAAGATCTCTGCATGAATTCATAGCCCATGTTAGAATGTGTATCCTCCAAATAATAGATGAATGAAGATTATCATTTAGAAAATGTTTATTCGCTAATTTAGCGAATTTCTCTTCTTTGAGAAAACCTGCAATTTTTGAAATTAGTATCATATTATCTGCAGCATAAATCAGTGAGCTTTCCTCATTGACTGAGTAAATCTTTGACAAATCACCTATAAATTTCTTAAGACTTTCTCCACCGCCAAAGAAAAAACGTGCTGCAGGTCTAAAAAATGACATTTAAATCCTTTGAAATAATTAAACTTTTTTTCTATTTATTAATAGATATAAACTAAAGTATTATTAAATAAAGAGATACTTTAACAAACAAATGAATCAAAATACTGAACCATCAAAAGAACAGGTATATGAAGTTTTAAAACTATTTGAAAAAAGAAGTTTTAAAGAATTAAATACAACTCTAGAAAAAATGATTAATCTTTACCCAAATGGTTCATCTACATGGCTTTTTGTAGGTATGTATAATAGTCAAATTAATAAACTTGATGATGCAGAAAAGAATTTCTTAAAATCTTTATCGATAAATCCAAACTATGCAGAGAGCATGAGACTTCTGGCTGATGTTTTAAGAAGGAAGGGCAAGGGATTGGAAGCCATTGATTTTGCTAAAAAAGCTATTAATATTTTACCTAATTATGCTTCATCATACGATACATTGGGTACTTGCTATGCTTCAATTAAAAACTATAAAAAAGCAAAAGATAATTTCAATAAAGCACTAAAATTAAATGAAAATCCAGTAAGTTATAACAATCTCGGAAATGCACTTAGAAATCTTGGAAATTTTAAAGAATCAATTTTAGTATTAAAGAAAGCAATTGAAAAGAACCCTAATATAATTCAAATATTTATTAATTTATCATTAAGTTATTTTGAGTCAGGTGATTATAATAATGCCCTCAAAACACTTGAAAAAATTAAAACATTGAAAATTGATAAAATTACAGAATCAAGTGTTGCTGCTGCTTATGGACATATATACAGAAAGCTTCATAAATTTAAACTTTCAGAAAAATATTATTTAATCGCAAAAGACTCATCAAGTGAATACTTAAGCGGAGTTTATGATGGTTTAGCAGAAATTAACTCTATTAAATTAAACCATATGGATAGTTTAAAATATATAAAAAAAGGTATGCTAAATCCCTCAACAAAAAATAATTCAATATCTAATTACATCATGACTTTTTCTTACTTTTGTAAAACTAATGATGAAGATGCTTACAAAAAAATAATTAAATATGCCAGTGAGTTAATAACTCCAAAGATCAAGGATAGGAAAATAGATAATATTAGTAAAAAAAAATTTATAAGAGTGGGTTTTATATCTGGAGATTTTCATGAACACCCAGTTTCATTTTTTTTAAAAGATATGATTTCTAATTTTAATGATAACTTATTTGAGAGTTACGCATACTATAATCATCATCTTGATGATAAAATGACAAAAAGATTAAAACAAAATTTTACTAAATTTAAGTATATCCATGACTTAGACGATAATAAAAAATTAGACTTAATTAGTAATGATAAGATTGATATTCTTATCGAATTGTCAGGACATACCGCGCGAAACTCTCTTCCAATATTAAAAGCAAGGGCTGCTCCAATACAAATGACTTGGTTAGGTTTTAGTGAAACAACAGGTATTAAAGAAATCGACTATATAATTTGTGATAAAATATCAATTACTAAAAATGAAGAAAAATTTTTTATAGAAAAACCTATTAGGTTAAAAAATAGCTTTTACTTGTTTTCAAATCCAGGGGAAAATAATTTTCAAATTGAACATAAATCAAAAAATGAATTAATTTATGGATGTTTTGCCAATATCAAAAAAATTAATGATAACGTTATTGAAACATGGATAGAAATTCTCTCAAAAAATAAAGAATCTAAATTATTCCTTAAATCGCAATATTATAGAGATGAAAACATTAAAGAAAATATACTAAATAAATTTTTAAAAAAAAGTATTAATGAAAATAGAATAATTTTTAGTTTAGACTCTTCAAGAGAAAATTACCTATTGGAGTATAACAATATTGATGTTGTACTTGATACATTCCCCTATCCTGGTGGAACAACTACCTGTGAATCATTATTTATGGGTACGCCCGTAATAACAATGAAGGGAAGTTCATTTTTATCTAGAAATGGTGAAAATATTCTTAGAAACTCAGGATTTTCCGACTTTATTGCGGATAATAAAAGTGAATATATTGATCTTGCTATAAATATTAATAGTATATTAAATAAACTTGGTTGTGATAAAGAGAATATTAGAAAACAATTTATTAGCTCACCAATTATGAGTCAAAAAGAATTTACTCTTGATTTTAAAGAAAATTTAAAAGAGAAATGGAAAGATTATATTTCCAAAAAAAATAAATGAAAAAAATAGAAGATTTATTAAAAAAAGCTATGCAGTTTCATAAAGATGGTGATCTTAATTCTGCTGAAAAGATTTATATTGATATTATTAGCTCATACCCAGAGCACCCAGATGCAATTCATAATATTGCTAGTCTTTATTTTGAAAGAAAAGACTATATTAAAGCTTATGGTTTCATAAAAAAAGTAATAGATACAGAATACCCTCTTCAGGAATATTTTATAACTGCTTCTAGAATTTTTTTTCAATTAAAAATGTTCGAGGAATGTCTTACGATTTTGGATAAGGCAATTTCAATTAAACCGGAGGAAATGTTTCCCTATTATTTAAAAAGCGTTTTGTTCAATGAACTGAAAAGGTATGAAGAAGCTGAGAGTATAGGAAAACTATTAGTGGAAAAATATAATAACCATACAGTTCTTCTAAATCATTATGGATTAACCTTGTGCAATTTAGAAAGATATGAAGAAGGTATAGAATATTTTAAAAAGACTATTAAAATAAATGAGAGGTATAGAGATCCTTTTTCAAATTTAGGTCATGCACTTCACAAAACCCAAAGATTTAACTTATCAATAGATGCCTATAAAAAATCATTAAAGCTTGATCCTAATCATAATCAAACAATAATAAATCTTGGAGCAGTTTATCATGAAATGGGCAATTATATAGAAGCAGAAAAATTATATAAATTAGCTATACAAAATGATCCAGATAACCCTGAGGTTTATAATAATATTGGTGTTCTGTATGGTGAAATAGGTGAAAAAGAAAAAGCAGTAATAAATTATAAAAAAGCACTTGAAATAGACCCCAGCCAATACAAAGTATTTCGCCACTTGTGTTCAACAGGTGAAGTAAAAACTTCTGATCCACATTTTTTAAAAATGGAAAAATTATTTGAAAATAAAATATCTGATGATGATAAAATACTTATAGGCTTTGGACTTGGATTTATTTATGATAAAAATAAAGAATACAAAAAAGCTTTTAAATTTATTGATAAGGCCAATGAAATAATAAATAATAAAATTAATTATAATCATGATATAATCAAAATAGAAGAGGAAACAAAACTTCAATATAACACACTCTTAGAAAAAAAAACCCCGCCCTATAGCAATTTTAAGCCCATTTTTATTGTTGGAATGCCAAGATCTGGAACCTCAATGATAGAAAAGGTTTTGGGGAATAATCCTAAAGTTGATGAGATGGGAGAGCTAGTAACTCTTAACAATATAATTACAAAAAAGAAAAAGAATAATATTTATTGGCCAATGAATATATCGCTATTAGAACAAAGTGATATAGACGATTTTAGAAATCAATATATCAAAATTGTCAAAGAGATAAATCCGAAAGTAAGTAAAGTTTTTATTGATAAAATGCCAGGAAACTTTGTGCATATAGGATTGATAAAAAAAATATTCCCTGAATCAATAATAATTAATACAGTCAGAGATCCACTTGATACTTGCTTATCAATTTATTTTTTAAAATTTTCAGATCAACATAAATATAGCTTTAATCTTAAAAATTTAGGCGAATATTATATTTGTTATAAAAAAATTATGGATTTTTGGAAAGAAAAATTTCCAGATGATATTTATTCTCTTAATTATGAAGAATTCATAAATAAACCTAAAGAAGAAACAAAAAATTTATATCAATTTTGCAATTTAGATTATAAAGAAAATTATGAAAGATTTGACTTAAATAAAAAAATAACTCGAACTGCAAGCAGCCATCAAGTTAAAGAGAAAATTCATAAAAAATCATTTAAAAGATGGCAAAACTATAAAGAAGAGTTAAAAGAGTTAATTGAAGTATTTGAAATTGATTTGGGCGCGTAGCTCAGCGGTAGAGCACTACGGTGACATCGTAGGGGTCGCTGGTTCAAACCCAGCCGCGCCCACCATCTTTAAAGAATCTATATTATATCTATATTTGATAGAATCTGTTTATAACTATAATTATCTTTAGGTTATGTACTTGAACAATTTTTTATAGGTACCATATAATCTATAACAAAAAACAAATGGGAGAAAATAATGTTAGTTGAAAAAATTACTGCAGCAAGTTTTAGTAACGGAGTTTTAAGGCTTCAGACAGCTTCTGTTAATGCTCAAGGACAATTAGAGGTTGGTGGTAGTATAGAAATTCCAGGAAATTTAGTTGCAAATGTTATAAATGAAATTACAAATGGAGCTCAACAAATTTCCGATAAGCTTGCGTCAACCGATGATAAAACCGAGAAGCCAAAAGAAAGTAAATCAAAAAAGTCATCAAAAGATAAAGCAAATTAGTTTAGAGTATTTAATTAAATTTTATGTTCAAAAAACTAAAAATAATTTATCTAATACCATCGATTTTCTTTTCTTTATTGGTTAATTCAGAAGAAGTTGATATTAATAATATTTCATCGATTTCATTCAATTCTCTTCCAGTTACTGAAAAAAGCCTCACTGAAAATGATTATATAGATTTTATTAAGAGTCATATTTTTTCACAGCCTGAATTTGCATTTGCATTGGCAGGAGAGAATGAAAAGAAATACCTTTTAACTAGTGCAGTTCGTTCAAGATTCCCTACAATCTCAGGAAGTATAATTAACGATGAAGTCCTGGATAGAAATGTCGATGACTTTACCTCTATTAGAAAAAGGCAAGACGATAGTTTTGATGCAATAGCAGAAATACGTCAACCAATTTATACTGGTGGAAGAATAAGTGGTGAAATAAACCTCGCTAGAATCGAGAGAAATAACTCAATAGTAAAAAAAAGATCAGTTCTTTCTGAATTAATAGTTACCTCTAACGAAATTTTCTTAACGGCATCCATTTATTATTATATAAATGATCATGCTCAGAAGTTAATCTTTGGTATTTTGCCGTTTAAGGAAAAAATGCAAAATAGAGTAGAATCAGGGACAATTGATCCTGCAGAGTATGCAGTTTTTCTTACCAGACTTAATAAATTGCAATCAACTATATATATGATTGAAGCGAGAGCTAAAACATACATTGCTAGGTATGAAAATTTTTTTAAAAGTAAATTCACCTTCATGGGTTTTCCAAAAGTAGATATTTTTTTTAAAAATAAACTAAATACAAGAAATTCTTTTGAACTTGATATTAGAAAAAATAACTATCTAGCAAGTGTCGAAAATGTAAAAATAAAAAGAAGCGATTATTTGCCTCAACTTGGTTTAAAAGCCAGATATACTGAATATGACATCAATAAAGACTCTACAGATAATGATATAAGAGGTGGTTTGTATTTATCGATGCCAATATTTAATTTTGGTAAAGGTTGGGCTGATATTCAGGCACAAAAAGCTCAATCAAGAGCAATAAGATTTGAGATAGATATTGAAGAAAAAATAAGCAGCAATAGAAGAAATGAACTTCTTACAATCATAGAAAGCTCTAACAAAGCAGTAATAAAACTTAAAGACGCTCTAAATGATACAAAAAAACAAAGAAGAATTCTAGAAGAAAGAATTTTATTAACTGGTTTTTCACCTGTGTCTCTTTTAGACGCAACAGAAAATGAATTGTCTCAATTGAGACTATTATTAGAAACTGAATTTGATCTGCTTGAGGGCTACTATAATATTTTACACCATAACCAGTTATTGATAAATAAAATGAAGATATCGTTATGAATACAAAAAAAAATAACTCATTTAAAAGCTATAAAGATCATTGGTTTTGGAGCGCTATTTTAAATAATAAATCTGTTTATGTTCAAGTTTTAGTGGCATCAATTTTTATTAATATTTTTGGTTTTGTTAGTGCTTTCTATATTATGACCGTTTATGACAGAGTTCTTCCGAACAATGCCATGAATTCTTTACTTGCACTTACAATAGGTATGCTTGTTGTTATAATTTTTGATTTTATTTTAAAAACAATAAGATCTTATTTTTCTGATGTAGCTAGCAAAGATCTTGATCAAAATATAAGTAAAAAATTAATTAACAAACTTCTTAGTCATGATGAAGATGTTATGAAATCTCCAACTGAAGTAACAAGTGGTATAAGAGAGTTTGACTCTGTAAGGGATTTTTTTACATCAGCAAGTTTAATGGCTTTTGTTGATATTCCATTTATGTTTCTATTTTTAGGGGTTATTTATTCTATTGCGGGTCCACTAGCAATAGTACCTATTTTAATTGTACCCCTTGTATTTATCACTTCAGCTTTAGTACAACCTTTTTTAAAAAGGTTTTCTGAAAAAGATCTTGCACTAAAGCAAGGAAAAGCAATGGTTTTATCTGAGCTAACTCAAAATTTAGAAAGTGTTAGGACCGTTGCAGGAGGTAAATTTTTAAAAAAAAGATGGTTAGATTCTGTTGAAGAACAAAATAATGCAACCATATTATCAAAAATAGCTTCAAATTTTGCTGTAACTTTTGGTCAATCAGCTCTTCAATTAAGTCAGGTAGGTATAATAGTATATGGTGTAATTTTAATATCTTCTCTTGAAATTTCACAGGGTGCCTTAATAGCTTGTATAATTTTATCTGGGAGAACATTATCACCCTTAGTTCAGGCCTCTCAGTTATTAACAAGGGCAAACCTGGCTCTTGCAGCCTATAGAAAGGTTGATACATTAATGAATACTAGTGCACGTGATGAAATAAATAGCGATTCTATGGGTGTAAGAATAGATAATGGTGACGTTGAGGTTAAAAATTTAATTTTTCAAGTTGATGAAAGTAAAATTTTAGATGATATTAATTTTGAAATTAAATCAGGAGAAAAACTAGGTCTAGTTGGTAATCTAGGGTCAGGGAAGTCTTCTTTAATTAGAAATATTATAGGGTATCACTTACCTAGCATTGGAATGGTTAAAGTTGGCGGCTATGATATTAATAACATTCCATCAAATATCTTAAGAAGTGAAATTGGTTATTGTCCTCAAAATATTCAATTATTCTCTGGTACTATTTATGAGAATATAGCTTCAAGCATTGATGATGCAACAGAAGATGATGTATTATATGCAGCAAAAAATTCACTTGCACATAATTTTATTACTAAACTACCCGGGGGTTATAATTACGTATTAAGAGAAAATGGTTCTAATTTATCAGGTGGGCAAAGACAGGCTATTTCGCTTGCAAGAGCAATAATAAAGAAACCAAAAATTTTAGTTCTTGATGAGCCAACTAGCTCAATGGATGCTGAAAATGAACAAGGTGTAATCAAAAACTTATATGAATTAGAGCAAAAGCCTACAATTATTATTTCATCTCATAAAATAAATATCTTAACTAAAGTTGATAAAATTGCTGTTATTTTAAATGGAAAAATTGCTAATTTTGGTTCTACTAGCGATATTATAAAAACAAGCTCAAATTAAAGAAGGTATAAATGAAAAAATTTTTCCAAAATTTAACAAAAATTGATTTTACTTTTTTTAGAAATATTTCTTTAAAAGATATTTATAAAGTAATTACTGATGCAAATATTCAAGATACTAGAAAGTCATTTGTACTACTCTGGATAATTGCATCCTTTACGGTTTTTATAGTGATATGGGCATCAGTATCTGAAATTAATCAAGTAGTTAGAGCTAATGGTGAAGTAACACCAGAGTCACAAGTTCATATGATACAAACAAACTTGACAGGCCCTATTGAGGCAGTAAACATTAAGCTTGGCGATAAAATTAAAGAAGGCGATATTATTTTTACTATTGCAAGATCAAATTATCATAAGGCATATCTAAGCGCTATCGAAGAGGTAAAAACTAGAAAAGAAAAAGTTGCTATTTTAGAGGAATTACTAAGTAAAGGTGCTGAGTCACAAATGAGGGTAATAGATGAAAAATTATTATTACTTGATGCAGAAAAAAGATTAAATACTGCAACCACAGCTTATAACTATTCGGAAGTAAAATCATCGGCTACAGGTACAGTAAGTACTGTTAATGCGAAAAATATTGGCCAAGTTGTTAAGAATGGGGATATTCTCGCAGAGGTTGTACCTGACAATGCCAATCTTCGGCTTAAGGTTAGCGTTCAAACCAAGGATATCGCTTTCGTTGGACCTGAATTTAAAGCTAAAATAGCTTTTACCTCTTATGATATGGCTATATATGGACAATTTGATGGGATAGTAAAGACAGTTTCTGCAAGCACTACATTAGATTCAGAGGGGATTCCATACTATACTGCAATAGTAGAAGTAGATGATAAAGAGATTGAAAGATTAGATAACATTAGAATCCAAAGTGGAATGCAAGCATCGGTATCTATAATTAGTCAGAAAAGAACTGTTTTAAGCTATTTATTTAATCCTATTACAAAATTATCACAAACTGCACTTAGAGAATAATTTAAAAAATATTTTTTTCTGAATTTTTTAGCTTTCTTACCAGATTAGAAGCATCTAAAAGAGAATCTTTTGTTCCTGCATCAAGCCAATATGACTCTTTAGGCAATAAAACAACTTCCATAATATTTTTTTCAATATAGATATTGTTTAAAGCAGTTATCTCAAGTTCATTTCTATTTGAAGGAATTAGAGTTTTTGCCTCTTTTACAACATTACTATCATAGACATATAGACCTGTAACGGCCCAATTACTTTTTGGATTATCAGGTTTTTCCTCTAGAGATTTAATACTACCTTTATTATCAATTTCGATCACTCCATACCTATTTGGATTATCAACTTGGTAGGCAAAAATTGTTGAGCCAATATTTTTTTCAATGGCATTTTTCAAAAGATTAGAGATATTACCTTTTAAAAAAATATTATCACCAAGTATTAAGGTAGCAGATGAACCATTAAGCCATTTAGATGCTATTAAAAAAGCTTGTGCAATACCCTCTGGCTTTGGCTGAACATCATAATCAATATTACATCCGTATCGGGAACCATTCCCAACTAATCTTTTAAAAATTTCTTTTTCTTCAGGATTGGTAATTATTAAAATATCTTTTATCTCAGCCTTTACCAATATTTCAATTGGATAAAAAATCATTGGCATATCATAGACTGGAAGAAGTTGTTTACTTACAACTTCTGTTAGAGGATGAAGTCTAGTCCCCCTTCCGCCAGCTAAAATTATACCTTTATAATTACTCATTATTATTCTTTAAATAAATCCTACATGTCCGTCTAAGAGAATCTTCCCAATAAGGTAAATCAAACAAATGGTCTACTTTTGATAATATTAACCTAGAGTCATTTGGTCGTTTTGCTAAGCTTACCCAATCCATAGATTTTATTTCATTAACACTAAATTTTCTAGCAACAATATTACTTTTACTAAGCTCATCTGCAATAACTTTGCTTATTTCAAACCAATTTGTATATCCTTTGTTAACAACATGGAGAATATTTACCCCTTCGTAAAATTTATCTTCTCTTTTCTTACTATAATCAAAAATAAATTTGTAAACAAAAAAAGCTAAATCGAAGCTATTTGTTATAGATATTAAATGATCAGAAATAACATCGATAGAATTATTAATTTGAAGTTTAGAAATAAATTTCTTAAAAAAATTAATGCCATAAAGACCATACAATGATGCTGTTCTAATGATAACTGCATGATTTGATTCTTTAATTATAATTTGTTCGCCAGCCTCTTTTGATCTACCATAAGCATTAATTGGTGAGGTCATACTTTTATCATTATAAGGTCCTTTAGTTTCGCCTCCAAAAACATAATCAGTTGAAATATGAATAAAAAAGCTATTAAATGTATTACAAAGGCTAACAATAGGGAGTATAGACAAGTTATTGATATTATTTGCTTTTATTGATTCATTTTCGGCATTTTCTACATCGGTATAGGCGGAAAAATTTAAAACAATATCTGGTTTAACATCATTAAAAAAATAATTTAATTTTGAATAAGAGGTTATATCAAGTTCACTAGAATTTGGGGAAAATATTTGAAATTCACTAACTTTGTCAATAGACATGAACTCGGTTCCAAGCTGTCCGGATGCTCCTATGACTAATATTCTCATTTTGTTATTTGACCTAATCTATTACCACCATAGCTAATCTTTTCAGGATCAAATAACCAATCTTGATTATCTAAATACCAAATAATAGTCTCCTTTAAACCATCTGAAAATTTAGTCGCTGGACACCAACCAACTTCGTTCTGTATTTTAGTTGTTTGAATTGAATATCTAAAATCATGACCAGGTCTATCCTCTACAAATGATATTAAATCATTATAATTCAATGAGGAATTGGGTTTGATATCATTCATTATATTACAAATCTTTTTAACAACTTCTAAATTAGTTATTTCTATAGATGTAGCAATATTGTATCGTTCGCCCACCAAACCTCTCTCAAGGACAGAAAATAAACCACTAACATGGTCATCAACATGTATCCAATCTCTCTGTTGTTTTCCATTTCCATATATAGGAATTTTTTTAGTCTGTAGGCATTTTTTTATAACAAGAGGTATAAGTTTTTCAGGATATTGCCATTTGCCATAATTATTAGAGCAATTAGTAACAATTATAGGAAAATTATAAGTCTTAAACCAAGATCGAGCCAGAAGATCAGCTGATGCTTTTGAAGCTGCGTATGGACTGTTAGGTTGTAATGGACTTAATTCAGTAAAAGACTCATTGTTTATTGATCCATATACTTCATCAGTTGAAACAAATAAAAATTTAAACTTATTTTTTGCTTCTTTTTCTAAATCCTTCCAATATGAGTAGCACTCGTTAATTAGAGTAAAAGTACCAAGTATATTACTTTCAATAAAAGATGATGGATTATCAATTGATCTATCAACATGTGATTCTGCAGCAAGATGAATAATATAATCAGGAGAATAATCTCTCAGAAGTTCATTAATTTTATCTTTATTGATTATATTATCCTTAATAAATACATATGACTCACTTTCTCTAGCTTCAACAGCGTTTATATTTGCGGCATAAGATAATTTATCTATATTTATTACGATATTATTATCATTTTTTAAAAGATGACGAATTACAGCTGAGCCAATAAAACCACAACCACCAGTTATCAAATAAATATCTTTCTTTAACATAACAATAAGCTTATTTTATTAATTCATTTAAAGACAGTAATTCCTTATCTTTTTCAGAAATTTCAAAATTTTCAAATTCAGGCCACTTAATATTCAAATCAGAATCATTCCATTTAATTCCAGATTCTGATTCTTTATTATAAGAATTATCAACTTTATAAGAAATTAATGTATTATCTTCAAGACTGCAAAATCCATGGGCAAAACCTCGCGGTATAAACAAAGAGCCAGACTCCGAATCTAGTTTGTAAGACGAATATTTACCATAATTAGGAGATTTACGCCTTATATCTAAAAAGATATCTAATATGCTTCCTGAAATAACTTTTACTAATTTAGCCTGCTCATATGGTTCTCTTTGAAAATGTAATCCTCGTATTGTTCCCGCTTTTAATGAAAAAGATAGATTATCCTGCACAAAGATATTCGAGATATTAATAGATTGAAATGCTTTCTTATTATAGCTCTCAGTAAAATAACCTCGCTCATCATAATGTTTTTTGTGAGTTATTAAAAAAACATCCTTAAAAATTTCTTCTTTTTGTAAGTTATTAAACATTTAAAATCTTTTTAATTATATTTTTATGCTTTGGGATACAAACATCCCAAAGATCATATTTATCAACAATAGTTTTACGAGCATTACTTCTAATTTTTAAATATTCATCAGGATTTTCTAAAATACTATTAACTTTTTCTGCAATAGCTCCATAATCAAAAAAATCCACTAATAAGCCATTTTTTTTATCTTCAATTACTTCGTTCACAGGTCCTGTATCTGATCCAAGAATTAAACCACCACAGGACATAGACTCCAGCATAGACCATGATAAAACAAATGGATAAGTAAGATAAACATGTACCGAAGCAATATTAAAACAAGCTATAAGAACTTCATAATCTACATAACCAAGAAAAACAATCCTTGATGTATCAACCTTATCCTTAATTTCATTAAAGTAATTTTCCTTATGAGTTTTTCCCTTTTCAGGACTCGCCCCGTAACCCTTTTCATCCCCTCCAATTAATAAAACATATGTATCAGGGTGTTTATCCAAAATATCAGGAATTGATCTTATAAAGCTGTGATAACCTCTATATGGCTCAAGAGTTCTGGATACAAACAAAACAATCTTATCTTTATTTGATAGCGTTAAATTATTAATTTTTAATGATCTGTCATTTCTAGGCGTTAAAAATTTTGTATCGATTCCTTCATGAATTACTTCAATATTTTTTTTAAAAGTGTCTGGAAAAGTATTTTTTTGAAATTCTGTAGGTGTAATCATTTTTTCACTTAATAAATACTGAGTATGAAAAGAAGAATTCCTAGCTATTAATTTTCTTCTTGTATAAGAAGTTTTATCCATAAATACTGTGGGGTCAAAATCAATATCACTATTCACAAGATTATAATTAAACTCAACATAAGTTAAATATTTCGTATCGGGCCAAACTTCTTTTAAAAAAAGAAGTTCACCCCATCCTGAATGACCTATAATAAGATCAGGATAATATCCATTTTCTTTTAATTCATTAGCTTTATCAGCACATGCATCTGCACGAATTATTTTAGTTTCAAATTCGACTGCAAATTTATGAATATTAAGACTATTACCTTGCTTAACTTGATAAATATTTTTTTTAATACCTGGTATGGCTTTATGGTCTACCATAGATAATGAATCAATTTCATAATCTTTATTTTTAGCTAACTCTGGTGCTAGATATTTATATTGTCCAGGAAAATTTTGATGAATAAATAGTATCTTTTTCTTTTTCATTTTATTCCCATTAGAGTCTTAAAAGATCAAACTTTAGCATTAAAATAATGTACTTTTTTAATTTCTCTTCGTTTAAGCCTATTTGTAATGAAATATTACCTACTGATAAAGGTTTTTCTTCAACAGAAGATAAAATAGAATTAACAATATCAATATCACATCTAAAATTTATTGGGTTGTCATTTAATCTAATGGTTTTGGAACTAATAATATAATGATTATTAGTTATTGATTTTAGACTATTTGATGAAATTATAGTATTTTTAGTGAGTTTATTCGTTGAGTAAGTATCAAAATAATTGTACGGATCTATTACTTCAATAAAATTCTGAGTATTACCATTTTTATTAGCAATCCTAATACTCTCTAATTCCTTTGCTAGTGAATTATAATGATTAGTTATAACTCTCCATTCAAAAACTTCTTCGGCATACTTTCTTCCGGCGTCACCAAACTTTTTTCTGAGATCTTTGTTTAATATTAATTCAATAATTTTTTTTGAACATAACTCGATGTCAATTGAAACTGTCTGACTTGCGTAACCGATATAATGATCATAATTATTTAAATTAGTTAAATAATTATAGGCCATTTCAACCCCATCCCCTTTTTCAAGTGAGGTTGTAGGTATTGTAAATCCATCTATGCCATCTCTAACTGTGGCTCTATACCCATTCCAATCACTTACAATAACAGGGAGATTAGAGGCCATACCCTCAAGAGGAGTTATACCAAATGTCTCTTGAAAATTATCGCTTAGGGAAATAAAAATATCGGAAGCAGCTAAACTATTCATCTTAATATTATTTTTTCTTCCGTCAACAAAATGGCATATTACATCAGGGCAGACTTGTCTAGCCTCATCAACAAAGACGTTTTCGATAAAATCATTAGGAAACCAGCCTGCTTGAATAAGATGAATTTTTTGATCTTTTTTTAATATCTTACTGGCATAATCAAGTGCTTTATACATTGCAAAAGGATGAGCTTTTGCATGAAAAGATAGTCTTCCTACAAAAATTAAAACAACATCATCCTCGTTAATTCCCATTTCTTTTCTCGCATTATCTCTTTGAGATAGAGAAAAGTTAAAATCTCGACTATGAATTCCAAGCGGAATAATAGGTAGTTGTGGTCTAGGGAATTTTTTTGCTTGGAATTTATTTTTTAGAAATTCTTCTTGATAGTCAACAATTTTCATTATTGATGACTTAACACTAGGTGATGTACAAACAAGCGCATCCCACTCCATAGCTGGTTTAGAATAAAGATCAGAAATAAAATTAATTACGCCCATAGACATTGTTGTATGTGTTATACCTACAATACTGAATGAGCTATTTCCAAATTTTGATCGATATAAACCAAAGTTCCCTATCTGAGGGTCATGAATAAATAAACCTCCGTATTTATTAGAATTATTTAATTTATCATAATTAAATATCTCAACCCTTAATTTTTTATCTTTTAAGACAAGTTGAGAAAAAGCTTTGATAAAATTATCATTGTGCGTCTTATCAGGAATTAAAAAGCCTGCAGAGTCATATTCACCTTCAGCAATAGCCCTTAGATATGAGAGCCCAGCTGCGTGACGGCCCATCAAACGGCCATCCTTGTACTCAAAAGCATCGGGCATATATAAAGTAGCTAAAGGAAAATAATTATCTGACACAAGCTATTTTCCAAGGTGCTTGTTAAAATTTTTTTTGAGAAAATCTTGTTCAAACTCTGGTTTAATTGCATTGACCCACATATCGATACCATTACTTACAGCCATACCAGTTTTAAAACCAGCACCATGAAGCAAACCAAGTAATACTTTGCTAGTAAATCCACATTTATGAGCCATATAATGCTTACCTTCTTGTAACGAGGCTCTATGACCGTATAAAATATCTATTGCAGCAATGGGTCCCGCTCCTGATTGATATAAAGTACCAATAAGATTGCCTTCAGCAACATGTTTGGCAACTCCTTGAAGGTCAGGAACTCCTATATAAACTTCACCATCATCCTTTAAGACCCTATAAAATTCTCTTAAAACAATATCAACTTCATGTGGATATACATGTTCCAAATTATGCGAAGAATAAATTGCATCAAAACTTTTGTCATCAATCACTGATAAATCAGTCAATGAAGCAATAATATCAGGCTTAGGTATAATAGTTTCATCAATATCTAAGCGTACCTCTGTCCAATCACTTTTCTCAAAGGTTTTAGTTGAATTTTCTTTAGTTTGTGGACCACAGCCTACATGAAGAAGTTTTTTCATTTTTAACCCAATTTAGTTTATAGAAATATATATTATACAAAGCAAAATAATAATATAAGAATAAAATTTATGATAATATTAAATAAAAAAAATAAAGTATGTAAGTACTTATTAGAAAAAATACTAAATAAAAAAAATTTATTTAGACGTAGGGAATATTACTGATGACTCAAAAAAATTATTTATAATTAATTCTCTCTTTTCTTTACCAAGATCAATTTCATCTGAATTTAAAATGTAATCAATGGATCTAGGTGATTCAAGTAAACGATAAATAGTATCTTCATCATTACTCAGCATCATTTTACGATTTGCACTTAAAATAAATGAACTTCCAACACCTTGTGATTTTTTGTAGCTTTGAAACTTCCTTGTATTTAAAATAGTCTTATTATCTTTCATAAGTTCTTGTTGTAAAAAAAGGTTAGACTCGTTTTTTGATAAACAAAATAAATGCTTAAGGTGGCCACTATAAGGACTGTTAATATTACAAACATTATTCCATTGCTCTTGTAAGCTTTTTTTATTTAATCTTTCAACAAAAGAAGGTATGAAATTTTGTTTAATATTAGCAGAGGGGTAATAAAGAGAATTACTGTACCACCCTTGAAAAAAAACATTACTTATTTTAAATAATTCAAATAATTTATTTACAGAATAATAATGTGCAGAAACATTAAGATAACGAATAGCAAAATCTCTTATATCAATAAAAGAATTTGGATCAACCTGCCCCCTTATAAAATCTAAAAGAGCAATGCGGCTAGGATGTAAATTATCAAGTTTTTTAACAAAATCAAATGCTTCAGCAATATCTTCATCTGACTCAAATGAATATCCAAGATCCAAAAGAACTTCACTAATGATATTTACTTGTTGAAAATAAGAAGATGATAAAACATTTGCCAAGATGGCACCATCATTAGAAAGCAGTGATGAAATATGACTTAAAACTTGTGTTGGGTTTTTGTGATATGAAATAAAATCCATTATTATAATAATATCAAATTCATTATCACTAAAATCAAAAAGATCTATTTTGTGAACTTTCAGATTTTTAATATTGTTGTCTTTAATTTGCTTTAAATTTGAATCAATAACACTTGAGGAAATATCAATAGCAGTAAATTTAAACATAGGATTTCTTATACTATGGTAAATTGCCTCATTATGACCACAACCAACTATAAGAACATTATATTTTTTTTTTAAAGCTTGGGTCGGAAAAATTAAATCGAGTTCATCATGTAGGTCAAATGATAAGCGCATACCTTGATCAATTTTTGTCTTAACATCATAAGGATGTGGAAAAGGATATTTATCAAAAATATTATTATTCATTTTTTAATAAAAAAAAAGGGGAGCAAAAGCTCCCCTCAATTTTTTCTTCACAGTATCCTAGTATGAAGAATCCGCATCTGTTAAGTCATACACAGCATTCACAGCATCTGCAGCAAACGCATCGGCTGTAACTGTATCAATAAAGGCAACTAATTCAACTTCATTAGCAGTAATAGAAGTATCACTAACTACTTTAGCTGAATCCAAGTGATAGATATAAGCATCACTATTATCATATGCTATAGCATAGAACTTATCACCTGCTGTATTCACTGTAATGCTCGCAATTGTATCTGTAGCATCACTATTATCTGCAACTAGTGCTTTAAAGAGCGCAGTACCATTAGAAGAAGAAGCTTTATCATCTTCAAGTGTAACATTACCAATACTTGGAGTATCAGCAGCAGCAATTTCAAGAATATCAAACTGAGCAGTATTAGTAGTTATAGTTTGAGCACCACCGTCTGAAATATCCTGAGTTGGCATCTCACCAACAACAGCTTGAGCACCATCAGTACCATCAGTTGAACCATCTTCAGATAAGAACAACTTGTCAGTTTGCAATGTGAATCCAGTGATTGAGTCATAACCACCTAATGTATCAATAATAACTGTCTCAACACCACCTGCAACAGTGATAGCATCAACAGCACCAGCACCTGTCCAGATTATATCATTACCAGCTGTACCAACAACAGTATCACTACCACCATAGGTATAGATAGTATCAATACCTGATGAACCAGTAACTTCATCGTTACCACCAGCAGTTTTAATGGATGCAGTACCAGAAGCTGAAACAAGATAGAAATCAACATCATCTACGGTCATCGCTGTATTACCAGTAAGTTGAACCTTAAAGTCATTAGCGTTAACAATACCGTCACCAGTAAAGTCGATAGCAAGAGATGAACTGTCAGTAATAAATGCAGCATCACCTTTAACACCACCCATAATACCTGGAAGAGTACCATCAGATGCAGTATCACCGCGATCAGTAACAGTAAATGTTGCAGCAGCTCCTAAACTAATAGCAGCAGACGCAGTACCAATTTGGATGTTATCTGAACCAGAAACAAAGTCAGTAAGTTCGTCAAAATTAGCTCCAGCTGAGTCTGTAATTGCAGCATAGGTAAAGGTATCATTACCAGCACCACCAGTTATAATATCCTTACCAGCACTACCTGTAATTATATCAGCACCGTCACCAGCACTAATAATATCATTTCCAGTACCACCTGTAATTGTATCGACACCGCCACCAGCAGTTATACTATCGGCTCCAGCATTACCTTCAATTTCGTCAGCACCAGAACCTGCTGTAATTGTATCATTACCAGCATTACCGTAAAGGTCATCTGCACCACCATTACCAGTGATTGTATCGCCTTGATAACCACCATAAATAGTATCAGCATTTATACCACCTTTAACAGTAAAAGCAGTAGCAGTTATAGATGTATTAATAGCATTAGTATTCCATGACTTATTAAACAATATAGTACCAGTTGAAGATACAACAGCAGAAGCATCCATTTCAAATGCTGCCATTTCTGAATCACTAGAGGCTATAGTACCTAAATCAAAGTCAACAGCACCAGATGAATCTGACTGAACAACAGCTTTTTCAACACCAGTAACAAGGGACATATCCATTACAGCAGTAATAGCGGTTGAATTAACAATTAAGAATTGGTCTGTACCACCATTACCAGTAAAGGTATCAGTAGCTTCTAAGCCAGCAGCTGCAGTACCAACAATCATATAAGTGTCATTACCAGAACCACCTGTGAATGAATCATCAACATCTGTTGCAGTATCATTCGGATAGAAAATAGCAGAACCATTTGTAACTGAAGATAGATCTAATGTGTTTGAAGCACCAGTGCCTGAGTCATTACCATCATAAGTAATTGTAGTAGAACCATTGCTTTCAAAGAAACCATTACCAAGTGTTATACTTGTTGCATTAGTTGAAATAGTGTCTGATGCATCAATAACTTCAATATTCTTAATGTTTTCCATTTCTGGAGCAGTAATTGTTAAAGTAGTAGCTTGAGTGAATGTTAATGTATCATTACCTTCACCACCATCAACAGTTTCAGAACCACCAGATGTTTTAAAGTCAGTAAATGTACTTACAACAATTGAGTCATTACCAGCACCAGCAGAAATATTATCAATTCCTACACCACCAGTAAGTTGGTCAGCACCAGTACCACCAGTAATAATGTCATTACCAGCACCACCAGTTATAGTATCAGCACCACCATTACCAGTTAAGGTATCAGCAGCAGCACCACCAGTTAAGTTGTCACCAAATGCACCACCAAGAACTGTTACAACTTCTGTTACGAGATTGTTTGAAGCATCAACTGTTAGTCTTTCACCACCAGTTAATGTTGTTGGATGCATATCTAGATCAGTACCATCAATAGTAAGAGCAGTACCTGTAAATCCAGCATTAACAGTAATTGTTGCTGTAATCACAGTACCTGAGCCACCACCGTCATCTAAAGCAACATCACGGATCTTAACTGTCTCAACATTAGTAATTTGTGCGTCTAAAACAGCTGTTGTATTAGCACCAACACCAGCTTGTGGAGTTGCATCAACAATATCAACAATAATTTGGTCATCACCAGCTCCACCATTAACACTATCAAGAGCAGTTAATGTTTCTGTTGCATAGAATGTGAATGTATCATCACCAGTACCACCAAGTAAGCTTAAATTACCAGCAGCATTAGCAGCAATATTAAGCGATGTAGATAATGAATCACCAGTTGCAGTAGAAGCTTTAATTGTAGATGTAGCGCCAGGCTGAATTACAAGGCCTGGGTTAGCAGCTAAGAAAGCATCATTAACAGTTAGTGTTGAACCTGTAGTAAGAGCTAAAACTTCAACATTACTAATAGTAGAAACTTCTGTTGTAGTTAATGTAGCAGCAGCTGAGAATGTTAGTGTATCCGTACCTGCACCAGCGTCAATAGTATCTGTACCCAAAGAAGTACTAAACTGAGCTTCAGTTGAAACAGTTATCGCATCATTACCAGCGCCAGCACTAATATTATCTAGACCAGCAGCACCATTAATAGCATCAACACCACCATTACCAGTAATTGTATCACCTCTAAGACCACCGGTTATAGCATCATTACCTTCACCACCAATTAATACTTGGGCTAGAGAAGCACTAGTTAGGTTAAGAGTTACATCCTCTCCAGCATCCATTGAAGATGCATCCCAAGTAGCGGCAGTTGCGTATGATGTTATAGATACGTCAACATCATGAGTATTTGATAGTGTAGAATCAGTAATATTAAAATATTCAACACCAGTAACTGCTGATCCAAGAGTAACAGTTGTATCAGAACCAACTTGT
>CEOF01076408.1_pt1 | contig 22054 bp, 20 predicted proteins | sample 361311 | NCBI WGS metagenome assembly CEOF01 (sample SAMEA2619667, study PRJEB7988) | marine metagenome | biome: marine biome (ENVO:00000447); feature: surface water layer (ENVO:00002042); material: "saline water (ENVO:00002010), including plankton (ENVO:xxxxxxxx)" | depth 5 m
GGAGTAGTCCCTACTACTGCTTGGCTAGATTGGGGGATTTACCAACCTGGAAGAGAGGTGATAATTGATTTCGCTGATTCCAATGGCCATCAAGATGCTTCTAATGGAATTAACGCTGCTGCGGCCTCTACCACACTTACTGCAATGAACTCTTGGCAAGTTATTGGTAGTTTTGAGATTACCGAGGATCCTATTAACTTCCCTGACGGACATCATGAAACAATTGATAAATTTACCACAGATGTAGTATGTGAACATCGTGCAGAAGAGAGAAAGATAAATGATGTAAAGACTGAATCTATGTTTTCCAGCAATATGGTGATAACTGATTCAAGTGGAGATGTTGTCTCAGAATTTTCTAACTGTGTTGGAGATTCTCTAGATTTACCTCTTGGAGAATATGACTATCAATTCAATGTCGATATTACTGGGCCATTAGCACTTAATGATACAATGTCTAAAGAAATCTCATTCTCAATTGCTTCTTACCAACCACTTCTAGTTTGGGACAGCGGTACTGACAAATCTATTGCTGGAATGACTGTGAATCTAAGCAATACATCTGAAATGGCACTTGGAGCAGGACAATTCAATATTATTGAAAACCCGACATACCACACAAACCCTCTAAGTCTTGATGCAAAACTAACCTATGCTATGTTCATTCCATGTTTGACGTTTGGTGCTATGGTATTTGTTCTCTTGAGGTCTATGGCTCGAGGATATGAATTTGAAATGAACAAATGTTACGGCTGTGACCTTTGTGATGATGCTTGTCCTGTTAGACTATTCAACGGAGGAGACAAACTCAACATCATCTATAACTCATGGAACAATGAAGATGACGGAGTTCCGATGTATTCATGTCTAACATGTACTGCATGTACCAATGCTTGTCCTCAACTTGTCGACTACGACTCATATGTTGATATTAGAAGGGGATTAATTGTTGGTGGACCACAAGCAGAGATTCCTCACACTGTATTACAAGCGGTTCTTGCTGCTGAAGCAGAAGAAGAAGCAGATGCTGATTTCGTATCGGTTGAAAACTATCCATTGACATCTAACATAGGATATTATCCTGGTTGTGTTGACTACCTCGACCAAGAGATGGTATTCTCACATGTCAATGAAGGAGAAATGAATCTTGGAGATTCAACTACCGCTGCTTTCACTCTATTTGATGAGATGGAAGTCGATGTTTCTTATCTAGGAAGAGATTTCTTGAAGTGCTGTGGTCACGACCAGAAGTGGCAAGGACTAACTGAAGTCTTTGAAAAACTAAAGGCTTACAATCAAAAGAAGATCAAGCAATCCGGAATTGATACTCTAGTCTCTTCGTGTGCAGAATGTTTCAGAACATTTGCTCGTGACTATGAACTTGAAGATGTTAAGGTCATGCATACTACTGAATTCTTAATCGAAAATGGTTTTGATATGAATCTAAAGGCTAATGAAGAAACTACGGTAACTTATCACGACCCTTGTAGACTAGGAAGACAGATGGGAATCTATGAAGAACCAAGAGAACTTATTGATAGTGTCGAGAATGTTAGTCTCGTAGAAATGGAACACAGTGGTGAAGATGCTATGTGTTGTGGTGTTTCAAGTATGATGTCATGTAATGAAAATGCTCGTGCATTGAGAGTCGCTCGTATGGAAGAAATAAGAGATACAGGTGCTGATACAATGCTTACTTCGTGTCCTAAGTGTGTATCTCACTTTGAATGTCTTAAGTTTGAAGGCGATGAAAAGTATGCAGATATTGAAATTCTAGATGTGGTATCATTCCTTGCTAAGCAAGTCAATGAAAAGAAAGCAGCAATCGGTTCAGAAACTCTGAATGTTGTTGAATCTGAGGCTTGATTAACTCTCATCGTTCATTCCAACGATTTCATAGTTAGATGGGAATAGTGCGATTGCAACTCCTCCAATTAGGGCTAGTAATCCCCAACCAAACATTTGTTTAACGAATAACATTTCTAGCGCTAAAACAACTAAGATAAGACCTCCTATATTGGAAATCCAAACCAATGTCTTGAATGTTGAAAGTGAAACTCCAGTTGTTTCACCCTTTCTAAATGGACCAAATTCGCCACCAAATCGTTGAGCATCTGTTTTCGCATCTTTTGACATATCATCACCTATCTATCATGCTTATTGCATCTGTTGGACATGCAAGTACACAGAGTCTACATCCTGTACAAGCATCTCTAATGATCTTAGCTTTACGATTAGATTCCACATTCATCAATGGGCTTCGCATCTTAACTTTGTATAATTCAATAGCATCATCATCACAGACAATATCACATTGGTCGCAACCAATACACAAACTCTCATTAACGAAGGCAACGGTTTCTTCACCGCCTTTAATCGAAGCGTGTTGAACACCACGTTGACGATTAAGTGATGCACGAATACGAAGAGCCTCCGCTTCGCGACGCTTTCGCAACTCATCAGCAGACGTCATACAGACACTCCGACGGTGGCCTTCTCTTCAAACCTAACGACTGTCATATTTACAAGTAAATCGCCAAAACAGTAGAATGCACCAACCAAAAGTGGAGGATTCCAAGCGGTCAAACCAGTCCATGGAACTTCATTTGCCCAAGTCCAGTTTCCTAATTGCGTACCGACTATTTCCATTGCCAATGCAGCCCAAGCCATAGAGGTATACAATCGTGGTTGAGGACCAAACCTAGTGAAAATTAGTACTAGTACTAGTAGTATAGGTCCAGAGGTATCACTACCATCATAGACACCATATGCAACCATTGGAATAAATGGTATCAAAATTGGTATAGCCAGTGATTGTTTCATCTTATGCGCCATAATTCTGCCGAGATCGAATAAGAAATAATGACCTGCTGGAACAAATAATGGCATTAATCCTCGTTGATATTCATAGATATTCCAAACTTCACTGAAGAATAATTCCATAGGTGTAGCAAAAGCAAGAACTGTAATCATCTCAATTCTTTCTTTACGATTAGTAGTCTTGTAAATATAACCAAAAACGCCCCAGCACCAGATATTTACTGGCCATTCTGCCAGGTTATCAGGTAGTAATCCACCAAATGCAGTAGCAGAAATCCATAATCCGATAAGGATGGTTAGTGAGTATAACCATGCTCTGCTCATATATATCCCAGTAGATGTTCAGTATAATTGATATGCCTGATTAGTTATTAGTTTTGATATGCTGAAAACTCTTTGCCCATTGCAAGCATCGAAAGTTCAGCCACTAAGGCATGCCAACCATGCGCATGCTTACCATATAGATGGCCAACTTCTGAATGACTTTGAAAAATAGCACTTGGAGAATTGAGGTTTTCGATATCACTCTTCTTCTCATTTATTCTATAGAACCATGAAGCGGCCTGCCCATCGACCAAGTAAACAACTGGTTCCACTGGACCATCTGATTCAGTATTGAGACAAGTTGGAACTCCTTCTTGTATGAGGAAATCCTCTACATCAACTCCCCCTTTAGAGTACATTAGTTTCTTCATTTTGCGATTAGAAAGAGCAAGTAATTCACTACCACTCTTGACCGATAAAATCCCCAAACCATAAGTTCCACTATTGTTCTTGATGAAGACTACAGGTTCTCTATCTATCCCCATTGCTTGGTATCTTGTACCAATCTTGGATAAGAAATCATCTACCTCAGCAGCAAGTTCAATCCTACAAGCCTCTTTATCCAAGCACTTATCTTTTGAAATAAACCAATCAGTCATCAAATACCAAGATTCTATGCCCAACATTTCAGAAATCTCATCGATATAGCCTTGTAATGCTTGATAATGATCTGATTTCTTTCTTACATGCCAACCCATCTGGGGTGGAGGGGAAACTCTTGACGTCCCAAGGCCAGGAACTATTCCTTCTGTTAGGTCATTATTTAGCAGGATTAAATCTGGTCTTTCACCATCAATAGTAATTCTTTGCTCACCATCAAAATCCTTTAATTCGACGTAATCTAATTTCAGCGGCCCTGATAATCCATCTATTGATCCATGTTCTTCGAGTTCAGGAGAACCAATAGTACACCGAAAATTTACCATTGAAAGTAATCTTTGAAGAGTTCTCAAGTTTTCCGCATATGCTGAATTACGGGTATGTGATTCAGGGTATAGGTGAACCCACTTACAATTTTCATCACGTCTCAAAATATGATTTCTAAGTAATGCTGCAAGATGCTCTTCATCTTCTTTGGCAACATTATTGAAACCTGCAGGAAAGTGGTTTGCATCAACAACAGCAATTTTCCATCCTGCATCACGAATGTCAACACTACCATAGATTGGAATTGATACTTCGCTTCTCTTTTCCTCCATCCAAGAAGTGATCTCTTCCCGCTTATCCTCGATCAGTGAAGTCAATTCATGTAAGTTCATCATATCACCTCATCGAGTAGTTCAATCGCAGAACCTGCGCGTTTACTACGACCACCATCTAAGATGTGCATGGCCTCAAACAACCCAAGTCCAATCGCTAATTCGGGCTGTGACTCAAGAACCTTACTAAATTTGGAATACTTTTTACAAATCTCATCACCTCTAGGCTTTAGTTCACTAAGAAATGCTTTGAGAAGTGAAGGAGAGGTTGCCGTTCCTGCTGGTAATTTTGGTCTTCGAACAATATCTTTGGGCAGATTTGTTAGGTCGGCTGCCGCTCTTAGCGCCGCTTTCTCTTCCATATTATTTGGCAATCTCCAGTCCATTGGAAGTTTACTTGAAGCCTCACGATGAGATTTACCAAGGAAAGGAACTCTCACTTCCAATGAATGAGCCATAGAATGTCTGTCGACCAGTCTAAGTTGAAAGTTACTCAACTGGCCATGTTCTAATTCAAATTCCAAGAATTCATCCAATGAGGAAGTATGTTGCTCTGGCAGATGGTTGGCATTATACCAATTATCTCCGACTGGTAAATTCGAATTCAATATATCTCCGGTAACCGATGAATCAATACTTTCAATTCTACTTCGAATTAGATTAGCATGACTATCCAAGTCACGATAGCGAGGATATCCTGCATGTAATTCATCAGCTCCTTGACCGCACAAGCCAACAGTCACCTGTTCTCGCATCTTCTTAAATAATGGCTGGAAGAATAATACTGATACATCTAAATCTTCACCGTGCCAAGCCAAATCAGGTAATGTTGATTCAAATGAATCTTCAGGCAGTATGTATTGATGATGCTTCAAATCCAAAGTTGAGGCAACTACCTCCGCTGCTTGCCAGTCTGGATTATCTTCACTCTCTGCAACAGTCCAACAATCAGGAACTGGTTGGTCGGCTCTCTTAGCAGCCTCATGAGCTACTGCGGCTACAAGAGAAGAATCCAAGCCACCTGAAAGTACAATTCCAACCGGAACATCCGACATTAGTCGTTCTTGAACTGCTTCAACAAAAGTATCGAGTAAATTTTCAGCATCTGTATCTGGATTCCAAGTACTACTTGGATTTACTTTTTGTCGCTCAACATTAGCGATAGAATGCAAGTAAGCACTCCCCGACTCTCTAATTTTCCAAACTTCTACAGTACCAGGTCTAACTTGTGTAACATCTTTGAGCAAAGTTGTTCCATCCAATGGATATTCCCAAGCCAAACGAATTGCTAATGCACTTTCATCCAATTGTGGAATATGACCTTCATGACCCCTTAGTGCTTTTACTTCACTGGCAAATAACAGACTACCATCGACAACTGTCCTAACAAGTGGTTTGATACCCATAGGGTCTCTTGCCAAAATTAATTCTTGGCGCTTAGAATCCCAAAGTGCAAAACCGTACATTCCATTTAGTTTGGAAATCCATTGCTTATGGTCATCGGCTGAAGTTGAAGGGAGATTATTGTTAGAAACTACCGCTGAATGTAATGCAATAATTGATTCAGAGTCGCCTCTTGTTTGCCATGAATAACTAGAATTATTGCGAATAGAACGATAGTTGTAAATCTCACCATTAGCGATCAAAACCTGTCCATCATGACCATGCATCGGTTGTTGACTACCATTAAGGTCAACTATTGCTAATCTAGTATGTCCGAGTGAAATATTCTCATCAGACCATACGTCTTGTCCATCTGGACCTCTATGTTGAATCAGTTTAATCATTCGATGTACGACTGAGGAATCAGGATGACCTAACATTCCTGCTATTCCGCACATAGACAATGCTATGAGGAGTTGCTATTCAATAGTAGTATTGAATTTAAGACAAAATTCACCATAATGGATACTGGAACATTGCAACTCCGAGTAAAATCATGGTCAATGCGAAAACAAAGTAGTAAGCACTTTGAGGCGGGTCTGAGTAATTATTCTCTTCTTCCATATCTCCCACAATCCTTTGGACAAGTAATACCCACTTTAACATATTGAATAATATCACATCAAACCAATGAAAGGTTCGAGTATTAGAATACCTGCAAGAGGGATTAGTAACATGGTTGCATTATCGTCGATATAACGTAGCCGAGGCATCTCTGCAAAAGCACATATTGGTGCAAAAATAAATGCCAGCCACCAAGGAGTACAGAATAGATACCAGCATACTAACCAAATAACGGAAATGAAAACAATGGAGGATATTATCACCTGTTTGTTTTCTGCGCCTCTACGTCTAATTTCACCCATAAAGGGGTCGCCAAATGCGAGTGATAAAATCAGAGGGTAAGCATACTCCTTAACCGGTACCAACAGTAATACCATTCCAATAGCTAATCCTCCCCAAGCAAGGGCTGAAACCTGATTCGCCTCGTATTCCCTCTGCCCAAATATTGTGAAACTAAACTTCAATCTCAATGCTTCACCAAAAATAGCTATCAAAATAACAGTTGATACAACTTCTGGCAGGGTAATTCCCAAACTTTCAGAAAATGATTCGCCTACTTCGAAATATGCTATTGGAATTAAAAACATCGAAATATGGAATATTCTACGGAAAATGTGACCATACATTCCTCCAACTGATAGATCTACTGGGTTTGTCATTTCTACTTGTTCGGACACTTAATCACCTGCTAATATATTCAAGGCTTGTTCGATAGAAATTGAACCTATCGATAAATTTTCAAGAATTTCTTCCAATTTACTAGATTCTAGAATCCTTCGTTCATGTTGAGCGAGAAGTCTCTCTCTCCACTTTGCCCGCTTCGACCTTCCTGAATCTTCTAGCCCCAATAAAAGTGTAGAAGCATCTGTAATCCCATCTCCAGTATGAGCTGAGGTGAGAATCACAGGAGGTGTTTGTCCAATGCCTAATTCAAAGGACTCCTCTATCTCACTAGCGTGTTGAGTGGCTCCAGATATATCCGATTTATTGACGATTACCGCATCTGCTAATTCGAGTAATCCCGCTTTTTCGGCTTGAACACCATCTCCTCTAGCCGGACCTTCAACAACTACAATTCTATCACTTATTGCAGCACATCTTACTTCAGATTGACCAGAACCTACAGTTTCAATTATCACCCTTTCCCAACCAATGGCAATCAAGAATTCTACCATATCTGAAACAATCAATGGAGCGCTACCTGAGGATTTACGGGTTGCTATTGAACGAATATAAATTAAATCTTTTAAATCCTCATTATCTATCGCAGTGATTCTTACTCTATCTCCAAGTAATGCTCCACCAGTCCTAGGAGAGGAAGGATCTATTGCCAGTAATGCGGTTTTGATACCTTTTTGGGACCACTCAATTAGGATCTTATCTATCAAACAAGATTTACCAACTCCAGGCGCCCCTGTAATTGCAATTGATGACCATGATTCTGATTTTGGTTTAGAGAATAATTTAGGGAATTTTGATTTAATATCGTGAATTGTGAAAACTCTGTTTTCTAATAAACTTAGAACTCTAGCAATCGCTCTTCGATTACCGTTTATTGCAGAATCAACCAATTCTAAATCCAAGACTTCACCTCAAGCAGATGACTCCCAAAACCAAGAACCATTCTGTCCGACACCTGCATCGCTGATATCACATGCCTGTTCTATAAATTGCAAAATTTCAGCAGTTGGAGTACCTGGCCCAAAGATTGCTTTCATACCGCAAGCAAATAGTTTCTCTCGGTCTTCAAAGGGAATAATGCCTCCGCCGAAAACAATAACATCATCCAATCCTTCTTTGACCAATAATTCACATACCTTTGGAAATAAATGATTATGAGCTCCTGAAAGCGATGATAATCCCAAAAATCTAGCATCTTCATCCCTTACTGTGTCAATTATTTGTTGAGCAGTTCTTCTCAGTCCTGTGTAAATTACTTCATGACCTGCATCTCTGAGAGTCCTGGCAACGACCTTTGCACCACGGTCATGACCATCGAGGCCTGGTTTGGCAACAACAATCCGCAGAGGTTCGCTCATCAATTCTTCGAAGAACCCTCTACCTAAGAACACACCCCTTAAAATTAGTATTTTATTACAATTAGAGTGATAATGAAGGTAATGAAAACATAATTCATGTAATATTTTCAAAGGCAACCAATAAGGGCGTCTTTTGTATAGCATCAATCGGCGAAGACTATGCCTAGTACTGAAGAGAGACTCAAAGACCTGCGAGTTCGTAAAGCCCAAAGTGAAGCAGGGGGGGGGCAAGCAAGGGTTGATGCTCAACATAATCGAGGTAAAATGACTGCTAGAGAACGTCTTGAAATGTTACTTGATGACGGTACATTCCAAGAAATCGATGCTTTAGTTGAACATCGGTGTAAGGACTTTGATATGGATAAAAATGTTATTCCTGGAGATGGAGTAGTTACGGGTCATGGAATGATTAATGGTCGTGAAGTTTTTGCTTTTGCACAAGATTTTACTGTTTATGGAGGATCCCTTGGAGAAATGCATGGTCTCAAAATATGTAAAATTCTAGACATGGCATTGAAAACTGGAAGGCCTGTAATAGGGCTAAATGACTCTGGAGGGGCTAGAATTCAGGAAGGTGTTGCATCACTTGGAAGCTATGCTGAGATATTTTTTAGAAATGTCAGAGCATCAGGCGTCGTTCCACAAATCTCAGTTATAATGGGACCATGTGCTGGTGGGGCAGTTTATTCTCCAGCAATCACCGACTTCGTAATAATGGTTGATCAAACTGCTCATATGTTTATCACAGGACCTGAAGTGATTAAAACAGTCACCAATGAAGTGGTTTCTTTTGAAGAATTAGGCGGGGCAATGACCCATGGAAGTAGGTCTGGTGTATCTCACTTCACCGCTGATGATGATGAAAGCGCCATTAACTTAGCAAGAGATTTATGTGATTTATTACCTGCAAATAATCTAGAAAAGGCACCTATCAAGAAAACAAATGACCCATCTAATCGTAGTTGTGAAAAGTTAGATTCTATAATTCCAGAGGAATCAAACAAACCATATGACGTTGTTGATGTCATTAGTGAAGTGGTTGATGATGGCGGATTCCTTGAAGTTCAAGCAGACTGGGCGCAAAATATCGTGATTGGTTTTGCACATATGGCTGGTCATACTGTTGGCATAGTAGCCAATCAACCAAAAGTATTAGCAGGGTGTTTAGATATCGATGCTAGTGACAAGGCTGCTAGATTTGTTAGGTTTTGTGACGCCTTCAATATACCAATATTAACTTTCGAAGATGTACCTGGATTCTTACCAGGAACAAACCAAGAATGGGGCGGAATAATTAGACATGGAGCAAAATTACTCTACGCATTTGCTGAAGCAACCGTCCCCAAGTTAACTGTGATACTTAGAAAAGCCTATGGAGGAGCATATGATGTAATGTCATCTAAACATATTCGTGGAGATTATAATATTGCTTGGCCTTCTGCAGAATTAGCTGTTATGGGTGCGGATGGTGCTGTTGAAATAATTCACCGAAGAAGACTGAAAAATGCTAGAAATCCCGAACAGGAACGTCAAAGATTAACTGAAGATTTCAATGACGCTTTTGCTAACCCGTACAAGGCAGCTGCTCTTGGATATATTGACGATGTCATAGAACCAAGTGAAACCAGAAATAAATTAATTCGTGCGCTTGAAATGCTTATTGATAAAGAAGAATTAAGGCCTGCTAGAAAGCATGGAAATATCCCTCTGTGAGTGATTATATGACAGAAGTAGAAGTATTGAGAATTGCTGCAATTACGGCTATAATTTCTATTTTGAATGAACATTCAGATGATCCTTCGCAAGCCGGTCGATCTCCCGGTTTGGCTTGGTCACAAGACCATCGAAGAATGAATATGGGGAAAACCTCATTGATGAATTTACGAGCAAGTCGCTCTCCGTGGAAGTGAATAAATTGTCAGAAAAAAGAAAGGTCATCGTAGATGGAACAGAATTTGAAGTCGATATTGAAATGGACGGTAATGTATGGAACGCTACCGTAGAAGGACGTACTTTCAAAATCGAAGTACCTGACTCAGGACCTGTTGTAAAGAAGAAGAGAAGTCCTGGAAGTAAGAAGAAAAAATCCGGAACTGTATCGGCAAATATACCTGGTAAAATTGTTACAATTGAAGTAAATATAGGAGATATTGTCGAAGAAGGACAGGTAATTTTAATCTTAGAAGCGATGAAAATGCAAAATGAAATCCAAGCCCCTATTTCGGGAACTGTAGTTTCTGTAAGTTGCGAGGAAGGTCAATCTATAGAAGCAAATGTCCCACTGGTCGTTATTGAACCAGATTCAAGTGAAGATTAAAACTGTTATTTTCCTAGTAAAAAAAAGCGATAATTAAAGTGCACCTAGGTATAGGGTCATATATGTCCGCAGATGCAGTATGCGATTACCTCGGGTGTGGAAGTACTGGAGAAATAGTGTCTAGACTATCTCCAGAGGGTTTCCTCGTCGCTACAGGTAAAAAGGCATACTCATTTAGAGAAGCATACAGAAGATTTCACTACTGTCAAAAATGCCATGATGAACTTATGAGTGGTGTATGGTCTAGAGTTAGAAAACCCGATGACAAAAAGGATGGTCATGTTGCACCTACTGCAATTTGATTTTTACACTCCAACCAAGTCAATCATAAACCAGTACTTACTGCGTAGAACATGGCTGAGACTGTCTTTTTTGACGATTCTAAGAAAATATCATCTGCTTGTATAGTTTTGATGTTTCTAATTATGAGTTTATCTTCTGTCATTGGAAACGTTTCTGCAGTAGGGACAAACCAAAATGATATAGGAACTTCAGGTGGAGATTTACCTGATAATTTATCATCTCCAACATCTATACCAAATTTAGTTTTTAGTAATTCTATAACCGGCTCAGGAGAACTGGTAAGTGGTACTGATGAATATGATTACCTAAGAGTAAGTTTAGCCTCCGGTGAAGGTTTAGCAGTTGAATTATCTTTTGACAGTGCTGATGACTTTGATCTAGCAATCTATGACTCCTCTCAATTTACTATTGATAGTTCATACTCTTATAATCCTGAAACTGTTACTACAAATGGAACCTCAACTAGCGGCACCGTATATATCGAAATCTACAGCTATTCATTTGGTTTAATGTCAAATGGGTCTTATGATATCACAATTTGGAAATTCAATACCGGATCAACTGGTGGAGGTAATGGAAGTGGAGGCAGTTCTGGAATTGCAGTTCCAAGCCCATGTACCGGTAATGGAACTACTGCACCAGACATACTAGAACCAAATGACACACCTGCTACTGCAACATTATCCTCACTACTACCTGTTTTTTGTACTGGACTGAGTGTTGAAATTAATTCTGCTGGTGTTGCTAATGACGATTACTTCGAAGTACAAATGATTAGTGGAGTAACTTATTATTTCAATTTGACATTTACCCACACTAATGGAGATATTGATGCAACATTAGAAGGTGCATCAGGAATTTCTATCTCGTTCAATAACTTTGGATCTATGTCTTCATCAAGTGATAATGAAGCCGGTGAATATACAGCAACCTCGAATTTCACTGCTTATTTCAAGGTATACCACTATTCTTCTTTTGGCTCGACTGGAACTGTTGCAAATGTATATGATATTGAAATTTCAACTGACAACCCTGGTGGCGGACAATCATTTTCTACAATGGATGTTACTATGAATAATCTGACAAATGTCACTTTGGAAATGACTGGATTGACAGTTGGAGATACTTATCAGTATGAGTTTTACCAATCTTTTGAAAATGGGATTAATTCATCCACTACTTATCAATTAACTCAAGGACCATATTCATTTGTTGCAACGTCAACCTCTGAAAGTGTCAATTATACAATTTCTGATGGTGACATTGAAGGTTATTATTCAGTTTCTGCTAACCTTTCTGACAACTTAGGAGCAAGACTCAGTTCTGACGTGGATTCAATCTACAAAGAATTGTTAATTACTGACACAACCTCCTCGACAACTGGTGAAATTTATGCTAGCAATTTGACCTCTGGTGATCTATACACATTACAATGGCTTGTTATTGACATAGTCATTTATGTTGATGAAATTAATGCTGGACAAAGTATAGAATTTGCTATGAATCAATCTTTGGTAGATGAAGATTATGATAATTTCACTGCAAGTTCTAATTCTGATTTTTGGCAAGTGGGCTGGCAAAATCCAACAACTGCTAATCAACATGCTTTTGTGGCAATACTATCAATTCAAGGAACAATTACTAATTTTTCAGCCGTTGAAGGTTACATTGCAGTACATAGTGAAGATTTTATCCCTCAACTACCATCTGCTGTGATAACAAACTATTCATTGAGTACTACATCTACAAATAATGATTTCACATCTGAAGGACTAGACCTAGTTACTGGCGATAATTACTATCAACAATTTAGAGTTGAAGACCCAGGAGGTGCAGATATTGCATATTCTACTCTAACATCTTACACTGCCACTTCTCAAAATATGTCATTTGGAAAATTCTTCTATTCCACGCCGACTGTTTCAGGACAATACTGCTTACATTCAGAATTATATGATTCCAACAATATACAATTGATTGGTGATTATGTTTGCATCCTATTTGTTTTCGATGATGACAATGACGGTATTGCTAATGAGGATGATATCTGTCCAAATACTACACTAGGTTCAATGGTTGATTCTAATGGTTGTGCTCTATCTCAAAAAGATACAGATGGTGACGGATATAATGACGATGTCGATGATTATCCTAACGATGCAACCCAGTGGGTTGATGGAGATGGTGATGGATACGGCGATAATCCAAATGGAAACGTTCCTGATGCTTTCCCGTATGATAATACTCAATGGGCTGACCAAGATGGAGATGGATATGGTGATAATCCAAATGGAAATTATTCTGATGCTTTCCCTACAGACCCAACACAATGGTCAGATTCTGATGGTGATGGATACGGCGATAATGCGAATGGAAATAACGCAGACTTGTGGCCTACAGATTCCACTCAATGGACAGATAATGATGGAGATGGATATGGAGATAATCCTACTGGAACTTATGGAGATCAATTCCCATTCGATGCAACACAGTGGGCTGACCAAGATGGAGATGGATATGGCGATAATCCAAATGGAAATCAAGCTGATGAATTCCCTACTGATGGAACTCAATGGGAAGATCAAGATGGAGATGGTTACGGGGATAATATAGGTGGCAATAATGCCGATAAATTCCCAACTGATTCAACACAATGGTTTGACTCCGACGATGATGGGTATGGAGACAACCAAAATGGAAACTCACCAGATGCGTTCCCTACTGATGGAACACAATGGTCTGATCAGGATGGAGATGGTTATGGAGATAATGCAAATGGAAATAATCCGGATAAATTCCCTACAGATGTAACACAATGGGCTGACGGGGATAGTGATGGATTTGGAGATAATGCAAATGGAAATAATCCTGATTTATGCCCAAATACTCCTTTTGGTGATAGCGTTGATCAATCTGGATGTTCCGCTTCACAACTGGATGACGACATAGATGGTATTTACAATAATCTTGATGCTTGTCCTAACACACCTGCTGGAGAACCTGTTGATTCAAGCGGTTGTTCTGGCTCTCAATTAGATACTGATAACGATGGCGTCATGGATTTGTATGACCTTTGCCCATCCACTCCATTGAATTCAATAATTGATAATGCTGGATGTTCTGAAAGTCAACTCGATACCGATAACGACGGAATTACTGATGATATTGACTTATGTCCATCTACTTCGCCACAAGCTCTAGTAAATGGTCAAGGTTGTTCTGCATCAGAAAGAGATTCTGATCTTGACGGTGTTAAGGATAATCTTGATCAATGTGAAGCAACTCCTATAGAGGAAGTTCCAGATAACCAAGGTTGCTCTAATTCACAGAAAGATGATGATTTTGATACTATATTCAATGACATGGATAACTGTCCAGACACAGCAATTAATGCTGAACATGACTCATTTGGTTGTTCCCCTGACCAGTATGATGACGATAATGACCAAATTGACAATACAATAGATAATTGTCCTGCAACTCCGAATGGTGAACAGGTAGATGCTAACGGTTGTGCTGATTCACAAAAAGATGAAGATAATGATGATATTTGGAATTCAGATGATTTATGTTTTGATACAATCGATTCTAGGCCTGTCGATCAAAACGGATGTTCTGATTATCAAAAAGACGATGACGGTGATGGATATTCAAATGCTGTTGATGATTGTGTCAACACTCCTCAAGGTGAATTGGTAAATTCTAAAGGTTGTTCTCTAAGCCAAATTGATACTGACAATGATGGAGTGAATGATGCCGAGGATGCTTTCCCAACGGATCAAAATGAATCTATAGATACAGACAATGATGGTGTAGCAGATAGATGGGATGATTATCCAGAGGACCCTACAAGATCTGAGTCAACTCCTGATGAAAGTGGAAATGGAATGATATATGCACTATTTATCATTATCATTTTGGGTATTGTAGGAGCGTTATTGGTTGTTAAAAACCGCCAAGGAAACATTCAGCAAAATTCATTATTTGTTCAGCAAATGAATTATGATAGTAATTCAACTGAGTCAAATTTAGAACAAAAAGATATTCCAAATATACAAAATAGTCAAGCCGAATCTAACACATGGGAAGAAAATGGTGTGCATTGGACAAGAGATAGTGAAGGCAATCTATCGTATTATGACCAAGAAAAACAGGCATGGACACCATATAATGTAATTTAACTAAAGATGATTGAGATGAATAAATCGACCATTCTTTTGACAATAATTATTTTGCTTTCTAGCAGCCTTGCTGGATGTATTTCTGATGGATTAGAGGATAATTCAATTGATTTAAAGGTTGAATTTTCAAAAACCAGTGGTACAATTATCCAATCTTACACTGATGGCGAACTATTATCTAATGAAAATGTAATATTAAACTTCGATTTTTCAAAAACTAAATCCTCTAATTCAATCACTTCTTTTGGAATTGAAATGTATGATCGTGAATATTTAATCGAAAGCGATGAGGGTTCTGAAATATCAATCGAGTTCTCAAACCATGGTTTTTTCCATTTGAATGTATATGCTATAGATGAAAATCAAAATATTGAGAATATGTCTATCTTTATCAGGATAGAACAAACAATACATTGGACTGAATCTAATACAAATAATCCAATACCACTTCGTATTGAATCAATACCTAGTAATGATGGCAAATATCCGGAAATGATTGAAGTATTTTCTAAAGTTGAAAATCCTAGTATTATCAGTGATTTTGGTGGTGGCGGTCAAAGTGTTGAATTTACATGGCAAATTATTGACAGGGTTGATGATGTATGTCAAAAAAAGAGCAGTCAGGTTGAAGATGGAGAGTCAGATGAATGGGAAACTATACATTTCAATACATATGAAGATCATGATTTGAAAATTATATACGATGATGGGCAAGACAATGTCAATATCGAACATCATGTTTCGTTAATCTACTCTGATGACGAAACATTACCGAATGTCTAAATCTCAAACAATTCCTTGAGCAATCATTGCTTCTGCTATTTTTAAGAAACCTGCAACATTTGCACCGAAGACATAATCACCTTCTCTACCATATTTCTTTGCGGTTTCCGAAGCATTCTTGTGAATGTTTACCATGATACCTTCTAATCTTGAATCAACTTCTTCTCGAGTCCAAGATAATCTTAGAGAATTCTGTGACATCTCAAGACCCGATGTTGCGACTCCGCCAGCGTTGGAAGCCTTACCTGGAGCAAATAGAATTCCATTCTTTTGGAATACTTCAACTGCCTCTGGTGTACAAGGCATATTTGCACCTTCGCCGACTGCGATTACACTATTTTCCACTAACATTTGAGCCTCGGCCCCATTTAGCTCATTCTGTGTAGCACATGGAAGAGCAACATCTACGTTTACCCCCCAAAGCCCATTTGGCGTTGGTTCAGGGGCTGAAGCTGTGAATGTAACGCCATCATGAGCATCTGCGTATTCAGAAATTCTCCCTCTCCTATTATTTTTCAAATCCATAATCCATGCTAGCTTTTCTCTGTTAATACCTGCAGGGTCATGAATCCAACCACTGGAATCAGACATAGTAACTGGTACACCACCGAGATCCAAAACTTTCTCACAAGCGAATTGTGCTACATTTCCAGAACCACTAATTGATACTGTTGCACCTTCGAAAGACTTACCTTTTGTTGCTAACATTTCTCTTGCAAAATATACTAGACCATATCCAGTTGCTTCAGGACGAATAAGTGAGCCTCCGTAAGATAATCCTTTACCAGTCAAGACTCCTGCTTGGAAATCATTTCGTAATTTCTTATACATACCAAACATGAAACCAATTTCTCTTCCTCCAACACCAATATCTCCGGCAGGAACGTCACAATCTTGTCCAATGTGCCGCCATAACTCCATCATGAATGATTGACAAAATCTCATTACTTCATCGTCGGACTTACCCTTTGGGTTGAAGTCAGAACCACCTTTTCCACCACCCATTGGCAATCCAGTCAATGAATTCTTGAAAATTTGTTCAAAGGCAAGGAATTTTAAAATTGATGCGTTTACACTAGGATGAAATCTAAGTCCACCTTTGTAAGGGCCGATTGCTCCGTTAAATTGGATTCTAAATCCTCTGTTAACTTGTACTTCACCTGAATCATCGACCCATGGAACTCTAAAGTGAATAAGACGATCTGGTTCAACAACTCTCTCAACGACTGAAGCATATTCTGGATGTGTTTCAAGAACTGGTTCTAGTGATTCGAGAACTTCCTTCACTGCTTGATGAAACTCTGGCTGATTTGGGTCTCTAGCAACTACTTTATCATATATTGAATCTAATACGCTCATTTCTACACCTTACACTATGTGTTATTCACGGGCAATTATAACACCTTTCTAATAGTTGCCCCTTTAAACTGTTAAAACTGTTCAAAAATAGATAGTGACTAGATATTGTAAGGGCATACAATGTTGAATCTCTGTAACTTCTCAAGCCTTCTTTGACCCTGAGAATCTACGTTGGACATAGTTTGAATCGCTTCCTCGATCATTGCATGTTGATCAGGTTGTAATTGTATAATCGTTCTAAATGAGTCAAGCATTGACCACTCATCTTCAGAAATAACATCATCATCCAATGCAGCAATCAGTGCAGCTTGATAAGTTGATACATCACCTAACTGTTGGCCAGAATAATCCTCTTCCAAATCATCAAATGGATTTTTCTCTTCGCCTCTAACTACCGCCAAACACTCAGCAGTATCACTAGGAGAAACTCCCAATGCGCCCGCTAGAACATGTAGAATGACTGCTTCATCATCAGTTATTATTTCATCATCCATTGCCCTAGACAAAGTCCTAAGATATAGATATAGTCCTCGGCTCGGTTTAAGGCTCATAACCCAACTGAGCAGTAGCCATCGTATATGTATTACCATTGTAATAGGCGTAATACAGAAATTTACACAATACAATCAGTGAAAAATAATCAAACAGACCACTGAGAGCCTGAACTCACAAATATTATTGTAATACAGCGTAAGTCAAATCGTAATCATATGTAATAAATACTATAAGGTAAGGGCATCTAGGAAGGTTTGCGAGGAACCAAAATGACTGCTCCAAGTACACTAATATCCCTTCGAATTACCGAAGAGGATTTACAATTACTTGATTCCAGAATTGGAACTGATGGTTCAAGAAGTCGTTCTGATGTTGTCCGATTAGCAATTCAAGAATTTCTTAGTGGTCAGCCACTATTACCAGACATGGACTCAGTGAGAATACCTCTTGGCCGTGGAGATAAATTACGCCTAGGCCACCTATATGAATTACAAGGAACTACAACTCAAGAAGCAGCCCAACAAGGATTGAAGCTGTTCATTAGTCAAGCACTAGAAAAGGAGCTTGAAGAAACAAAACAACTCGAGGAAGCTGTTGCTAAAGCAAGAACTTCCACGATAAAACGTGAAGAATACCAACAATAATGGTGAGAGTGCAAGAGGGGATGGGATGATTAGACATAACGATAAGCGAGACTTACGTGATGTCACCTTCGGCGCCAGACAAGATAGATCCAATCTATTTGGCTTAGCCGCTTTGCGTTTACGTGCCCGCTTTGCACGTGATGGATCAGGTCCAATGTCTAATAACAACGGACCAAACTTCCCCCCGGAAAGTGGACGGGGGGACTCTGATTCCACCCCAGCTTGCTGAGTTGGTGGTTCCCACGTGCCTAGCCCCACATACTGGGCACAATTATTCGCATCAGTGCTGCCGCGCCCCCAATCCTTTAGAATGGTCGACTGTGGTTTAACAATATGAAGCCTCCAAGTGGTGATTTTGCGGTCGATGAGTTCCGCTTTTTAGCCCATGAAATTCCGAGGCCTGGACAAATTGAAATGATTTACGAATCTAGAGAGGCTCTAAAAAATGGTGGATACCACTTGGCTGCTGCACCTACTGGAATTGGTAAAACCGCTGCTTCACTTGCTGCAGCAGTAGAAATCGCTCGTAATTCACAAACCAAAACTCATGTATTATTCCTAACAGGAAGACAGTCACAACACCGAATCGTAATTGAAACGGTAAGAAGCATTAATTCAAGACTAAACGGTAGAGAATCTAATATCAAAGTAGTCGATTTAATCGGTAGAGAATCGATGTGTGACTTTATTGATATGCAAACTGGGAGATGTGATTGTGAGAAAGGGTCTTCTGAAGGTTCAAAATTTGCTCGAAGAGATGAAATGAGTGACTTTATTCTTGAGCATCCAAGGCACGTCGAAGAAACAATTGAAAAATGTAAGGTTTGGGGGCTATGCGCTTGGTCAACATGCCGTTTTTCAGCTAAAGATTGCGATATTCTAGTTTGTGATTATAACCATGTATTCTCAGATAATGTACGTGAAAATTCCCTGCCAAGCATGGGAATAAAACTTGAGAACACAATAATAATAGTTGATGAGGCACATAATTTGCCAGATAGAATTAGAATGAATATGGAGAGAATTATAACGCCCACTATTGTAAGAAATACATCTATGGAGTTAGAAGAATATCTAGGATATCTAAATGTTGATTATGAGAGAAATATGTCTTCAAGTGTAGCAAAAGAAATCGAAATCGTTGAGTGGACATTCGAAGTGATGAAATTAGCAAGGAGTAAAATTGCTGATTTATTCTCTAAACTACATAGCAATTTGGGCTATGATGAGGAAGAAGCAATTGTTCAAACCTCTCAATTGGCCAATGTCTTTAATTCAGCATGTGATGAATATGAGGGAATTTCAGGTCAGAAAAAACTTGGTCAGGAAAATGGTTCAGTACAATTTACTGTGAATAGAAATGAAAGAATCAAAAAAATCTATCAAGTACTAAATCGGGTTAATATCGAAACTGACTCTGATGACGAGGAAGCGATGGAACCTGACTCCTATAGATTAGGGCATATTCTTGAATGCATTGAATTATTTTCTAAAACAACTGCATTAAGTTTGGTTTTTAGTAACAAAGGAAGAGAAGGAAAGATAACATCACATCTGCTCGATCCAGGGATTGTTTCAGGAAAATTATTCTCATCTGCGAAGGGTGCAATTTTGATGTCTGGGACTTTATATCCGCCGCAGATGTATGCTGATATACTAGACCTACCCAAGGAAAAAACTACAAAATCAGAATATAAATCACCTTTTGCCAAGGAGAGAAGACCTGTTATTGTAGCATCTGATGTTTCTACAAAATATACTGACCGTTCTGAGACAATGTGGAATAAAATAAGAAGCCACATACAAGCCCTTATCGATGGAAGTGACGGCCACATCGCCGTATTTTGTCCATCATACCGATTACTGGAAGAAATACTTGAAGATGTATATTTCAAGGGAATAAAGAAAGTTGTGGAAAGTCGAGATTGGTCGAAGAATGATATTGATAATATTGTTGAAATGCTGAAAAATGAGCGTTCAAAAAATAATCGTATCCTTCTTTGTGGTGTTTTTGGTGCGAGGCTTTCAGAAGGAATTGACTACAGTGATGGAGTTTTAGATTCTGTAGTCTGCGTCGGAATACCCAATCCACCTCCTTCCGTTTTATCTAACGCATTGAAGGATTATGCATCAGATAAATTTGGTAAACACAATGCTTGGAGATATACAGTTACCCAGCCGGCTATAAATTCAATTCTCCAAGCAATGGGACGTCCTATCCGGTCGATTCAAGATCGGGCACTAATTCTTCTATTGGACAAAAGAAATAGAGATCAAAACTATGCAAGGTGCTATCCGGTAAATATGAAGATGAATGTTACAAGTAACCCTGAAACTACTACTAGCTTTTCTAGAAGATTCTTCAAAAGAGTAAAGCCACTTTAGAATAAGATTCAAAACAGTACGAAGGTTCATTGAGGTTAAACAGGAGGATATGATATGGCGTCATGGGAACATATTGAGGTAAATACTGAATCTGAAGGTATTCAAGACATTGAAAAAGATTTCATTCAAACCGAGGGATTAACAGTTACTCCAGAACAACTACATAGTGAATTTCATGTAAATGCTGAACACCTAAGCGAAGTTGAACAACGACATAAACAGGTATTGGTTACTTCAGGAATGATACCCGAAGAAAATTTATCTTGGACTGAACCCAGTCTTTCCCTCAAATGGATGGTTGAAGAATTGAATGGAAGAATTAATCCAGATGGCCTATCAATACCACTTATGGGCGTAGATTTAGAAGATTTCCAGCTGTCCTCAAAAATTGATGAACAAAATCACAATATCAAAATTTCAATAAATCATGGAGAAGATGAAACTCTTGAAAGAATCTTTAGTATCCCAAAGAATTCTATCAATGATGAATTAAAAGCCCATTTTATCAACAACAGACTTTACCTTAGATGGTAATCATCTATTTGGAATACTAGAGATTGCTAAAATCTCTTGACTCATTCTTTCAAGTGCTTGCTGTGCTGTTGATTGGTGTTGAGGACCTAATTCTTCCCTGCTATATCTTGCCATCTCAAACATGTTATCCAATGCCAATAATGCATCATCCGAAATCTCCGGCATAGCTTGACGAATTGCAACTTCAAACTCTCTAACAGTCTCGAAATCTCTTCTAAGGAAGCCATTTTGTTGAAGAACTGTACACAGATTTTGGTAGCAAGTGAAAATCGTTTCTCTAATCGAATCACCGGCTGCGAGTAACTCTGCAGTATATGCAAAGACTTCTGCCGCATCTTGTAATAATTCATTAGCCATTCTTCTTCGATAAATTACAACCCCTGTCGCGATTAGAGCAGCTAAAATTAAGATGATTATGTAAATCCAAACCGGTTGTTCAGATGCTTCTTCTACAGACTTGTAGCTTGGGTCAAAGGCGCCCTCAGAAAGAAGGTCATCAAAATCTTGCTTACTTGAAGAGGAAATTATTGGATCATCTATTCTTATCTCCAAATTCAATTCACCCCAAGTATCTCTATCTCCAAATGGTGGTTCTTTAGGAAATGTAAATTCAGCAACGCCATTAGATTCCGTTGAGTAAGTGAGAGGGCTTGCCACTTCACCT